>Ga0209828_1000752_pt1 | contig 30657 bp, 31 predicted proteins | sample MaitaG_FD_187429 | JGI IMG/M metagenome (GOLD analysis project Ga0209828, IMG submission 187429) | Marine algal microbial communities from Maine, USA - Maine_Asex2 metaG (SPAdes) (version 2) | ecosystem: Host-associated > Algae > Red algae > Unclassified | place: Maine, USA | collected 2015-01-05
TTGGAGTAAACGGACTACAAATTAAATTAGCATTGTCCCAATTTAAGGGCATAAAACGGCGATTCGAGACCGTATATGAGTCCGATTCTTTTGTATTGATAGATGATTATGCTCATCATCCGGAGGAGTTAAAAGCAGCCATTGGGACTGCTCGTTTATTGTACCCAAATCGGCGAATTTCAGCGATATTTCAGCCCCATTTATATACAAGAACAAGGGATTTCTATCAAGAATTTGCGACTGTTTTAGATGGGTTGGATGATTTGTATCTGCTTCCTGTCTACCCAGCAAGGGAAGAGCCAATCCCGGGAGTTAATAGCCAAATGATTTTAAATATTATGAAAAATAATAATGGGTATATCGTTGAACTTCAACAATTAATTCATAAATTGCATGAAAATAAGCCTGATGTGTTGATGACGTTGGGTGCCTCCGATATAGATAGGTTTCACGGAGATATAATGGATGCGGTACTAAAATAGGACAGTGAGTAGGAAAAGAAAACATACAAAGTATCAAGTTCGATTAGCGGATATACTTAAGCTGATTGGTGTGCTTGCTATTTTCGGTGTTTTAATCGTCGGTAATCAGCAAAAAAAATCTGCGCAAATTGATAAAATTCATGTGCGTATACAACCACTCCCAAATCAGAAATTTTTAATTAACGCGAAAGACGTGTATTCTATCATTAGTCAAATTTCAAGTTTTGACATTGAAAGAGCTCGTGTTCGTGATTTCGACTTTAGAACGATAGAGAGTCGTTTGCTAAAAGACCCGAGAGTTAAGTATGCCATCGTGTACGTAAATAAGAAAAATGAATTACAGATTCAAATAGAGCAACGTAATCCGATTGTAAGAATCGATGTGTCAGATGATAAAAACGAAAATAACTATTACTTAGATGAAGATGGATTTCAGATTCCTATTTACAAAAAAAGATTGATTAGAGTACCTGTAGCAACTGGAATGATAGATCCATTTGAAGTAGACTTTAAAAATAAATTGAATAATAGCTTAGCTCATGTACATGATTTGTCCAAGAGCATTTATCAGGATCAATTTTTAAGTTCATTGGTCGAACAAATACATGTGGACTTAAACGGTGACCTCCTCATTATCCCAAAAATAGGCAGGAGTAAAATAATTATCGGGGATGCTTCAGAAATGAATGCTAAACTCGATAAATTGAAAGATTATTACAAAGAAGGAATTCAGATTAAAGGGATCGAAACTTACGCAGAGTTGGATCTAAGCTGGGAAGGGCAAATTGTAGGAAGGAAGTAATGATCTTTTTAAAAACCGATAAATAAAGATTATGGATTTTAATGAGTTAAAAAAATCTGATTTAGCGATCGTGCTAGATATTGGTACCACCAAGGTATGTACGATTGCTGGGCGTAAAGTCGAATTTGATAAGATTGAAATCTTAGGCGTTGGCACGGTGAAATCAGAAGGCGTTTCTCGTGGAGTAGTTTCGAACATAGATAAAACAGTCAAAGCTATAAGGGAAGCAATTGAAGTTGCAGAACGAACTGCTGATTGTAAATTCGAAAGAGTCCATGTAGGAATCGCAGGTCAACACATCAAAAGTTTGCATCACCACGGATTATTAGTTCGAAATGATGCCTATTCTGAAATTAGTGTAGAAGATGTAGAAAAGTTAATCAAGGATATGTACAAAATTGTACTGCCACCTGGAGATAAAATTCTACATGTCATCCCACAAGAGTTTACCGTGGATGACGAAAGAGATATCATAGATCCAGTTGGAATGTCAGGAGTTCGCTTAGAAGCGAATTTCCATATTATCACTGGACAAATATCTGCATCACGTAATATTTTAAGATGTGTCGAGAAGGTGGGCTTGACCGTTGCAGATATGACACTAGAGCCCATTGCTTCGGCAAAAGCGGTTTTAAGTGAAGAAGAAAAAGAGGCTGGGGTGGCTTTGGTAGATATAGGAGGTGGAACGACAGATTTGACAGTTTTCCAAGAAGGAATTATCAGACATACTGCTGTGATTCCATTTGGTGGAAACATCATTACAAATGACATCAAAGAAGGATGTACGGTAATGAAAGACCAAGCTGAAAAACTAAAAGTAAAATTTGGTAGTGCATTAAGTGATGAAATCGTAGACAATCGAATTATCACCATTCCTGGTTTTAGAGGTCGAGATGCTAAAGAAATATCTGAAAAGAACTTAGCAAAAATCATCCAAGCTCGACTAGAAGAAATCTTTGATTATATATTATGGGAAATCAAACGATCTGGTTTCGAAAATAAATTAATAGCAGGTATCGTCTTGACCGGTGGTGGATCGCTATTGAGAAATATAGACTTACTGGCGGAATTTCATACTGGTATGAGTTCCAGAATAGGGTTGCCAGTAGAACATTTAGCACATGGATATTCTAATGCATTGGCTAGTCCAATTTATTCTACAGCAATGGGATTATTGATTACTGCATTAGAAAATATGGAATTAGAAGAACAGGTGACAACTCAGGAAATCTATGATTTAGAAGGTTCTGATGGAAATTATGAGCAAGCTCGATATCCTCATCCGGAGGGTGAAAGCAAAGCGCAATCAATTACTCGAACGTCCTGGTACAATAAGTTGTTTACCTATACGAAAGAGTTCTTTGAAAACACCCCAGATTCAGAATTCTAATTAAAAACTCCCAAAAAATCGATTCATGTCACCAGATAACTTTTCAAACTCAAATATCCATAAATATCAAGATATGCAACTTAATTTCGATCAAAATGAAAATGCAATAATAAAGGTAATAGGTGTAGGTGGAGGTGGTAGCAATGCTGTAGCTTATATGTATAATCAAGGTATCAAAGGAGTGGATTTTGCGGTATGCAATACCGATAGCCAAGCCTTGAATGCTAATCCTGTCCCGAATCATATACAATTAGGCCCAAGCTTAACTCAAGGTAATGGAGCCGGTTCTGTTCCTGAGGTTGGAAAGCAATCATGCATAGAATCCATAGACGATGTAAGATTATTCTTAGAGAAAGGAACAAAAATGCTTTTTGTAACTGCCGGTATGGGCGGGGGTACTGGAACAGGTGCCGCACCCATTATTGCAAAAGCAGCACGGGAGATGGGTATTCTGACTGTGGGCATTGTAACTTTGCCATTTAGCTTCGAAGGAAGAAGAAGACATCGACATGCCTTAGAAGGACTCGAACAAATGAAGAATAATGTAGATGCTATTCTTGTGATCTCCAATGATAAATTGAGAGACATGTTTGGTAATCTAAAAATCCAAGAAGCGTTTAGTAAAGCCGATGATGTCTTGACTACAGCAGCGAAAGGTATTGCAGAGATCATAACTTTACCAGGAATCATCAATGTAGATTTCGAAGATGTAAATACCGTGATGAGGGCGAGTGGGGTAGCGATCATGGGAACTGGATTAGCCAGTGGAGATGATCGAGCAAAAAAAGCAATAGACCTAGCTATAAACTCACCGTTATTGGAGGATAATGATATTCGTGGAGCAGAACACATCTTATTAAATATATCTTCTGGAGTAGAGGAGATTACGATGGATGAGATTGGTATTATTACCGATTTTATACAAGAAGAGGCAGGACATGGGACAGACCTAATTTGGGGTCATTGCCATGATGATTCCTTGGGGGATAAGGTGTCCTTGACCATCATCGCAACAGGATTCAAAAAAGGAAATACTTTAGTAGAAAATGTTGTTGCACCCCCTAAAAAGGTTGCTTTGGATGAACCATATGACCTCCAAGACGACGACCCTACGGGCGTTTTGACAAAATCTAAAGAAGAAATTAAAAAATATTCAGAATATACAGATTATAAAAATAAAAATGTATCTTTGTCTAAGAATGAGGGAATTACATCTGATAAATTTTTATCAAATGATGACCCCTTTATCAAAAGAGAAAAGGAAGAAAAACAACAATTCCAAACCGAAGATAATAAGGAAGATGCTCGAAGGCAGTATCTGAGAAGATTAGTCACTAAGCCGTTAGAAGATCCTAAAACGATTGCGGATATGGAAAGCCAACCAGCCTATTTACGAAGGAATGTAGAACTTGACAAAATAGGGTCGTCCAATCAACGCTCAAATCTTTCGAGATTGAACGTTTCTGTGGATGACAACTCTCAACCTATCATAGAGCGAAGTAATTCGTTTTTACATGATAACGTTGACTAGTAATTTGGATTTCGTCTTTTTATTATACGCTTATCTTTTTATGAGATTGGTTTATTGATTTAACCTGTCGCTCCCCGCGGCAGGTTTTTTTTATGCTATGATTAAGTTTTATTTTCTAATGTGGATATTAAATTGAAGACTTCTACTCATTAATTTAAAGTTAATCAAAAGCATTATTCTAGCCTGTCTGATCATTTGTTCTTATTTTAATTTAAATGAAACCACCCAAGTCAAAGTATAAGTCTAAATATTCCTTTTTTTCTTCATATGCCTATGCTTCAATATCATTGTTCTCATTCCATTTTGTACTATTAATTTTTTAAAAGATCACTATTTTAACTCAGCTCATATGGTTCAAGAGACATTTAATTTCAAAATTTTAAATCCAGAAGTCCAGAAGTCCTGACAGCATCGCCAGTAGATCCTGTAAGTGTTTATCATCAAGTCTATGGAAATAAGAGATTTATTTATTATGAGCTAGAAAATAAATCCTATAGTAAATTTGAATGGCCGTTCTGTACAATAGTATACTTTTCTAATGATGGGGAAATAATTTATGTAACAAAATCCATGGATACTGATATTCTTATTTCTGGGAAATCGAAAGTTATTTCAGAACTTGAAATGCGCCTTAATATGAATTGTGCCAAAGTAAAAGTTAGTTTAAAAGGAGCAACTTATGGAGATACTGGACAATTTAAATATTTATTACCGATGGCTGAAAGTAGGCGTCATAGAGATGAGAAGCTAAGAATAAAAAAATTTTGAATGGCTAACATGAAAGATTTTCCAATATTATATTTCCTTATGATTACTGTATTCTTGCCAGTGGCTATTGGATTTTTATTTTTAAATAATGGGCTTAATGCAATCTGTGAAAAGATCTATTCGAAGCCGAAATATTTTGACATTGAGATAATTAATGATTGTGAAACTGCTTATAATACTAACATTACTTATTCCCACATTCTGTAGATACATTTTTTACATACTAAATGACTAATGGGAAATTATGATTTCATCCATATTGAATTTAAAACAAAGTAGTTTTTTTATAAAGAATGATGAATTGCTCTTTAAGCCAATAAATTCATAGTTTTTCCCTAAATATTGCCCCACACGACACTTTAATTTCATCCATTTTCCTTACATTAGAAATTATTATCAATTTTTCAATAAATTAAATTAAACTAAGATGGGCAAAAAACTTACTATATCCCTTTTAATATTACTCTTTTTCAGTATAACTATTCTTCAAGCTCAGGATTTTACAGACGACTTTGAAGGATATGAAGTTGGGGATTATATCGGACCTAATAACGATTTTTGGGAAACATGGTCTTCGAATGGAGAAGGAGGTAGTGAAGATGTAAAAGTTGTAGATGACTTAGCAAATTCAGGTACTAAAAGTATATACTTTAACGGAGCGAATGGAGGAGGACCACAAGATGTGATTCTTCAATTTGGAGGAAAAAAAACATCTGGAGAATTTAAATTCAAGATGATGATGTTTGTTCCTGAAGGCAACGAATCATATTTCAACTTTCAAGGCAATGTGACTCCAGGTCAAGAATGGGTGATGGAAGCCTTTTTTAACACAGATGGATCATATGCAATTCAAAATTCAGATAGTGAGGTTGTATTTTCAGGAGCTTATCCGGCTGACAGATGGTATGAATTCGCTTTTGATATAAATCTTGATGCTAACATTTGGAATTTTAAGTTGGACGGAGAATGCGTCGGCTCTTTCACAAACCCTAATAATAGCATTTCTTCATTGGACTTATTTCCTACTTCAGCTGTAGCAGACTTTTGGATTGATGATGTATCTTATAGCTATACCTCTGAAGCCCCAGAAGTTGTAATTGATGGTGGTTTATTAGTAATTGTGAATGACTTTTTAGGATTCGCAGGAAGAGAAGTTACGAATGTTGGGTACTTGGTAAATACGGGCGCTGAACAGATCACAAGTGCTAGTATACAAGTTACATATGATGGTTCTATTGTATCCAAAGAATTTACTGATTTGGCGCTTATGCCAGGTGAGACTATTTTGATCGATATGGAAAATCCTACATTATTGATTGAGGGAGATTCTGAAGTTCTTATCGAAATTACTGAAATTAACGGCATGGATTCCGATGATGAAACTTGTAATAATTCATTTAAAGTTTTGGCAAAGGCTGTTGTTCCTGCTCCTGATAGAGTAGTCGTAGTAGAAGAAGCAACAGGGACATGGTGTCAGTTCTGCCCATCTGGAGCTGTATTCATGGAAAGATTTTCTGAAAAGTATGGAGATAATTTTGTAGGAATTGCCATTCACAATACGGTCCCAGATTATCCTGATCCAATGTATCTAAGTAACTACGATTCAGGTATTACTTCTTTTCCTGGTTTCGCGGCATTCCCATCGGTTATTTCAGAGCGTCAAGAAGTTAATTCTGTTGAACGAGTAGAAAGACCTTTATTGGACAGATTTGGGATTGCACCTTCTGGGACTTTTGATATATCAGCAACTTTAAATGAAGATACGAGAGAGCTTGATTTTTCTGTAAGATTGAAGGCCGTAGAAGACATCAGTACTGATTATAATTTGGTAGTTGCATTGGTTGAGGACGAAGTAACAGGTTCAGGCGAAGGATGGGCTCAACAAAATGCATATTCCGGTGGTGGATTGGGTCCTATGGGAGGGTATGAAGATCTACCAAACCCTGTACCAGGATCTCAAATGGTTTATCAGGATGTAGCTAGAGCATTACTTACTGCTTTCGGAGGAGATGATTTTAGCGATAATATTGCGGCTGGAGGTGATGAAACAATGAACTTTAGCTACACTATTCCAGGTGACTATGACATTGAACATATGAGTATTGCAACGATTCTAATCGGATCTGACGGGACCGTAGATAATGCTAAAGAGGTCTCTATTCAAGAGGCATTAGATTTTGAATCTATTACTATTGACCCAGTTTTACAAACAGGGTTTAACGTATTTCCTAACCCAGTTGGAACATTGATGAATGTGAAGATTGAGTCTCCGGATGCAGCAAATGTGAAATTGGAGATTTATAACATGCAAGGTCAGTTGGTGCAGACAGAAACTAAATCAGGTTTCTCTGGTCAACAACATTGGTTGGTGAATGTATCTTCTCTTCAAGATGGAATGTATGTTGTAAGTGCTACTATTGGAGATAAAACAGCAACTCAGAAAATAGAGAAAATAACAAAGTAATAGTTGATAAAATATATTTTATTAGGGCTTTCAGCATTTAGTTGGAAGCCTTTTTTTGTTTTAAAAATTGTCAGAAACAGGATTTATAGGATTTTAGGATTTCCATGATTTTGAATTTGTCAGAAACAGGATTTATAGGATTTTAGGATTTCCATGATTTTGAATTTGTCAGAAACAGGATTTATAGGATTTTAGGATTTCCATGATTTTAAAAATTGTTAGAAATAGGATTTATTGGGTTTTGGGATTTCCATGATTTTAAAAATTATCAGAAATAGGATTTATGGGATTTTAGGATTTCTATGATTTTAAAAATTGTCAGAAACAGGATTTATAGGATTTTGGGATTTCCATGATTTTAAAAATTTGTCAGAAATAGGATTTAAGGATTTTGGGATTTCCATGATTTTAAAAATTTGTCAGAAACAGGATTTATGGGATTGTAGGATTTCCATGATTTTAAAAATTGTCAGAAACAGGATTTATGGGAATTTAGGATTTGCTTGATTTTAAAAATTTGTCAGAAACAGGATTTATGGGAATTTAGGATTTGCTTGATTTTAAAAATTTGTCAGAAACAGGATTTATAGGATTTTGGGATTTCCATGATTTTAAAAATTTGTCAGAAACAGGATTTATAGGATTTTAGGATTTCCATGATTTTAAAAATTGTCAGAAACAGGATTTATAGGATTTTGGGATTTCCATGATTTTAAAAATTGTCAGAAATAGGATTTATAGGGTTTTGGGATCTCCATGATTTTAAAAATTATCAGAAATAGGATTTATGGGAATTTAGGATTTGCTTGATTTTAAAAAGAAAAGATTAAATCATAATTGAAACAGGAAAAATAAAGGTAGTTTTAAAGTTTTAAAAACAAAAAAAGAGCATCCTTACGGATACTCCTTCCTTATCATGGGATTATTTATCTTATTACTATTTGATCACTTCTTTAAAATATTCATAAGTTCGGCGAAGGCCTTCTGAGCGTTCTATCTTTGGTTCCCAACTTAGAATTTCTTTTGCTTTTGAGATATTTGGTTGTCGTACTTTTGGGTCATCTTTGGGTAGATCTAAATTGACCAACTTCGAGTCTGAGCCGGTGAGTTTGATAACCTCTTCGGCCGCTTGTTTGATGGTGATTTCTATGGGGTTACCAATATTTACAGGAAACTGATAATCACTCAAAAGTAGTCGATAGATGCCATCTACGAGATCATCGACATAGCAAAATGATCGAGTCTGGCTTCCATCTCCAAATACGGTGATATCTTCCCCTTTCATGGCTTGTGAAAAGAAAGTGGGTAGTGCTCGTCCATCATTAGTTCTCATCCTAGGGCCATAAGTATTAAATATTCTGACGATCCTAGTTTCTAGTCCATGATAGGTATGATAGGCCATCGTGATGGCTTCCATAAAACGTTTAGCTTCATCGTATACACCCCTTGGGCCAATAGGATTTACATTTCCCCAATACTCCTCTGTTTGAGGATGTTCCAGTGGGTCACCGTACACTTCAGACGTAGAAGCTATTAGTATTCTAGCTTTTTTTACTTTCGCAACACCGAGTAAATTATGTGTGCCTAAAGATCCAACTTTTAAGGTTTGAATGGGCATTTTTAGATAGTCGATGGGGCTTGCTGGAGAGGCGAAATGTAATATATAATCTAACTCTCCGGGGATATGCACATACTTGGTGACATCATGATGATAGAAGTGAAAGTTTTCTAGTGGCATCAAATGCTCTATATTAGACATTGATCCGGTCAATAAGTTATCCATGCCGATCACTTCGTAATCTTCTTTTATAAAACGATCTGATAAATGAGAGCCCAAAAAACCTGCAGCACCCGTAATTAATACTCTCTTCATTTAGGTTTTATTCACTTTATTTAATTCGTATCGGCCTACGGCAGGTCTTCCAATGCTGACATAGTAGAAACCATAATTTTCCATAATCTCTAAATCAAATACATTCCGTCCATCGAAAATGGCAGGGTGCTTTAGTTTAGTTTTAATATAGTTAAAGTCTGGAGTTCTGAAGACATTCCATTCCGTCAAAATAGCTAAGGAATCTGCTCCCTTTAAAGCTAAATATTGATCTTCGCAATAGGTCAATTTATCACCATATAGAGCTTTTACATTTTCCATCGCTTCTGGGTCAAAAACCTGTAACTTAGCTCCTGCTTCCAGTAACTTATCTATCGTGTATAGGGCCGGTGCTTCACGTATGTCATCGGTATTGGGTTTAAAAGCTAAGCCCCATAGTGCAATTGTTGTATCTTTTATTTCATCTCCATATAAATCTATGATTTTATCTGCGATCCGTAATTTTTGAATTTGATTTACATTCATTACAGAATCTAATATTTTAAAATCATAGCCGTGTTCTTCGCTGGTTTTGTACAAAGCTTGGACATCTTTCGGAAAACAACTTCCTCCATATCCAATGCCCGGAAATAGAAATCGCTTTCCGATTCTCGAATCTGTGCCTATTCCTATTCTTACTTTATCTACATTAGCTCCCACTTTTTCACAAAGACTTGCAATTTCATTCATAAAGCTAATCTTTGTTGCTAAGAAGGAATTTGCAGCATATTTAGTTAACTCGGCAGAACGTTCGTCCATGTATATGATAGGATTACCTTGTCTGACAAAAGGTTCAAATATTTGCTTCATGATGCCTTTAGCTCGATCACTAGATGTACCAATAACGACACGATCGGGTTTCATAAAATCTTGGACGGCAACTCCTTCTCTCAAGAACTCAGGATTAGATACTACGTCGAACAGATTTGCATCTAACTTTTCGGCTAATACGTTTGTAACTCTTTCTGCAGTACCTACCGGAACAGTACTTTTATCTACGATAACTTTATAGTCCTCTATGATGAAGCTCAAGTCTTTTGCTACATTGAGTATGTAAGACAGGTCTGCGGATCCATCTTCGCCAGGTGGGGTAGGCAATGCTAAAAATATAATTTCAGCATCTTTAATACCTTCTGCTAGATGTGTTGTAAACTTTAGTCTACCTTGCTTTATATTCCGGTGGAAAAGTACTTCCAAACCAGGCTCGTATATGGGAATGATCCCATTTTGCATATTTTTTACCTTCTTTTCGTCAATATCTATGCAAATCACTTGGTTCCCTGTTTCAGAAAAACAAGTCCCAGTAACTAATCCAACATATCCAGTCCCAACAACGGCTATTTTCATTTTATACTATTTAATGATATAAAGTTAATTATATATATGAAATAATTATATATATCTTGTTTTTTTATAAATGATTTATCAATTCTAGGAAGCTATTTTGATCATATTTGACTTATAGCTACACCTCTCCCATGCAAATTACAAAGCAAACTAGAAGAACTACTATTTTATTATACGAATTAAACCCTCTTGGGCTACGGAGGCGACTAAATTTCCTTCCCGATTATACATTTTTCCGTTACAAAATCCTCTAGCTCCATTTGCCGTAGGGCTATCTACAACGTATAACATCCAATCATTTGCATCAAAATCACGATGAAACCACATGGCATGATCAAGGCTTGCGATTTTCATAGGGGCGGTGAAGAAAGTTACATCATGAGGCAGTAAGGCCGTAATGAGTAAGCTATAGTCGGAAACATACGATAGAAAGGACCTTTGAATGGCTTTGTCTTCTGGTAAAGTGCCATTAGCTTTAAACCATACATGATGATTTGGTGGTCTAATACCTGGGTTGAAAGGATTAAAATGTTCTATGGGGTGGAATAAGACAGGACTTTCCTCAGAATAAAATCCTTTAGGTTTGACGTCAAATTCTTCTGCAAATTTGGCAAATAAGTCAGAAAATGAGGTAAGACTTTCCGGTTGGGCAACATTTGGCATCGAAGATTGATGATCTAGTCCTTCTTCATTTTTATGAAATGACGCTGCTAAAATAAATATAATTTTATTTTTTTGAATGGCACTCACTCTACGAGTAGAAAAACTACCTCCATCTCGGATTACATCTACTTGATATTCAATCTCTTGATGATTGTCTCCCATTCTTAAAAAATAAGCATGAAGAGAATGAATATTGAGATTGTCAGGAGTGGTTTCATATGCAACAGAAACAGCTTGCGCTAAAACTTGACCACCATATACAGCAAGTGATCCTATTTGAAGATTTTGTCCAACATAGTGGTTTTCTGCAATTTTTTTTGGACGTAATACATCTAATAACTTCGGGAGTAATGAATCTTTCACTTTAATATATTTAGGTTACATCTTATTATTTCAGCACAGGAGGCCGTTAATGAGGTACCTTTTATTTGAAGAGTTCATCTAAGAATTCTTCCCTAGTATCAGGACCATATGTGTTTACACAGCCTGCATCTCCGGCAGCCATTACACTTATGCAATTACCTTGATTGTCTGTTACATTAGAATGTACTCTAATTAATAGGCAGTGGCCTAATTCGTGATAAACTAAGAATTCACGTCCATAGAAATCGTCTTTGAGAGACCTCCAATAGCTGTTATCTATAGTGACATGTCTATCTTCCATTATGCTCAAGCTACTACACTGACCCTGAATATTTGTATTAGGTATGTTCGAAATTGTAATGCTGATTGGGAGATTATCAATGTCAAAGACCATATCTCTCTCCGCTGCTGCCTCAATAAATGATTCTACGAACGGATATAAATCATCATCAATATCCCCAATAATTACTTCATCTTGACAACTCCCTATTAATAGGGCTAAAATGATTAAGATTAAAACGCAAATAATATGTACACTTTTCATAAGTATAATAAACGTAATTTGTTATAATTTTGTTTTTTCTTCTTGCACATTGATAAGATAAATGAAAATACCGATTATGAAGGCAAAAATATGTACTCCAGGAATCCCAATAAAATAAATAATCCCCTGACTATAAAGTGAATACAAGTAAAAAGATATAGCCATATGAAAACCGAGTGCAATCAAATATAGCCATCTAAATGCTTGTGAATTATCGTCAACATAACGACTAATTACCAAAAATGTCGTGCCAAAGCACAAAGCGATTATCCCGTATAATTTTACAAAGGCGATGGATAAGTCTGCCCCATTTTCTGGAAAAAATAGCAAGGACGGGTAGAGCATAAATAAAAGACCCGCTAAAGTTTCTAATACAGCATGGAATAAGAGAAATTGTCTCATAATTAAGTTTAGTAATAAAAGATATAAAATAACTACATTTAGTTTATGAAATCCGAAAAGAAACAGGAAAAAGAGAATCTGATCATTGAGGGAGCGGAAAAAATTTTTAAGGCTGTTGGATTTAAGAATGCCAAGATGGAGGACATTGCTGCAGCTTCAGGGATTACTAAAGTAACCCTATACTCTTATTTTCAAAGTAAGGAAAATCTATACTTGGCAATCACTTACAGTGCTTTGCAAAAACTAATTGAAAAGTTTTATACGATACTCAATGAATATAAGAGTGAACCTGCCCTAAATTCTGCATTAGCTTTATTTAGTGGGTTTATGGAATTTTGTGAAAGTAATTATTTGTATTCAGAAGCTTTATTGGATTATTTTTCAATGAACAGATCTAGTGCCTCTGGGGTAGATACTTCTAAGCTCACCGGTGCAGTCATAGAAAGTATCTATTATAGAAAAATTTTAGACATTCAGAATCTACCATACAAGATTACATACAGCGAGGTGGAACGTGGAAAGAAAGATGGAAGTATAGATGCTAACATCGATGGAATGTTGGGAACGCTATACGCTTGGACTGTTGCATTAGGTTATATTAAAGTCATTAATTCAGCGGGAGATCCTACGGTACCGTTATTTAATGTGGATTTGACAGAATTGAAAAAACTGAACTTGAAAATTGCAAAGAAGATATTGAAAGGAGAGTTCTCATTGCCTTAAATTTTTATTTCCGATTTCCGATTTCCGATGCTCAGTATCTCTTACCTTATATCATATCGTTGCACTTAATCATTAGGCTAGAGACAATCACCATTACACAATTTAGCCTTAGAAAGTAGACTTTCAAGACCTTGGAATTCACCTTCATGATATAAGTTTTCGTTTTGTTTGGGATCAGTGATCAAATCATAGTATTCAAAGCCTATGTTTTTCTTTTCGATAAAAACAGCTTCTTTGGACCGCAGTAGAAACCAATCCGGCTTATTACTTTGACCAGATTCAAACATTTCAGAATAAATCCATTTTCTGTTTTTACACTTCCTAAAAGTTTTGCCATCAAATTGCTCTTTATTTTCGACTTGAGCAATATCGAGTAGAGTAGGGGTAATATCGACGGTACCGATCAATTGATTCTTTATAGAACTTTGATGGCCGTAAGGTTCTTTGTGGTAAAAGGGAATTCGGATACATTCTTCGTATGGTTGTTGCTTGCCAAAAACATTATGCTCACCAAGCATAAAACCGTTGTCACTGGTATATAATACATGCGTAGGGTCATATAAGTTGTATTCACTAAGACTATCTATCAATCTACCAATCTGTCTATCCAATTGGTTTAAAGCTCTAAATCTGCTTCGATAATTCATATCTTTCTTTTTCATACTGGACCCATTATCTAAGTAGAAATCAGAAAATTTATTTCTTTCTTCTGGAGAATACATTTTAGAAAGGACTTCAGTTTTTCCAGGTGTATGTGGTTCAAAAGGTGCAAAATAGATAAATAAGGGCTTATTAGAATTTTGATCAATGCTTTCTTTAATAGACTTAATTAGGAAATTTACTTCCATTTCAGATCTTATTTTATTGGAGGGATACAAGAAGGCTTTATTTTTAGTATTACCTGAACTCACCGCATGAGTACCCCAATATCGACCACCTTTACTACCCAAAAATGCATCCCATCCTTCAGGTATATAATTTGGTGATATATCATTGGGGAATCCTGGATTAAAATATTTGCCGGCGAAAATTGTATAATATCCTGCTTCTTGCATCCACTTCCCTAAAGTTTCAGATTCATATTTTAAGACAAATTCTTTATAAGTATTGGAGTTGTTTTTATGGCCGGTATTGTGTGGATATTGACCGGTAATGAGACTTGCTCGAGAAGGGGCACAATAGGGAGAGCTGCAAATATAGTTAGTATAATGTATGCCTTTTGATTTTATGTTTTTATAAACATTAGGCATCACCTGATCTAATAACTGGTCGGAATAATACGCTTGATCATCGGTGTAAATAAATAGAATATTCTTCTGGGAAGCATCTTCACAACTATTACATAAAATGGATGTCAATAATAATATTAAACTTAGCTGTAAGATATTCATCTAAGGTAAAGGTACAATTACATACATGCATTTATTGATATTGTACCAACCTTTTTTTTAGTGCAAACATAGTTATAGGGACAATGTTCTCATTCAATAAATTAGTGATGTAGCTTTTGCGTAAGGCTTCAGTAATATCAGGCAGGCTCATGACAAATTTAGCCAAATCATTGATATCAAGTTTTAAGATTTGCCTTTTGTAAAAATAGATGGCCGCATCTAAATACTGCTCCGACTCCATAAATATCCTGAGCTGATTTTGAAGACCTCGATCTTCAACTTCTGTAATAGCTTGGTTCAAATCTTTGATTTCAATGGTAAGCGAGTAAATATCTACTTGCAAGGACATATTAATTTTTTAAAATCGATAGTAAAAAAACCTATACAATTAATTTAATCTAACACTAATATATCCATCTGGATATGCTAAATATACAAGTATAAAGGTCTAACGGAGAAAAGTCAACAACACAGAGGCATTTGTATTCAAAATGTCCGAGTGATATCTATAAGTAAAGTCTATGAGAAAGAACCCATCCTATTTCTACACCGGATTCTTCTATTTATCAATTCAGAATCTATAACCAATGCTCAGTCTACCATGAGTCATTATTGGAATGGAAACATCGAGATTTTCGTCACCTTGATCAGTGATTACCTTATCTTTATTAGCCCATCCGCTGCCACAGTCAAAAGAAAATACAATGTTATTTCTATATACGGCCTTATAACCAAATCCCAAACCTAAGCCTAGTCGATTTTCTCTAGGATCTTCATTTATTTCTAAATTGGAATCAAATTTTCTGCTCACAAATTTCATCCAGGGTCCAACAAAGAATCCTTTCGCAATTTTAGCTTTTGAAGTGTATAACTTTAAGAATGCCATGGTAGAGTATGTCCCAGCATCTCCTAAGTATTCTCTATCAGATAATCGAAATCCAACGATGGGTTCAATGCTTACTCTATCGCTAAGTGCAATGTCTGCTCCAAGCTTTGGGTTCCCAAATGCAGTCCCAAGAGGATTGAATGATATATCTGTTTGTCCTTCTAATGAAAATATTGAAATTATGACAATGGATAAGGTTAGTAAGTTTTTCATAGCTGCAATTTAAATGTTAATAAAAAACTTAAGATATAAATTAACATCCCTAAAAGCAAGTAATGAATTCCAAATAGAGCTGAATTAACTTTAATTTAATTTGATGGAAAGTTTATGTTTTATAGAATAGAATCTAAGGAAAAAGAAGAATAAAAATATACAGATGACTTTGTGTGAATAACAAAACTACTAATGGATAATTTCGTTTTTTTACTTGTCATTAGAAAGGCATGACCATGTAGTTTTAAAATCTAGTCAACATAAAAGCCAAACTTAGTCAAGACAAATTATCGATATAAAATTAGGCCAAGTCATACTTACCATTATATTATATCATTTACGAAATTAGAAATCACAATATTTTTTTTAAAAAAGAAATACTAAGGATGAGAATTAAATAAAGTATCAAATAGGGTGTTAGCATATTTTTTTTAAGGAGGCTTCTTAACAAAATTAGGGGTAAAATAGGCAAGCCGAAATGGTACTTTATTGTGTTCTAACTCCTAAGGCAGGTACTGACAATTGTACTTCTACATAATCAGACTATGGAGTTTTACTTTAGTAAACTATTGAATAAAGATCTTGATTGTTGATAGTATAGATGCTAGCAATTTCTAGATTTTCCAATTACCTATCATCCAGTATATTGCCTTAGTTCAAATATAGAAGTAGTACATCCATAGATATATAGAAATATAGAAATAGCAAAAGTAAAATCTGTAGTACACTAAATGGAATTATAAAGTTAGGATTCTCAATATACACTGGGTATCAGCTCCAAGTATTGCGCAATTTGAATTAATATTTATGTAAATTTGATAGATTCCGCATTCCACAGCGAAAGCGAACCTTTTATAGGTATAAGCTTCATCAGAAATAAAGATATTTATCGTAGAAAAGCCGTAAAACATTTGATTTTCCATAAAATTGAATAATTTTGCCAAACCAATTTGTTGGCAAGCAAGTTATTGGGAAAACTGAATGCAAATTCGGTTGAAAATAAAGTACCATGCCCTTGTGGCGGAATTGGTAGACGCGCTGGATTCAAAATCCAGTTCCTTCGGGAGTGGGGGTTCGATTCCCCCCGGGGGTACTCACTGAAAATCAAGGACTTAGGATAAATATTCTGAGTCCTTTTTCTTTGTTTGGCACTTTAGGTACAACATGGGTACAACATCAACGGAATTTTTCTTTGTCCAATCTTCCGATAACCGCTACAACCTTCTCTTTTCGTTCTTCAAATTTTTCAAAAAGATTCTCATACATTTTGGTAATAGCACTTTCCTCGAAAGTATATTTTTTAGATATTTTTTTTTCATCAGCCTGCAACCGAATTAGTGCTAAATCTAATTTACCTATTATGGTATTAAGTATTCCTAACAATCCATGAATATACATCCGCACTTGTTCAAGACCTAAAAATTCACTTTCGTAAGTATCTAATAAAATTTTAATATGATTATCATTTTGAACCGTGTCAATGAACATTATGTTTGGAATCATAATAAATTTATCTTCTTTCCTTTTTTTTATCCGATAATATTCACTCGCGATATACTTAGAGTCAATTATCATAATCACAAATGAACGAGAGGGCGAATTACTTATAGTAAGAAAAAATCTACTTTTGTATTGCTCATAACATTCTAATATGTGATCAAAAAATTCAACTGAAAATAAAAAAACTCCTTTGTGTATATCATCTTTTAGCTCAAGATCCTCAAAATCAAAAAGTCCATTTAAACTTATAGGCAAACCAACTATACGTGTGCATCTTATATTTTCATTCTTTGCTTTTGAAGTTATCGTTGAGTAAAATTGATCATACCCGCTGAAATAATTCTTTTTATCTTTTTCAGTTAAAGTGAAAGTGCTATTGACCAAGTAGTCATAAATAAAAATTCTATCCGCTGCTTTTTTAATCCTTCGCTTTAGTTTTTCAAAATAGTATGTGGAAAAAGTTTGATACTTATCAGTTTTTGTAAATTGACTATAGCTAATAAATTCTGGAGGATCTTGCATTATATTTTCTAAGCGCTTATCTATCGAATCAAAAGCTTTAAGATTTTGCTTACCCATAAGCATATCCTCTGTGATTTTCATGGCATGTGGCTTGGTGCCAGTCACAGAAAATATGGCGAGTAAAACTTTCACGTCAATCAAACCTCCCTTACCATTATATTCTATAATACTCTTTTGATAATATTCATAGTATCTAGGTGAATCTAATTGCAATTGAACTATGGAGTCTAGACCTCCACTCTGATCTAATTTACACAAGAAATAATAATCTCTGAATGGTTCATTGTCAGCTCCTAAATAATAAGAAGAATCTATTTTAAGTCCATTATAACCTAAGTTTAGATCTTCATTCTCCAGACCAATCAAATTGTGTTTAATGCTTTTTCCAGAAAGATCAAACTCTGAGTAAATAATGCAACTTTTCGTAAGATCATCACATCGGTTTCCTGATAATGAAATAATTGTCGAATCATTTTCTATTAAACCTCGAATTGACTCTCCACTGTGCTGATAAGGATCGTAAGTCTTGGAAAAGTAGACTTGACAATAACCACAAGACGCTCTTGATAAGAGTAAAAATAATATAATATGCTTATAAAAGTTATTCAAGAGGAAGTATAATTCTTTCACCTGTAACTCTATAATATATTGCTCTAGAGAAACCTGCCATTGGCTGAGCTTTTTGAGCAATAACTCTTAAACTTTGGATTTCTTGATCGGAAATATTATGATCTGTTGGATTATGTAAGTATTGAAGGTTTAATTTTTGAGATAGAATAAAGTCCTTTTCTTCTTCTGAATTTGGAGATAATTTTTCTAAATATGATTCAGCTTCATCTACACCTTTATATTTGAGCGATAATCCAAGGGCTATTTTTTGCCATTTCATAACACCAATATCATCATATTGACCACTTTATACTCCTGACAGATTAACATCTGTCCCACATAATGATGGAAATGAAGCTCCACAATTTCCATTGCTATTCTCGTCATTAGTATCTTCTTCATTTACACCAGTAGAATTCTGTAATGTTTCACAATCCATTATTGGTCTATTATTTAATATGTAATAATCTACTGTCAATCCATTATTTAAAATTTCAGGAACCCCTCCTTTCGAAAAACAGTTTCCTGCTTCGATAGTCAAATTTCCACCATGTTGATTGGGATTAATTTGACTTCCAGAAGTTACATAAATATCCCAATAATTTGTTAGTTCAAAACAATTATCAAAATATCGTAATGAGCTGTTATTATTTACTGCAACATTTCCGACACCAGCTTGGAAATAATTATTTTGCTCTACTTGATTGATTGGACCACTCCCAGAACTTGTTATCTGAGTTGCATAACTATTATTATTTAAAAAATCATTAAACTGAATGAGCAAAAATCCAGTACCTTGAGATAAGATTCCCCAGCCACCGCCATTAAAAATATTGTTTTCTATGACAATTTGCTCTGCGTTATTAGGAGCTTCCAATAATATTCCAGCATTGTTAGTTTCGAACTCATTTTGAAGAATTCCAATGTTTCTTATTATAGACGAATTAACTACACTATTAGTATTATCCAAACTAATTCCTGTATCCAAATTGGTAAATGTGCATCCGTTTTCAACCGTAATGGCTGCATCGATACAAAGTATACCTGTATTTACAATATTATCAAATGAGCAATCATTAAAATACACCCCATCACTTGCCCAATTGGTAACTCCATAGTTCAAATTCACAAAATTACAGTTAACAAACTGACTCCTATCAAGTATTGTTGCATCACCATAATCCATGAAGGCGACCGCTCTATTACACTCAATAAAAGTTGCATCTTCTGCATCAACCAAGCCTCCAAAGAAATCTGGGTCAGACCCTAAGTGAGTTGGATCGCATGAGACTGCATTTTTAGCATTTTCTATAATAGATCCATTTTGTAAGACAACAGTTCCAGCACGATTTGCTATCAAGGCACCTAATGGATTGGTGAGTTGTACTAGATTAGCATTCCCCTCGATAATAATTCCTGTCCATTGATTATCACAATTTGAAATTGTCCCTCCATCCAAAACTAATCACGCACCTCTTTCAACAATTATATACTTATCTTGACCCATTAAAAGAAGTCCTTCAATTGTCAGAGTATTACCGGTTTCAACTACAATATTCCCCACCCAATTTAAACAATCATTTTGAGCAATTGTAAGATTATTTTGAACTACAAAATCAGGTTCGTCTAAATTCTGATTTACTAATAATTGTCCTCTCCATGAAGTGTGTAGTAATCTTCGCATATGGGCAACTTGTAAAGGACAGGTATATGTTTGCACATCACCTCGAGCCATTAAATGGTTTGAAGCACCATTAACCCAATTAGATGGTGGACAACACTGATATTCAAAGAGAGGTTTTTCATTCAATTCAAAGGTATGTGCCAAACCTAAACAATGACCAAGTTCGTGAGCGATAACTCTTGCTACACCCCAATTGTTAAAACCTGTTGGAGTGCTAAAATGAGTAAATAACCGATTCATTATCATGTAGTTATAGTCACTGCCATAATATGCTGGACCAATCCCATCAGTACCATCCATTAATGCCTCACAAACAAAAATGTGGAGTACATTATTATCAAAATTTTGATTCTTTACATATTGATCATCAATATAACAATCAGTAATACTACCATTATTACTCCATCCAATTGGATCTACAATAAAATCGATATCATTTTGATTCCATACGAGTCTTATTCTACTATCTATTTGATTGGGTGCGTTTGTTGCTATTCCATTACACAATTCAGAATCACCTGTTCGATCTAAAACATCTGTATTTACTATGTTAATTAAAGTACTTAAATGATCAAGGTGTCCTTGAATGTTCTCAAAATTCTGTGGATTTCCAGCAGATTGTTGCATTACATGGAAAACAACTCTAATTTCTAATATAGGACTGCTATTAGTTGGAATATAAGCAAAATCGCCATGATCTAATTGTGGGCAAAATAAAGGATCGCATGGATCAGTCGTTATAACTCTAGGAATATTACAATATATAGGAAAAGATGTACACATGTTTGTCAAATTCCCACAGACAAAATTATTATTCTGGGAGTAGATGAAAAACGACTGAACAATAAGAATTAAAGTAAATAAAAGTTTCATAAGGTTAATTTTAATTAATTTAAAATAAGTTTCTCAGTATGCAGCTCTCCATTTTCAAACTGAATATTTAGAAAGTAAATACCGTTAGTAAAATCTTCCAAATTTATTTTGTAAATATTTGTATTAACATATTGGAATTTAATAACTGAACATCTTCCAACGGAGTTATGCAAAAAAACGTTTTTAAGTTCTCTCTTAGTTTGAAAATTTATCAATCCATTAATTGATGGATTCGGAAATAAATTAAAATATTTATTTTCCACAGGAGTTGCCAAACTAGACGTTAAGTAACAACTTCCAAAATCATTCATATACTGAATTTCGTTAATAATTTTAAAACAACTAACACTATCCAAATCAAAAGTTAATCCGTTCTCACAAGGATTAGAAAAACTAAAAGGATTTGTAATATCCCCTATACCTTCGACCCAAATCAACTCATCATAACAACTATCAAAAGAAATAAAAAATCGTTTTCTCCATTCTAGATTATATAATTGGATGGAATCAATTCTTGAAACTATCCCTTCTATATATCTATTATGAAGATTCACTTTTATAGAGTCACCAGCAGATAAATTAAAATCATAAATTAATTCAGGATCAGAGAATTTATCTTTAAGAAAGTAAATCATTTTGTTACTTTCTCCAAAGTAACCCAAATTATTTTGCCACTGATTTGGAAAGGAATCATAATTTACTAATAAATGTCTAAACTTAATTGAATCCAAATTACAGGTGTCAGTAGTACTAAATTTGTATTGTCAAATGGATATCCAATGACTACCCATTCATTTGCAATGTTTACAAATTCGTTGGAGCTTTGACAAACTAATGAATTTGAAAAAACCAAAAATGTGAATAAGAATAATATTTTCATTTCAACATATTATTTAATGAGTTTATCATAAAATTAATTCCATGCCAAAATAACATGGTTTTTCATTTTACGTCCTAAAGCATGGAATTACAAAATCCCAAGTTTACAGCTATAGTAGATTAAGATACAAGAGTTCTTTGCATCAAATTTATTTAGCAACTTTCTTCTATGTGTCTGAACAGTATTCGGCGAAATAAATAATTCTTGGGAAATTTCCACATCAGTAAGTCCTCTGGCTAACCTAGAAAGAACTTGCTTTTCTCTTGTTGTGATTTTTATTCTATTAAATACTTCTATTGGTAAAATGTTATAACATTGATTGGCTAAGTTCATTTGGTTGTTAATTTGAAGGAGAATTCTAGTTTTTTATTCACTCTTCTAGCATAAATTAGATTTGGCTAAAATACCTAATAAATTTAACGAAAATTTTCTATTAAAAAAATTATAATTTATTAAATGGCATGTTTGACTTCAAGTCGACTTGAGTCAATTCTTTAATTGCATCAATTGGTCGAATAAAATAATAGAGCAAATTAAATAGCAGAATTTCTACATTTCTCGAATTCTATTCGTGTTTTGAAATAAATTTGTGCTACAATCTCGCGAAGGCTTTTCTCGAAAGGGAAAGGCCTTTTTCTATTTCTAATTTTTCTATACAATGAAAAACTTCATTATTTTTAATGAGTCGGTTACTTCACGACTCTACAAATTCTTTATCGGTAGAGGGGCTAAGGTAAATTTAGATTTGGCTTCAAAACCAATGATTCATTTCTTGCGGTATTTATATCATACTGATCAAAGAGCAATCTCAGGAGACATTGATAGTCTTTTTCAATTAAATATTGAACGAAATTAAAGGCTTATATTAAGCCTTCATCCGCAAAAGAAAAATATCCTTGAGGGGAAAGAATCAAATGGTCAAGGACTTTAATCTCTAAAAAATTTCCTCCTTCAACGAGTTTTTTGGTAATGGAAATATCCGCCTGTGAAGGTTTCAGGTTTCCAGACGGATGATTATGGGCAAGAATAATTGAACTCGCTTTCGCTTTAAGTGCGGTAACAAAAATGAGCTTTGGATCAACAACTGTTCCTGCAATACCTCTTTTTACAAAGTGTACCTTCCAAGCACTTGATTTGCTCGATCCAAAACCAGAATCACAAATTCTTCATAAAGCTCGATTTTATCTGACCATAAAGATTTTAATAGATTGAATGATTCTCTAGAATTAGTAATTTTATTTCTTTCGTTAGGAGGTACTGGATTAGAATAACTTAGTTCTATTTCTGCAACTTTTGAGAGTAAGGCTTTTGATTTTTCAGTATCCATAAATATCATTTTTAATTTGATGCTTCTAGGTTTTAACAAGAATCATTGAGGATGTTAGAGACTAGTACTATCATCCGTTTGATTCAGCATTGCGGTTGGTAAAGTACCTTAGCAGAAAGATTTAAATGTTGGATGGTTAAATATATCAAGCGCGAAAAGCTTTAGAAATCAAGAACTTTTTCCAGAGCTTCATCTGCATCCTTATAAAGAAATGCCTTTTGATAATTTATAGTAGTCGTGATATCTGAATGTCTATACAATTTCTGTAGCATTTGAATAGGGATTTTATCACCAGATATAGCACCAAAGCTATGCCTACTAATATGCATCGTCAAAGGCTTTGTTAGCTTCATCTCTTTTGCAATCAAGCTTAAACTATTATTAAATCTGCCCAATATCCGCACAAGATCCCAAGTCTAAAAAATCGTTATTTGTAAATCCTATATCAATAAGTTCTCCAAAAAAACCAAGAGCTGTATTAGAACAAAGGTCTCCTATAGCTTCAAAGCAGACTTCATAAATTACATCACCATTACTCACTGTGATCGGATTTATAAAGGTACCGTCAAACCAAATATAAAATATCGTACCACCAAGTGTATCTATATTTACACCTTGTGGCATGTTATTTACTATTGGATCATTAAACTGCTTAAATAATAGAATATTGGGGTCCCAACTTATTTGAAATTGGATGAATCCAATATCTTCAACATTAAAAGCATAAAAGGGAATGCAGATACATTCACCTTGTTCAACAAATTGATCCAAAACACCAATTGTTAAATCATCTCCATAATTACAATTTGATTGTGAATAGATATTAGAAAAGGATATGTAAAAAAACATGAAGAAAAAAAGTCTTTTTGGGGATTTCATTTAAGATGCTTTATTCAATTAATCGATAATTATCTTTTCTATTTTAAATTTATTTGTTTTTCTATTTACAACTTTTATGAAATATATACCTGGCATCCAACTTTCAATATTGATGCTTATAGTTTCATTTCCAAAATTACTCTTTGTAGTTATCAAATTCTTACCACAATTATCAAATACAAAAATGTCTGCTTTTTCATCACCTGGTTTGTAAATGTGTAATTTATCAAAAGCTGGGTTTGGATAAACTTTTATTTCTTCTTCTATATTATATATCACGTTAGAAATGGTATCTGCTATATGACAATCAGGAACAAGACAACCATATTGGTCAACTTTAACAAAATAAGACTGATTGGGACTAGTTGCTCCTTCTGGCAATTCGAAACTCTGCCACATTTGACCATATAAAGCGTATCCATCGTCAATGGTTTGTATCACATCCCTGAAACTATGTATCGCTCCTTCATTTTCATAAATACTGAATGTTCGCATCCACAAGCTATCTCCTTCGTTAGATACTTTAGCCATAAAACCAGGGAACTCATAAGAATTACTTGGGTTAATGTATCTATTATCCAAATCTGAAACAGCTCCCACAACAATATAACCATCTTTGTCATGACTAAAAATCACTTCTTGTGCTAGATTGAATTGACTTGAATATCCTCCTAATCCCATTTTTCTTTGCCATAAAACTTCACCATTCCTATTTCTTTTTTCTAGCATTGGGTACAGAACTCCATTTCCAAATGGAGCCTCATATTTAATGTATTCGTGTGTAGCGATTATTAAATTATGGCTATCATCTACAATTATTGACGAAGCTAATATTTCTGAAGTATCAATTTGAGCTGAATTGTTTGGTTCTCTTTCCCATAAAATGTTCCCATTTAAATCGGATGCTACTAGTTGATTCTCTGAAAATGAACTATCAAAATCGGTCCCGAATTGATGAAGTATATTCATATATACTATAGAGTCTTTCACCTCAAAAGAGCTTGGAAAATCATCAATATAAGGATAGCCAAATTGAAGGCTATTAGAAATAGCCTTATTTTTTATAAACGAAATTTGATAGTTATTATCCATTGTTAGGGTGTCAAGTGTTCTAGTATATATAACAAAACTAGAATCCTTTTCTATGAAATCTAAATCCATTAATGCAAGCGTAAATTCAGATTCAGATTCTATGCAAATTTCGTCATTTATAGTACCGTTATCTTTATTTGCGAATATGACACTTCCAAAACAATTTATGCCCGTTGATGTTATTCCAAAAACCACTTCTTCATTTACCAAATAAACATCATTTGATAAATTAGCAAAATGAATAACCCCATATTTTTCATGATAATTTTTATAGACTAAAGTTCCATCTTCTTTAAATTTTGCAATGTAAATTCCTTGTTGAGAGTAGCCCAATGTATCATTGCCATGACCTATTGCATAATAATATCCATCTTCATCTTGGCAAATTCCTCCACCATCACTAATATACATGTTTGTGTGTTCTACAAACTCAAAGGTCCCTTGGGTAAGTCCAATTTGACTCATAGAAATGAGAATGCAAAAAACTTTAATTCTCTTCAATTTATCCCATAAATTCTGATGTGAAATCAACTGTTTTTTCATCAATTTCTAAGTTAAAATAAACACTTATAATCTTACTGGCTTCTATACTTGAATAATGATGTGTTGACTTTGCTATTTCATCTAGCCATAGAAAATCATCGTATGTTGGTTTGTAATACCCCCTACCCAATATTCTCTTATCAATTTTAAATTCCAAAAGCTGACTATATTTTAGAATATCTTCTTTTTCTTCTTTATTTAATTCAATTTGGGATAAACACTCAGATAAAATATTTGTTGCGGAATCAAACTCTTTGTTTTCAAAATGCAAACTAGAAAGAAAGATATATTCGAATATATCATTCCTCTTTTTTATCCATTCGACTCTTTAACGGTAAAATCAATGATAAATGCTGTTCAGGTTGATCTTGAATGGATGCTATAAATGCTTTGTTAGCATTAACGTAATACTTTGGATTCTTTTCGTTTAAAGGATCAGTTGGATGTAATAATACCTCCATATTGTCTTGACTAGAGAGATGAAATATTAATAAAATAAATAAAATGGTTAGGTTTAGTGTTTTCATTTGTTAGAATTTTGGTTAATTTAGATTAATAAAGACTGCTTACCTTATGAGAAAGTGCCTATTATTTTTGATCCTCTTCCTTTCAAATATAGTTATTTATAGTCAATACTTAGAATTGGAAAAATTTGAAGAACTTTTAGCTGTAGATGTTAATGGTTTAATTGTAAATGATAATTCAGATATTATTCTAAGAAGTAAAGCAGAATCAGAATATATATATTATTACTCAAGTGAACTTAGTGATTGGGATAAATATGAAGTAAGAGGAGAGTTCCAATTAGGAAACTTTGATCCTATAATTTTCAATAATCAACAAAACACTATATCTAAAATTACTAATTCTGAATTAGTTCAAATTGCTGAATGTGATATATCTGATGATGAAAGTATAAATGGAGAATTATATAGTGATAAAATTTATGTAATAAGTGAATCAATAAGATATGTATTTGATTATTCAGGAAATATTTTATTTGAAAAATTTGATAGTAGGCAAAACATTCAAATCCTTCAAACTCAAATTTCAAATGACATGATCTTTGAGTTAATTTATGACGAATTACAATTTACCACGAAAATAAATATGTATTCTCTGGACTTAGAATTCATAACAAATATTGAATTAAATGGATTGTATTATTCCATGTATTGTACTGAAAATGGAATGATCATTTTTCATGATTTCGATGATATATATCTAATAGAAACAATTAACTCTGATCCTATAGACATTTCAGATTTTGAAATATTTTTTCCCATAGAAATTGGAGAAAACTTATTTTTTGTCCGTGATGATATTATACTTAAAGTTTCTACTGATAATCTCATAAATGAATGTTGTGAGGCAGTTTATCAAATTAACAACTCCTCTATTTTTTCAAAAATCGCCCATAACAAGGAACATATATATTTACCATACTCTAAAGAAATTAAAAAAATTGAAGGATTAAATGGTGAAGAATTGGAGTCAATTAAATATCCTTTTACTTCAAGTACATTAGATTACTTTAATCTACAAGAAAATAAAACTACAATTAATAGTGGAGCAAATATTTATGAACATGTCTCAAATACTTGGAATGAAATCATCGATCTTGCTGACCCAATTACTAGCTTCGATATGGGAATTGATGGGAGTTTGTTTTTCAACACAGGAGTAAATACATCTACATTTCAATTTTTTATCAAAACAACAATGATCAAAATTTAGAGGATATTGATATCGATTTTGGAGTCCCATATATCATTAATAAAGATACATTGATAGCAGGATCAGGAATCTGTTCAGATGTTGGTGGAAGATATAGTTTGATTTCAACAGATGGTGGTCAATCGTGGATACAGTCTGGGATAAATGCCTGCAATCATAAACAAGATTACATTCGTATAAATAATTCTATTTTCTTCTATGGTGAAACATATTCATATGGAGGCATTCCACAGCCTGGACAAACAGCTCAATTTTATAATCTATTAAGTATAGATCTAAATACATTTGGTTCTGTAGAATACCCTATGTTTGATTTTATTCCTTATGATTTAGGCAGTACCCTGATTACTTCAGATGGAACAATTTACTTACATCCTTTAAGTTCAGAATATTTTGCACCACCAGATAGTGTTAATGTACCAGCCTACATGAGTAATGTTTTTGATTTTGCCGCTTCTATGGTTGAACTTGGTCCTAGTCCTAGAGGCCATGTATTCGAAGGACCAGAATCAGAGAGTATTTTTGTTGTCAACAATCAAGAGTTTCATTCCAAAGTCTATTATCGGGAAACCCCGACTTCTGATTATGAAGAAGTTCAATTATCTGAACCAGATCTAGGAAAGATAAAATATATCAAATATGATGATGTTGGGCAAATGTATATTGCTACTGAACATAGTCATTTTTACAAAGCAGATTTGTTAGCGAGTAGTACTAAAGAAATTGAAGCTCCTTTTGTAAGGTTGTTTCCAAATCCTACATCTGATGTTATCTCTATGGAATTCAAGGAGCCAGTTTCTACGATCGAATTATTTGATATTCAGGGTAGAAAGATCAATACTGATATTGGTCCTGCCAATTTGAATTTATCAATTCTTGAGAGTGGTATCTATATCCTTAAGATTAGATTTGAAAATGGTCATATTCACTCAGAAAAAGTTGTGAAAATATGAGGCAATTAAAAGACCTCTTTTTCATTTGATACAATTTAGTTAATTTGGATTAATAAAGACTGCTTACCTTATGAGAAAGTGCATATTATTAATATTTACATTTTACAATGTAACTATTTTTGGTCAGTATCTAAAATTAGATGAATTATCAAAAGTAGGTGCAGTTTCAATTAGTGAATTATTTGTTTCTCCAAATGATGATATTTTTCTAACTGCTAGCCCTCTCAATAAATCATATAGTATTTCGCAAGATTTAGGCATCACATGGGATACTAAAGAATATGCTGGAATTCCATATTTTTTTGAAAATGGTACTTCAATATATTATGATTATGAAAATGAAGAATTAGTCCAATACCTAAACGAACAGAGAACAACACTCTTTGATCTTACTGAGGAAATAGAATTCAATACTATCAATGATAATTATGGAAAAGTGTTTATCAGGGAAGATACAATTTATGTCAATAAGGATAATAAACTTTTGTCTTCGATAGATCTAGGAAATTCCTTCAATGAAATTTTAAATACCATTGATTCAAATTCATATCAAAGTAAATCAATTTATAAAACGAAAAATTACTTTTATCATATAAAATTGTATTCTGAACCTTTTGTGGAATACGTTTTAGAAATCTATAATAAGGATTTCTCCTTATTAAGATCAATTCCAATTCAAGGTCAGGTATTCGAGTGTCGCTATAGTGAGAATGATAAAATACTACTGAGTCTTTCATCAGGTTTACATTTTCTATCAGACATAAATAGTAATCTTGAAAATGTTAATCATTTAAATTTCTTTAGACCTATATTTTATAAAGGTCATATTTACGCATATAATTATTTTGAATCTTCAATTTATAGGGTACATGAAAATGATATTGATGGTGAACTTGAAACTTTAAAGTATAACACAAGCTCATTTATCGATTTTACCTCTAATATAAATTCACTCTACTTTTATACAAAAGATAGTTTGTACACTCTTGAGAATTCTGAAAATTTAAAGTTTGAACTAATTAATTTTGGATCGTTTACAAATGCAAACCTTACAGGCTTTAAAATCATTGATACAAATATATATTCATTATGTGGAGGGTATCTTTACACAAATTCATCAGGTGATTGGGAGCGACTTGATAGGCTTCATCAGTTTCCTATTGCTTCATTCGATATAAATAGCTTTGGAAATCTACTATCAACATCCAATACAATTAATGAAGTGTATTATTCAAAAGACTTTGGTCAATCTTTTAGCTTAATAGAACCTAATATAGGGACTCCTCATGTAATAGGTCATGATACTTTATTACTGGGCAATGGTTTTTGTTCTGATGTAGGAGGCGCATTTAGTAATATTTCTACTGATGGTGGCCAGACTTGGTTCGAGACTGGAATAAGTCTTTGTAATAATACTTTTACCAATTTTAATTTAAATAGCCCCAACTATATTCGTATAAATAATTCTATTTTCTTCTATGGTGAAACATATTCATATGGAGGCATTCCACAGCCTGGACAAACTGCTCAATTTTATAATCTATTAAGTATAGATCTAAATACATTTGGTTCTGTAGAATATCCCATGTTTGATTTTATTCCTTATGATTTAGGAAGTACCCTGATTACTTCAGATGGAACAATTTACTTACATCCTTTAAGTTCAGAATATTTTGCACCACCAGATAGTATTGATGTATCAGCCTACATGAGTAATGTTTTTGATTTTGAGGCTTCTTTTGAAGAACTTGGTCCAAGTCCAAGAGGCTATGTATTCGAAGGGCCAGAATCAGGAAGTATTTTTATTGTAAATAATCAAGAGTTTCATTCTAAAGTTTATTATCGGGAAAATCCAACGTCCGAATATGAAGCAGTACAATTGTCTGAACCTGAACTAGGAAAGATAAAATATATAAAATATGATGACCTTGGCCAAATGTATATTGCCACTGAACATAGTCATTTTTACAAAGCAGATTTGTTAGCAAGTAGTACTGATGAAATTGAAGCTATAGGTGTAAAGTTGTTTCCAAATCCTACATCTGATTTTATCCATATGGAATTCGAGAAGCCAGTTTCTAAGATCGAATTATTTGATATTCAGGGTAGAAAGATCAATACTGATATTGGTCATGCCAATTTGAATTTATCAATTCTTGAGAGTGGTATCTATATCCTTAAGATTAGATTTGAAAATGGTCATATTCACTCAGAAAAAG
>Ga0209828_1000755_pt1 | contig 30557 bp, 17 predicted proteins | sample MaitaG_FD_187429 | JGI IMG/M metagenome (GOLD analysis project Ga0209828, IMG submission 187429) | Marine algal microbial communities from Maine, USA - Maine_Asex2 metaG (SPAdes) (version 2) | ecosystem: Host-associated > Algae > Red algae > Unclassified | place: Maine, USA | collected 2015-01-05
TTAATATAAAGCGGGTTCTTGTTATATGGTAAATAATCTTAATATGATACACATTATAAAATTTTGTAATATGTTTTTAGTGAGTTAGGGACTTAAGTCATATTATAAATAAAATTAATATGAACTACTACAAAACATATGATAAAAATACTTAATATGAAGTATTCTGAAACATATTATGAAAATCTTTAATATAAGACAAGTTCTTATCATATGGTAAATAATCTTAATATGAAACACATTATAAAATTTTGTAATATGTTTCGTGAGGTAAGGACTTTAATCATATTATAAAAATGTATAATATGATCTGATACAAAACATATTATTAAAATACTTAATATGAATTGCTACAGAACATATTATTAAAATACTTAATATGAAGTATTCTGAGACATATTATGAAAATCTTTAATATAAGGCAGGTTCTTGTTATATGGTAAATAATCTTAATATGAAATACATTATAAATTTTTGTAATATGTATAGTGAGTTAGGGACTTAAGTCATATTATAAAAAAATTAATATGAACTGCTACTTAACATATATTAAAATACTTAATATGAAGTATTCTGCAACATATTATGAAAATCTTTAATATAAGACAAGTTCTTATCATATGGTAAATAATCTTAATATGAAGCACATTATAAAATTTTGTAATATGTTTCCGTGAGGTAAGGACTTTAATCATATTATAAAAATGTATAATATGAAGAAAACATTACGCATTATAGAAATTCGTAATATGATACACATTATAAAATTAATTAATATGTTTTTAGATGTTATGAGATTTTGTCATATTATAAAAATGTTTAATATAAAGTATTCTATACATATTATAAAAATTCTTTATATGAAAAAAGGCAGTTCACATTAAAGAAAGTTTTAATACGACCTAGAATAAGCTCATATTTATACCTTCTATTGAAAATAACACATTAAAAAAATTATGAATATTTCTAATCATTTCATATTACAAATTATTATATGTAACTATATAGTAGTATGCAACGCATATAGCCTATTAGTATTAAGTGTTATAGATTGTGAGTAAAAGCGCATATGTAAATACCGTATGATCGTATGCGATTATATGACACCCAACTCTTTGCCGACACTAGTAAAAGCAACGATGGCTTTTTCTAATTGTTCATTGCTATGCGCAGCAGATATTTGTACACGTATTCTAGCCTTCTCTTTTGGAACAACAGGGTAGTAGAACCCAATCACATAGATGCCATGATCGAGTAGTTTTTCAGCAAAAATTTGTGATCGTTTTGCATCATATAGCATGATCGGAACAATAGGATGTTCACCCGGTATAATATCGAACCCAGCTTTAGTCATTTCTGATCTAAAAAAGAGCGCATTTGATTCTAATTTATCTCTTAATTCAGTAGACGAAGACAATATTTCTAGTACTCTGAGAGATGCGCCAACTATAGAAGGTGCAACCGTATTCGAAAATAAATAGGGTCGTGATCTTTGCCTTAATATCTCTACAATTTCGCTTCTTGCAGCTGTAAATCCTCCACTTGCACCTCCTAATGCTTTACCAAATGTGCCAGTGATAATGTCCACTCTTCCCATGGCATTTCTATACTCGTGACTGCCTCTTCCAGTCTTACCTACAAATCCCGTAGCATGGCATTCATCGACCATGACCATCGCATTGTATTGTTCTGCAAGATCGCATATCTTATCTATTTGAGCAATGGTGCCATCCATGGAGAATACACCATCGGTAGCTATTAGAGTGCGCCTTGAACCTTCAGCTTCTTTCAGTTTTATTTCTAAGTCAACCATGTCATTGGTCGCATATCGAAATCTCTTCGCCTTGCAAAGTCTTATACCGTCAATGATAGAAGCATGATTCAAAGTATCTGAAATAATCGCATCTTCCTTGTTCAGTATCGGTTCAAATAAGCCTCCATTCGCGTCAAATGCGGCGGCATATAATATCGCATCTTCCATCCCCAAAAAATCCGCAATCTTTCTTTCTAACTCCTTATGGATATCTTGTGTTCCGCAAATAAATCGAACCGAACTCATCCCAAAACCGTGAGAGTCAATGGCTTTCTTTCCAGCTTCAATAACGTCAGGGTGAGAAGATAATCCAAGGTAATTATTGGCGCAAAAGTTTAGAACTTCTTTGCCATTCGCAGTGATTTTGGTTGCTTGAGGACTCGTTATAATTCTTTCTTTTTTATACAGCCCATCTGATTCAATTTGTTGGATTTCTGCAGCAAGATCGGCTTTAATATTACTAAACATACTCTAGGTTTTATGTTACAATATTCCAGTTGGTATTTTTTAACTGGTTTGTAATGTTGGTTTATTTTTATCAATACTTTCTATGATCACTTTGACCATTTCTTTTAGACCAAACTCTTGAGACCATCCCCATTGCTGCCGTGCCTCGGAATCATCTATACTGTCTGGCCAGCTATCAGCAATTAATTGACGATGATCTGGTTCATAGTCTACTTTAAATTCTGGTATATATAGTTTGATTTCATCTGCTAATTCTTGTGGCGTAAAATTAAAACCACTAAAATTATAGCCACTCCTGATTTTAATTTTATCTGGATCTGACCTCATAAGCTCTAATGTGCCTCGTATTGCATCATCTATATACATCATGGGTAGTCGCGTATCCTCTGATAAATAGCATGTATATTGTTGGGCTTTGATTGCTCCATGAAACATATCTACTGCATAATCTGTAGTACCACCTCCTGGTAAACTTTCATAAGAAATTAATCCCGGATATCTCAATGATCGAACATCCAATTCATACTTATCAAAGTAATATTGACCCCATAATTCACCGGCAGTTTTGCTCAATCCATAAAGGGTAGATGGATCTTGATAGGAATATTGAGAAGTTAAATCTAATTCTGAATTATGCCCATATACAGCGATAGAACTCGGAATAAACATTTTTTCTAGTTTATGTACTCTAGCTGCTTCCAAGATATGAATCAAGCCTCCCATATTTATATTCCAAGTAAAAATAGGATCTACCTCACCTGTGGCTGAAAGAATGGCGGCTAAATGGTAAATTTGAGTGATACCATGTTTTTCAATAACAGAAGATATTTGTTGGGAATTCGTAACATCCAGCGTTTCAAAAACACTTTGAGATTCTAGTTGACTAGGTTTAATATCTGATAGAATTACATTTTTATAACCATATATCTCTATAAGTCCAATCGATAATATACTGCCGATTTGGCCAGATGCCCCTGTTATAAGAATTTTATCTTCTGCCATTCCCTAAGTTTAAACCAAAATATTAAAGGTATTTTGCGTACAAGGTAAAGTTATTATTTGAGTTTAAACACAAGAAAGTACCCAATTCAAAATTGGATATAGAATAGAACTTGTTGAATAAATCATTTGGTATCTTACACCTCCCTCCTCAATACCTCTAGTGGAGACTTATTCACCACATCTCTTGTATTTACAAGCCCTATAAAAACCGTAATGCCCACAATGAATATAAATATCAAAATTATTGGCCTCCACTGTATAATGTAATCTAGATCTAGCTGAAATTTTACTACTAAATAGCTCGCAATCAAAGATATCAATATCCCTGTAAGTGCAGACAAAGTACCAATGACAAGATATTCCACCGCATTAATCATCAAGATCTGATTTCTTTTAGCACCTAAAGTTCGCAATATAACACTTTCCTTTAATCGTTGAAATTTACTGAGTAGGAGAGAGCTAAATAGGACGATAAGTCCCGTGAGTATACTGAATGCAGCCATAAATTTCAGGACATAAGAGATTTTGCTAAGTATGTCGTTTAGGGTGACTAATATCGAACTTAAATCAACCACTGAAACATTGGGAAACTCTTTTACAATCGCATTTCTAAATTGACCAGTTCTAGTCGTATTTGGAGATTTAGTTACAAGTACTTGAAATTGAGGGGCCTGTTCCAAAACTCCTTTCGGAAATAGAATAAAGAACCGAGTTCTCATATTCGTAAATTCAATTTTTCTAAAACTGCTGATGTAAGTTTTCATCAATGTTCCTTGTACATTGAATTCTACTTCGTCTCCGATATCGACATGTAAATTTTCAGCATAGCCCTGATCCATGGATATAAAAATGGAGTCTCCAGGATTATATTGACCGACAAAATCTCCTTCCAATAATTGCTCAGAACTACTTAGGGTATCTCTGTAGGTTACTCTAATTTCTCGATTAAAAGCCCATCTTTCAGCTTGTCGAGTTGTATCCGCTATCCATTCTGCTTTTTTTCTACCTTGCCAACCTGCGATTCGCATAGTCACGATAGGTACACTTTCGATGATCGGGAGTTCGTAATTTTCCGTTAGTTTGCTTACCTCTTGGACCTGATTACTTTCAATGCCGTAGAGAATCACATTGGGTTGATTGCCAGCGTCCATGGTCTCTACGTTTTTTAATATTAACCCTTGGACTATGAATAGCGTACTTAGAATAGCCGTACCTAACCCAAGCGATATCAGTAATATCTTGGTTTGATTATTAGGTCTATAAAGATTGGAAAGGCCTTGTCTAAAAATAAACCCAGTTTTACGTGGGAAAAATTTTCGGATCGCCCACACAATCACCGTAGAAACAAAGTATAAAATTCCAAATGAAAAAAGTACACCTACCGTAAAAATAGTGGCCATTTCCCAGCTCTCAGTCAACATCAGTAAAAAGAGAAACAAAACAGCAATAATAACAAAATAGACAGCTCCTTTTAACAAATCAAAAGAACCTCCGATGTCTTCTTCGAAGGACGAACGTATAGACCGTAAGGGACTTATTTTTCTTACATCTAATAATGGGACCAAAGCAAAAAGTAAACTTATGGTCAAACCAAATCCCATACCTTGCCACATTGATTTGGAGGACAGTTGGGTACTCACTTCTATCGGAAGAAAATCATTGAAAATAATAGGTAATGTAAGCTGTACCAAACTACCCAATGCCACTCCTACTAAGCTCCCAATGAACCCTAATCCAAATATTTGTATAAAGTAAATGAGAAAGGCTTGGGTGCCCGTTAACCCGAGACAACGAAAGACCGAAATGGTCGGAATTTTATTTTTTATATAAATGAATACACTGCTTGCAACTCCTATACAACCCAACAATAAGGAAACTAAAGCAACTAAATTTAAAAATGCATTTAATGAATTAAAAGCTTCTCTTAGATTTTGTTTTTGGCTCTCAATAGTCTGAATTCTTTGACTTTCGGCAGAAAAGATTGATCGATTTTCTTCCCTCCAATCATTCGAATCAAATCCATCAGCGGTTTTATAATAGTAGGAATAATCCATCATACTCCCTGGTTGTATCAAGTCTGTTTGCTCTAGTTCAGATAATGCAATATAAACTGTTGGTGCAAATCCTGAAGCTAAACCAATAGAACCAAAATTACTTTTGAGTCTTCCTCCAATCGGAAAAGTCTTAGTTCCTAGTTTGATGCTATCACCAATCACCAGATTTTTCTGTACCATAAATCCATCTGCTACAACGGCCATTGACTTGGTCCGAAATGATTGTGATGCTTGTGGAGGTTCTGTTAATAGTTTGCCGTAATAAGGGAAGTTGCCTTCCAATGCCTTGATTTGCACAAATTGGCTTTCATCGATTTTAGGAAAATAAGCCATTGAGAATAACTCGATTTCCTTCGAATTTTCACCTGGAATACTGTCTAACTTCTTATGTAAATCATAAATTAAATCTCTATTTCCAGAAATGATAAGATCTGCCCCCGCTAGACTTGCCGCTTGACCGTCTAAATCTTTGACTATATTTTCATTGAATGAATTTATCGCAACCAATGCGGAAATACCAAGAATGATAGAAGCAATAAACATAAATAGTTTACCCCATTGGGACCGTGCATCCTTATATGCTGTTTTGATTAAGTACCGCCAATTCATTTACAACTTATTTAATACTCATTTACAAAACGTTAGAGAACTGGCTTTTGAGTTTGATCAAACTCTAAGACACCGCCTTTGAGTTGGATCATCCTATTTGTTTTTTTTGCTAATTCTAGATCGTGTGTTACAATTATGAGCGTCGTATTATTTTCTTCATTCATTTCGAAAAGTAACTTCTCAACTTTGATTCCTGTTTCACTATCTAAATTTCCTGTCGGTTCATCGGCAAATAGAATTTGTGGACTATTGGCAAATGCTCTAGCGAGTGATACACGTTGTTGTTCTCCACCTGATAATTGAGTCGGATAGTGTTTTTGTCTTTTGCTTAACCCAACTCTATCTAAGAAATCTGCGGCCTTTTTGTATATATTTGATTCTCGCTTTAATTCTAAAGGAATGGCAACATTCTCAATGGCTGTAAGGGTAGGGATCAATTGAAAATTTTGAAAAATAAACCCTACATGTTGATTTCTTAATACCGCCTTTTCATCTTCTGTTAATTTTTTTAAGGACTTTCCAAAGAGAATGATTTCTCCTTCAGAAGGATTATCTAAACCCGCACATAATCCAAGTAAAGTTGTTTTTCCACTTCCAGAAGGTCCGACGATGGATAAAGATTCCCCTTGATATATTTTGAAGTTTATATTGGAAAGAACGGTTAATGATCGATCCCCGCTTTTATATGTTTTACTCAAATTATCGGCAATTAATATCTCAGACATGGGAGATTTTTTAAGCTTTGTAATAAAATTCGGACAAAAATGGTTTAGTTGCAGTAAACAAACAAATAATTCACAGAGGGATGAAAATTTATTTTCTTATTATATGCATGTTATTGTTCTTATTCTCATGTCAACAACAATCAACGGTAAAAGATGTTGCAAAAAACGATGCGGAAGTATCAAAAATTAATACCAACACCGAGGATAAAAAGACCAATAAAAAGATTTTATTTTTTGGAGATAGTCTGACAGCCGGATATCAATTGAATGAAGAGGAGTCTTTTCCTTCTCTTATTCAAGAAAAGATCAATTCAGCTGGACTTCCTTTTGAGGTGATCAATGCAGGATTAAGCGGAGAGACAACAGCGGGAGGCCTAAATCGTATAGATTGGGTGCTTAATCAAAACATAGACATTTTTGTGCTAGAATTAGGGGCGAATGATGTGTTGAGAGGATTTGATTTGTCATCTACAGAGTCGAATTTGGAAGGAATCATTGAAAAAGTGATCAAAAAAGATAAAGACATCGAGATAATTTTAGCTGGAATGCTTGCCCCACCTAACATGGGGAAAGAATATGGTGAACAATTTAAGAGTATGTTTGAGCAAATTGCGAATAAATATGATATAGATTTAGTACCTTTTTTATTACAAGATGTGGCTGGAATCCCTGAGTTAAATCTGCCAGACGGTGTTCACCCTAATGCAGAAGGCCAAAAAGTAGTAATGAAGAATGTTTGGGCAGTGTTGAAAGAATATCTCTAAACAAGGTTGAATTCAATGCGAATTTATAGCTTTGTCGCACGTTGGCTAAGAAACGAATGGGACTCATTACACTTACATTCTCAGAACTTAAGAAAAATTATAAAGTAGACTTTATAGCAGGTCTGACAGTGGCTGTATTGCTCGTTCCACAGGGGATGGCTTATGCAATGTTAGCTGGTCTACCTCCGATTTATGGCTTGTACACAGCCATTATTCCATCTTTTTTGTACCCATTATTTGGTTCATCAAAGCACATAAGCGCAGGGCCAACTGCAGTTATCTCCATTTTAATATTTAGTGGATTGCTGCAATTTGCGGTACCAGAGAGCCAAGAGTTTATTAGTTTAGCTATTTTGGTGACTTTTGTTTCTGGTCTCTTGTTTCTTATATCTGCTGCACTTCGTTTAGGTTTTTTAGCAAAAGTCATTTCGTACCCTGTAATTGTAGGCTTTTCCACTGCTGCCGCTTGTCTAATTGTGGTATCACAAATAAAAAATCTTACTGGTCTAGAAATAGATGATAGTCTATCTGTCTTTCAAAAAATTAAATATGGATTTTCTCATTTACATCAATATAATCCAATCACTTTAGCGATCGGTATAGCAAGTATTTTTATTATCACTTTTACCAAGAAATTTAGCCCTAAGATTCCTGGTGCTTTGCTAGTGGTTCTTTTGGGTATTTTCTTAATCTGTATTTTTAAATGGGATCAGTCAGGAGTAGAAATCATCAAAGATATCCCAGGAGGATTCCCAAGATTTATTCTTCCTGACTTCTCTGTTAAAAATTTAGTGAAAATATTGCCATTTACTATAGTCCTTTCCTTGATTAGTTTTATGGAAGCCATTGCTATAGCAAAGACCGTTTCTAAGAGGGCAGGGTATTATGAGATAGAACCTGATAAGGAATTCTTAGGCCTAGGAGTAGCCAATTTAGTTTCATCTTTTCTTCAATGTTATCCTAGTACTAGCAGCTTTAGTCGTTCTGCCTTAAATTATGATGCAGGAGCAAAAACGGCCTGGTCGTCGATATTTGCTGCAATTATAATAACCTTCGTGCTTGTATTTTTGACTCAATATCTGTATTACTTACCAAAGGCAATTTTGGCCGCTATCATCATGACTTCTGTACTGAAGTTGGTTAGTATTCTTGAGATAAAGGAGCTTTGGAGCTCGAGTAAGTTTGACTTCCTTGTATTTTTTGTCACTTTCGTAAGCACCTTTATTGTAAGCTTGGAAAAGGGAATTTTCATCGGAATATTATTGGCATTTTTGTTTCTAATATTTCATTTAATACAGAAAAAACAACTCAACTTTTCTAATCTATTAGGCAGTAAGAATCCGACGCCTGTGACCATATTAGAGCAAAACCAGTTAGTCCCTACAAAACCGATTACCTACTTGAATTTTGAGGGTGAAATCGCAAATCTAAAGCAAGTTATTATAAATAGTCAATTGAAAGATTTAAGATTACAGTTAGAACATACTTATGTAGATTCTACTGGTTTTCAGGCGCTGAATAACATGAAATCTGAATTTAGTCAGAAGGGAATTAATATTATTTTAGACTAAATAATTTAGATTGAGAAGTTGATGAAGGGATCAACTCTAGCGATGTATTATGGTGGTTGGTAAATAACAGTTTTACAAAAGTATGTGTATGTGTAATGAAAGATTCCGAAGCATGGAGGTGCATATGCAAACTGTGATTATAACAAATTGAATGCTGATTTCACCACTTATGCAACGCATTGCTGATTTCAATTGGATTATCGAAAACATTTGTAGGGTATTTTCATTTTGAAGAAAATACCTCAACATAGTATTTCCCTAAAACTATTTACACAATAAAAAAGCCATGAAGGAAATTCAAGGCTTTTGTATCTATTAATGTGATTTATTTCTTAAAAATTGTAGTGTGCACCTACATACAATTCAAAGATACTATTTTGACCAAAGCGATTATAATCTCTTAAGCTGTTAGACGCTCTGAATAAAGCTGTTATTCCAAATTTCCAATCTCCATAACCTTGCAAATAACCGAGTCCCACAAGTGCTCCATTAAAGTTTTCTTTGAGATCAGAGCCAGGATTATGATACCAATTAAAATCATATTCTACCTGTGCGAAAAGGCCTGGAAAAATGGAAATCTTTCCAAATAATCCAACTCCTAAATCAGAAAAACTTATATCAGGAGAATTTACATCGTTAAAAAAGAAATAATTGTATTTTCCCGCTATACCCAAAGCTATTCTTTCCTTTACTTTATAAGCTACAGTTGGTTTTAACCCAATCTGAAAGGGATTTCCAAAGCTCAGACCGGCGTTTCCTATTAATATTTCATAGGTTAATTTATCTGCAAAGTCGGATCTCATAATCACTTCTCTTTCAGTATCGCGATCTCTTTCTTTTTCTCTTGATTTTTTCTTTCCTCTTCGTTGGGCATCTATGTCCGAAGCAAAAGCAAGCATGATAAGGAAAATCATACTAAATTGGAATATTTTATTAATGTTCATAAGTTACCACGTTTGTTAATAAGACAGTTTTTTAGGCTTTTTGGTGCAAGATCACGGGACTTTTTGAAAGTTTTAACGTTCTCCAAATACCAATTAATCTAAACAGTAGTCAAAACTAAAAAATTGGTAGAGTTTTTGCATTAGATCTCTCGGAGATTCTGTAATCATAAATGATCCCCCTTATTGGCATAGGCCAATTGTAATAACTTTTACTCAATTTAAAAATCAAGTTTTCAATAGGGATAAGTTGTTGCAATATTGATTAATACAAAGACTGAAATTTAACACTTTATGAATCTCAATTACCGACTCGTATTCATAATTCTGTTGGCTCTGGGTACAACTTTATTAAGTACTTATGTATCAGCCCAATCAGAACCTTCCTTGCCATTTACTAAAATTGGATCAGATCAAAGATCTGTAATCCACGAGCAAAGCCAATTACTACAATTGTCTGATGATTTCGTGCAGGAATTAAAGCGTGCAGATCATTCATTCTTAGATATTTCAATCCCAGATCATCAAGGAAAATGGCTAGAATTAAATCTCCATGAGGTAGATTTCTTAGCGAGTGATTTTAAAGTTAGTGACAAAACAACTGGTGAAATCATACCTATAGAGTTAGGTAAGTTTTATGTAGGTACGATAAAAGATCAAGCAGGATGGGCTAGTTTTTCAGTAGTCAATGATGAAGTTTCAGCGATTATCTCTATTCAAAAAGTCGGAAATTTGAATGTCGGTAAGTTGAAAGATGGTACAAATGATTACATCGTTTACAATGACGCTAATTTTGAAAATGAAATGAAATTTGATTGCCATGCGCCAGATTTAGAAGAAGCCATTAAGACGACAGAAAATTCGAATCGGGTCATGGATAACTGTGTGCAGGTATATTTAGAAGCAGATTATCATTTATTCCAGAATAAAGGGGGGGCAGACGGCGCTGCTAACTATCTTATGCAAGCTTGGGGACCTGTCTATGCATTATTTCAGCAAGAAAATATTGAGGTCCAAATTTCAGAAATCAAAGTCTGGACTATCCAAGACCCATATAGCACAGAAAATGTTAATGTAGTTTTAGCCCAATTTTTAAATTTAAATGGAAATTTTAATGGAGATGTTGCTCATTTAGTAAGTACCAATCCGAATAATCTTGGAGGCATCGCTTACATTGATGCACTTTGCACCGGCTCGGCATATGGATATAGCAACATCACCAATAACTTTAGAGAACTACCAGATTACTCTTGGACTGTAAATGTGATTACCCATGAAATAGGACACAGTCTTGGTTCTCCTCATACACATAGTTGCTTGTGGCCTGAAGGTCCTCTTGATAATTGTGAAGAACCAGAAGGACCTTGTAGTCTAGGACCAAGCCCTACAAACGGAGGCACCATTATGAGTTATTGTCATTTAACTCAGACAGGTATAAATTTTTCAAATGGTTTCGGGCAATTACCGGGTGATTTGATCCGTGAAAGAGTCGCTGCTTCATCGTGTTTGGGAGCTTGTGAGGATGTGCAAGAAGGAGTCGCTCCAACCGCTATTTTTACTTACGAAATCCTAAGTGAATGCGTGGATGGATTAGTATTATTTACAGATAGATCTACCGGTTTTGTAACAAACTATGTTTGGGAATTTGAGGGTGCAGACATTGAAACTTCTAATGAAGCTTCTCCAATCGTAAATTATCTTGACCCCGGAGAATATTCTGTAACCTTGACCGTAAGTAACGAATTTGGAACAAGTTCAGAAATTAAGAATAACATTATTGATATCATTGATAATCCAATCGTATCTTATAGTTATGACTTTATAGAAGGAACAAATCAAATCCAATTTGCCTCAGAAAGTGAATCTGGGGATTCTTGGTTCTGGGATTTTGGAGATGGAAATACCTCATCAGAGCAAAACCCGTTGCATGAATATAGTGTGATGGATGATTATAACATCACACTAAATGTAACCAACGATTGTGGTCCAACTCAAATGTTCTTCGAACTAGGAGCATCAGTGGCACCGCAAGCTAGTCTTGGCTCGAACACGACAACAGGGTGTTCTCCTCAAACCATTCAATTTTTTGATCTAAGCTCTCAATCACCGAATAGCTTTGCTTGGACTTTTGAAGGTGGTGAGCCATCTTCTTCCATTGAAGCCAATCCGACTATTGTGTATAACACCCCTGGTCAATATGATGTCATTTTGCAAGTATCAAATGGGGCCGGTGTTGATGAAATTATAATTACTAATTATGTAAATATAGATGAAGGACCATTGGTTGATTTTGAATATTATGAAGATAATGGAGAAATCCAATTCAATAATAATACAGAAAGTTATACAGACTTAATTTGGGATTTTGGAGATGGAAATACATCTACTCAAGTCAATCCTAGTCATGCTTATTCGCAAGATGGAGATTTTCAAGTTACTCTGACTGCCATCAATGAATGCGGCAGTAATGAGATGACGATACCTCTTGAAGTAGATCTATATCCGAATCCAGCCATAGAAGTATTGGAAAATGCAGGATGCGAAAATGTGATTGTCCAGTTTCAGGATATGAGTACAAATTCAACGTCTATCAAGTGGCTTTTTGAAGGAGGAACTCCATCTTCGTCGACGGAATCTAATCCTACTATTGTGTATGAGAAAACTGGTATTTTTGATGTGGTATTAGAAGCGATAAATGATGCTGGGTCGACCACTGAAGTTTTTGAAGACTTTGTTGCTGTATACAACGAACCCGTTGTTGATTTTTCTTATCAAAACGATGGCTTGAGCTATGTTTTTAATCAGAAAGCGGATTTTGGTGACAACTATTTCTGGGATTTTGGTGATGGCAATACCAGTGAATTACCGAACCCTTTCCACATGTACTTAGGAGAAGGATCTTATGAGGTAAGCTTGACTGTAGAAAATGAATGTGGAGTGTCAACTCATCAAGAAACAGTTAATTTATACAGTGCCCCGACAGCAGAAGTTCAAATTTCGGATGCATCTTTTTGTGTAAATGAAGACTTTATTTTGAATTCAAATTCATCTTTCAATACTGCTTCCCATTCTTGGATTCTTGAAGGTCCTACAATGTATACATCGGATGAAGAAAATGGAAGCTTTAATATTGATGTTCCAGGGGTCTATTCATTGACCTATGTAGCTGTAAACCCGATTGCCACGGATACTATATTTTTACTTGATTATATCAATGTAGTTGGAATTCCAGAATCAGCGTTCGAATTTGAAGTTGATTTACTTCAAGTACATTTTGACAATATGTCTACCACTGCAGATAGCTATCAGTGGGACTTTGGTGACGGAACGACCAGTACAGAAGAAAGTCCAACCCATCAATATTCTGAAAATGGAACCTATAATGTTGTACTTGTAAGTTTTACAGCATGTGGCGTGGCAGAAATGGAATCTACTGTGATTTTAGATCAACAATCTAATGCTTCATTTAATGTGTCTCAAAGAGTTTTGTGTTCGGGCGATTCCATCTTTTTTAAGAATACTTCTAATTCAGCAAGTGACAGTTATATTTGGCATTTTCCAGGCGCTGTACCGGAAGAAACAACCGAAGCTAACCCGTTGGTTGTATTTAATGAAGCAGGATCTTATGATGTGACGCTTATCGCTTATAATGAAGCTTCTACAGATACACTTTTTTTTGAAGATTTTATAAATGTGGATGGTGAGCCCGAGCTAGGTGTAGATACAATTGCCTACAGTCTTACCTCTGTCGTTTTTAACGTAGAAGATCCTTCAGAAGGAGAATATTATTGGGAATTTGGAGACGGTGAATCAAGCACTATTCCAACGCCTTCTCATGACTATGGAGCAGAAGGGTCCTATGATGTCTACGGATATTTTGCTAACCAATGTGGAGAAACAGAAGAATACTTTACACTAGACTTATATAGTGAACCTTTGGCTTCATTCCAATTAAATAATTTCAAATTTTGTGCCCCTGGTGAAGTTGAATTAATCAATAAATCGAGTAATAATACCACTGATTGGTTTTGGACAATAGAAGGAAGTGTAGAAGGAACATCGAATGAGTTTAGTCCAATCTTTCATTTTGAAAATGCAGGTCTATATGACGTAGAATTAATTGCAGTAAATCCTATTGGAGCCGACACCATACTTATCAATAGAGCCATAGAAGTAGCTTTGCCACCAGATATTCAAGTGTTGCCAGACATCAATGGAAAGAATGTTTTCTTTGACAATTTTACTGCTTGGACAGACTCTTTTATTTGGGATTTTGGAGATGGAAATACATCTACTGCCATCAACCCTTCGCATACGTACGAAGAAGAAGGTAGCTATCTTGTGACTGTTTATGCAGATAACTTTTGTGGCCTAGATACCATGGAGTTTGAGATCAATGCTTTTAGTCCTACGATTGCAGACTTCTCCGCAAGTGCAGTAGAATCTTGTGCACCCGTAACCATCGAATTCTATAATCAATCATCGGACAATGCTTTTAGTTATAAATGGCATTTTGAAGAAGGTATACCCGCTACTTCTACGGCTAAAAACCCAAGTATACGATATGAGACTTCGGGTAGTCACGATGTCATGTTGATTGCAATGAATGATGAAAACTCAGATACAATTCTATTAGAAAACTACATCTATATATTACCCATTCCAGAAGCTCTTTTTCAGGTTGAACAAAATGGTCCTGCTTTTGAATTCACAAATTATTCCTTAGCGGGCGAATCTTTTCATTGGGATTTTGGAGATGGAACGACCTCTGAATCTTTTCATACAAATCATGTATATAATGAGCCAGGTACATATACAGTTATACTTACTGCAGAAAACAATTGTGGATCAAATGTATATGCAAATCAAGTGATTTCTTTAGAAATACCGCCTGTAGCATTTAGTTCAGATGTGAATTATACATGTAAGGATTCAGATGTTCAATTTTATAATTTAAGTGCTGCAGAGCACTATGCATTCGAATGGTTTTTTGAAGGTGGAGTACCAAGTACTTCTACAGAAGAAGCACCCGTAATAAAATACCCAACTCCAGGGCTATTTGATGTACAATTAATTGCAACCAGTGATCTAGGGACCGATACGATGAGATTAAATGAATATTTGCAGATCAATGACCTACCAAATGTAGATTTTACGGTTAGTTCTATTGGAAATATAGCTTATATAGAAAACCAGGTAGAAGAATTAACTTCCTATGTGTGGTTATCTAATGAAAACGTCTATCAAGGGAACAATCCACAAATCTCATATTCAGAGAATGGATTGTATGATATAGAAGTCATCGCATATAATCAATGTGGGACTGATACCTTGATGCGACAAATATATATATCTGCGTTTCCTACAGCAGCGGGAGAATTTCCGGTTTTAGTATGTGCAGAAGATTTAATTTACTTTACTGATCAATCAATTAATCAAACATCTATAGAGTGGATTATTGATGGTGCAGTACCTGGACCTGCTCAAAATAATAGAACTCCAATCGCCTTTGATGAAGCTGGCACCTATGATGTAATTTTAGTTGCTTCTAATGGATGGGGCACTGATACTTTATTTTTCGAAGAGAAGATTGAAGTACTTGGCAATCCAGTAGCAAACTTTGATGCAGAGATTTTTGATGATCAAATATTATTTAGTGATTTGAGTAGTTATGGACAAAGCTATTTTTGGGATTTTGGAGATGGTAATTCTAGCACAAATTCTGGAGATATCTTCCACGTTTACGACCAAGATGGGACTTATATAGTAAGCCAAACCATTACAAATAGTTGTGGAACGGATACATTTGAAAGTGAAGTTGTAATAGATACTGTGATTATATCAGACCTAAGTAATTTGGAGGAAGGAGTTGAATATTTTCATTTATTTCCAAATCCATTTAGTCATCAAGTGACCCTTGATTTCAAGTTGAAAACGTCAAGTCCAGTGAAAATAAGCATACATAATGCTGTGGGGAGTTTGATTTATCAAAATGATGTGATGCCAATTAACGGAACGGAAAGCATTCTATTAGATTTACAGGGTTTTCAAGAAGGAAATTATATTCTTAGCCTACAATCTCAGGATGCAGTCATCACAAAGAAATTAGTCAAATACAATTAAATACAGCTCTTTTTCAAAGTATTATATATTAAGTAAAATATTATAGGTTTTATTTAAATATTTTATACATCTTTGTAGCAGCTTATCGAGAAAGGCGGAGGGAACAGGCCCTGTGATGCCTTGGCAACCAGCGCTAGTATGGTGCCAATTCCTGCCCGAAAGGGAGAGATGACAGGTGTAAAACCTTCAGAAACTTTATTGATAACGCAGGAATTTCTTGTCAAGCTACTAAAATACACTGTATGACAATTAATGAACTTGCAACAAGGAAGATTCTAATTCTTGACGGAGCTATGGGCACCATGATTCAGCAGCTTAAGCTGACTGAAGAAGGTTATCGAGGAGAAAGATTCAAAGACTTTGAACATCCGCTTCAAGGTAATAACGATCTGTTAAGTCTTACACTCCCTGATGAAATCTATAAAATTCACAAACTTTATTTTGAAGCTGGTGCAGACATAGTTGAGACGAATACTTTCAATGCAAATTCGATATCCATGGCAGACTACCATATGGAAGATCTCGTCTATGAACTAAACAAACAATCTGCATCCTTAGCCAGACGTGCAGCAGATGATCACGAAAAGGCACACCCGAATGAATTCAAATTCGTTGCAGGATCTATTGGGCCCACGAATAAGACTGCATCCTTGTCTCCAGATGTCAATGATCCAGGTTTTCGAGGGGTCTCTTTTCAGGAATTGGCAACCGCCTACTATGAGCAAATCAAAGGCTTAGTCGATGGTGGTTCAGATCTCCTATTGATTGAAACGATCTTCGATACATTGAATGCCAAAGCAGCCTTATATGCTGCTCAGAAGTATATGACGGACCATAATATCAAGTTACCCATTATGGTCTCTGGGACCATAACAGATGCAAGTGGTAGGACGCTCTCTGGACAAACAGCAGATGCTTTTGCGATATCCATGTCTCATTATCCATTATTCTCATTAGGATTTAATTGTGCTTTAGGAGCCGAGCAACTATTGCCTTACATTCAAACGGTATCAGATCAAAGTCCTTTTTTCATTTCTGCCCATCCAAATGCAGGTTTACCTAATGAGTTTGGAGAATATGACCAAGGTCCAGAAGAAATGGGAGAATTAATTCGAGGGTTTTTTGATCGAGGAATGATGAATATCATCGGAGGGTGCTGTGGAACAACTCCAGAACACATAAAAGCTATTGCGGATATTGCCAAAGAATATTCACCAAGAAATCCTGTTGAAAAAAAGGCCGTCCTTTCTTTGAGTGGACTTGAGCCTTTAGCCATATATGAGAATTCTAACCTAATAAATGTTGGAGAAAGAACCAACGTAGCGGGATCAAAAGCATTTTTACGAAAAATAAAAAATGGAGAATACGAATCTGCATTAGATGTAGCCAGACACCAAGTAGAAGGTGGAGCTCAAATCCTAGATGTAAACATGGATGATGGCATGATCGATGGGGTGGAAAGCATGAGGATCTTTTTAAACTTAATCGGAGCTGAACCGGATATTTGTAGAATACCCATTATGATCGATTCTTCCAAGTGGGAAATTATTAAAGCAGGCCTAGAAACCGTCCAAGGAAAATGTGTTGTAAATTCTATAAGTCTCAAAGAAGGAGAAGATGAATTTCGAGAACATGCCGGAGAAGTTTTGAAGTATGGAGCCGCTGTTATTGTCATGGCTTTTGATGAAAAAGGACAAGCTGATACCTATAATAGAAGGCTTGAAATCTGCAAAAGATCTTATGATATTCTTGTAGATGAAATTGGATTTCCACCCCAAGATATTATATTCGATCCTAATATTTTTCCGGTTGCTACAGGGATGGAAGAACATAGAAGAAATGCACTAGACTTTTTTGAAGCGACTAGTTGGATTAAAGAAAATTTACCTCATGCAAAAGTAAGTGGTGGAGTCAGTAATGTATCGTTTTCCTTCAGAGGAAATAACAAAGTAAGAGAAGCTATGCATTCCGTTTTCTTGTTTCATGCCGTTAAAGCAGGCATGGATATGGCTATTGTCAATCCGGCCATGTTAGAAGTATATGAGGAGATAGATAAAGAATTGCGTGAAACAGTAGAGGATGTATTCTTTAATAGAAATCCAGAAGCAGAAGAAAAATTGGTCGACCTAGCTGAGAGCTTCAAAGGAGTCAAAGTTGAGCAGCAACAAAAGGATTTAAAGTGGAGAGAGACAGAGGTCGAAGAGAGACTTTCCCATAGTCTAGTCAAAGGAATCACAGAATACATAATTTCGGATGTAGAGGAAGCTAGGGTAAAATACAATTCTCCACTGACTGTTATCGAAGGTCCTTTGATGGATGGGATGAATGTCGTAGGAGACTTATTTGGATTGGGTAAAATGTTCTTGCCTCAAGTAGTAAAGAGTGCGCGTGTTATGAAACAAGCAGTGGCTTACCTAACTCCTTTTTTGGAAGAATCTAAAGAACAAACTCAGAGTGCTGGAAAGATATTGATGGCTACCGTAAAAGGAGACGTACATGATATTGGAAAAAATATTGTATCCGTCGTTTTAGCCTGTAATAATTATGAGATTGTAGATTTAGGAGTGATGGTTCCACTACACACAATTTTAGCGAAAGCGAAGGAGCACAATGTAGACATGATTGGATTGAGTGGTTTGATTACTCCATCCCTAGATGAGATGATCAAAGTGGCAGAAGAAATGGAGCGACAAAAATTAAAACTGCCTCTACTTATTGGAGGAGCTACAACTTCTAAATTACATACTGCCGTAAAAATTGATCCCAATTATTCAGGTCCTGTGATTCACGTTTTGGATGCTAGTAAAAGTGTTCCCGTTGCATCAGATCTTCTAAGTAAGAAGAATAAGGAATCCATAATAAAGAACACGAAGGAGGACTATGCAACGATCAGAGAAAAATATAACAAAAAAGGTCCGTCTAAAAATTTTATAAGTATAAGAGAAGCCAACAATAATAAACAGAAAATTGATTGGAAAAAGACTGCAATTACAAAACCGATTTTTACGGGTGTCAGAAAAATATTGGATTATGACATTGCTCGATTGAGGAAATTTATTGATTGGACCCCGTTCTTTACTACTTGGATGTTGAAAGGAAAATATCCAGATATTTTTGACAATAAGGTGGTTGGGGTAGAAGCGAAAAAATTATACGATGATGCCAATGCGTTATTAGACAAGATAGTGAAAAACAAATCTTTGACAGCAAATGGAGCGGTAGCTTTCTTTCCAGCAAACACTGTTAATGAAAATTTTATTGAATTATATCCGAATGAGAAAAGAGACAAGTCATTTGCCATTATTCCTCAGTTGAGGCAACAAGGAAAGAAGGCAGAAGGCAGACCAAACCAATGTCTTGCGGATTATATTGCTCCAAAGGGAGTCATGAGTGATTACATCGGCTTTTTTGCAGTAACCACAGGGATCGGAATCGAAAAGATGCTGGAGGAAGTGAAAGATGATGATTATGAAAGTATATTGATAAAGGCTGTCGCCGATCGTTTAGCTGAAGCGTTTGCAGAAAACCTACACCGGTTTGTGAGAAAGTCTTTATGGCCGTATGCTGCTGATGAATTGCTAGAGAACCATGAACTTATTAAAGAAAATTATGTTGGTATTAGACCTGCTTTTGGTTATCCAGCATGCCCAGATCATAGCCCTAAAAAGTTATTATTTGACATTTTAAAAGCCGGTGATTTAAAGATGAAGCTTACAGAGTCATATGCCATGTATCCGGCTTCATCTGTAAGTGGGATGTACTTTAGTCATCCAGAATCTAAATATTTCAATGTCGGTAAGTTGAATAAAGATCAGGTTGAACTATACGCAAAAACATTGGGCGTGTCTAAGGAGGAATCAGAAAAATTCCTTCAGGCAAATTTAAATTTTTAATTAGAAAAATCTCGTTTAAACTATATCATGAAGGTAACAGACCATTTAAACAATTCAAAAGACACTCTTTATTCTTTTGAAATATTGCCACCCCTAAAAGGACAAACTATCGAATCTATTTATGGAGCCATAGATCCGTTGATGGAATTTAAGCCTCCATTTATCGATGTGACCTATCACAGGGAAGAGTTTGTCTACAAGAAACAAGATAATGGTCTGCACAAAAAGCAATCAATCAGAAAAAGACCGGGAACTGTAGCAATTTGTGCAGCCATCATGAATCGATATAATATTGATGCTATTCCTCACATCATTTGTGGTGGATTCTCAAAAGATCAAACGGAATATGCTCTTATAGATCTTAATTTCTTAGGTATCAATAACATTTTAGCACTCCGTGGAGATCCAGTTGCTTCGGAAAAATCATTCATCCCTGAAGTAGATGGACATCAAGATTCCTGTTCGTTGATTGATCAAATAAAAATGATGAACGATGGAGTTTACCTAGATGAAAATTTAGAAAACTTGACAACCAGTGAGTTTTGTATTGGCGTAGCCGGATATCCAGAAAAGCATTACGAAGCTCCTAACATGAAGAGTGATATTGAATTCCTTAAGAAAAAAGTAGATGCAGGTGCAGATTACATTGTCACTCAAATGTTTTTTGACAACGCTAAATTTTTCAGTTTTGTAGATAACTGCAGAGCGAATGGAATCGATGTCCCAATTATTCCAGGGATTAAGCCCATCACTGTTAAATCTCATTTGATGAGTCTCCCTAGGCATTTCTTTATTGAGCTACCTGAAGACCTAACCAATGCGGTATCAGCTTGCAAAGATAATAAAGCCGTAAGAGAAGTAGGTATAGAGTGGGGTATACAGCAGTGTAAAGAGCTAAAAGCAGCAGGTGTGCCGTGCATACACTTTTTTACGATGAGCAGGCATGGTGCCACTTATAAAATCCTTAGTGAAGTTTATTAAACCATTTGGTAAAGAGATAAGTAACTTGAGTAATTTTGGGACCTCTTAAATTGTTTAGCAAATTGACCACATTTAGAATAAATAATTAAGGAAATTCTGTAATAAGATATTTTATTCAAAATGAATATAATATAGTTAAACGCATTTCATTTGTGTTCCTGACTGTAAGATTTTGAAGTGAAACAGAGATAACCTATTTTTAATTTACCATAATTTTTGGTCAGATACCCCATCTCCCTAAGTTTTGGGAGTTTCTTCATTACATTTTCTTAAAATAGGCTTGAGTTAGTAGTCGAGCATATTTTTTTATTAATGGGGAGAGGTAGAAGCTCACCAAAGATCATACTAATTAGCAAAGATGATATAGATTAATATTCCTTGAAAATATGCATAATCTGTGGTAAAATAAACCTCTAATCTGCATATTCCTCTCCAATCCTGGGTATTCTGTAGTCATGCAAATTACCCCTTATCGCCCTCCAGTATATCTTATTTCTAAAGATCACTATTTCTGTTTTCTAGTCGACATACACAACATATCATTATATTAGCTAATCTATATGTAAGATAGATTACAGTTTTGTTCTATAAAAGGACCAAAAATTGTAAAACAAGCAACATGATAAATACTCTGATCAATCAAATTTTGCAGAAATTCGTTTTGAAAGCGGTATCTGCACCAGTGCAAAAAAGAAACCTTCCTAAAGGGAATTTCCCATATTGGGAGAAGGAAAGATTTACATTTTAAGATTCATTTATAAAAGGATGATTTGAGATTGTATAAATTAGAAGCTAAAAGGGTGGCTTAACTTAAATGAAGCTTGCTAAGTGATATTTAAGAAAATTGAGAACTATATAGCTATTGGCTTCTTGGATTCAAGCCTTTAAACGATTTTAAGGTTCTATTTTCATGTATTAATTTCTGTACTTAGAATTCACTGTTGGAAAAAAGAAACACACCATCTTCATAACAATCAAAGTCTAAATTTGCGTGATGTTATATTACACAAACTCGACGCCTTTATACATCTCATTTCTCGCTTCTTTTACTAGTGGATCAGCTAAATATTCATCAATGGTCTTTAGCTTGTCTAACATCCCATTTGGAGTCAATTCAATGATTCGGTTTGCGACAGTTTGTGTAAAGTGATGATCGTGCGTAGTAAAAAGCACAGTGCCAGCAAAATTCATCAACGAATTATTGAACGCAGTGATACTTTCCAAATCTAAATGATTAGTGGGCTCATCTAGCATAAGCAGATTGGCTTCTTTCATCATCATCTTAGAGAGCATGCATCTTACTTTTTCTCCTCCAGATAATACATTAGAAGTCTTAAACACTTCATCACCACTAAATAACATTTTGCCTAAAAATCCTCTGATGTATTGGGCATCTTTGTTCTCAGAATATTGTCTAAGCCAATCCATTAATTCCATTGGCTGATCACTAAAGAAATGTTCGTTCTCAAGTGGTAAGTATGCAGTTGTAATTGTTTGTCCAAACTCGAAAGAACCTGTATCAGGCTCGATAATTCCATTCAAAATTTCATAAAAAGCGGTAGTAGCAAGTCCATTCTTTGAAATAATCGCTATCTTATCTCCTTTATTTATACTGAAATCTACATTTGTAAAAAGAGGTACTCCATCTAAATTATAGCTTAAGTTTTCGACTTTCAGCAATTGATCTCCAGCATCTCTTTGTTGATTGAATATAATGCCAGGATATTTCCGAGAAGATGGTTTTATATCCTCTAATTGCAATTTCTCTAACATCTTTTTTCTAGAAGTAGCCTGTCTAGATTTTGAAGCATTTGCACTAAATCGATCAATGAAATTTTGCATTTCTTGTCGCTTTTCTTCTACCTTTTTGTTCTGTGCTAATTTTTGCTTCAATGCTAATTGAGAAGACTCATACCAAAATGTATAATTTCCAGTATAGGTATTTACCTTGCTAAAATCAATATCTACAATGTGTGTGCAAACCGTGTCCAAAAAGTGTCTATCGTGTGATACAACAATAACGGTATTTTTAAAATTCAAGAGGAAATCCTCTAACCATGTTACGGTCTCAATATCTAAGTCATTGGTAGGCTCATCTAAAATTAGAATATCTGGATCACCAAAAAGCGCTTGCGCCAAAAGAACTCGGACCTTTTGGTTACCATTTAAGTCTTTCAATAATTTTTGATGCTCGCTTTCCTTTATGCCAATTCCACTCAAAAGAGCAGCCGCAGTTGGCTCTGCATTCCAGCCATCCATTTCTCCAAACTCTTCTTCCAATTCAGACGCTTTAATACCATCTTCTTCGCTAAAATCAGGCTTTGCATAAATGGCATCTTTTTCTTGCATAAGAGACCATAATTTTTCGTGACCCATCATAACTGTATCTAACACTTTTACCTCATCAAATTCGAAGTGGTCTTGCTTTAAAACAGCCATCCTTTTACCAGGCTCCAGAGTTATTGAGCCCTTAGTTGCTTCTTTATCGCCAGAAATAAATTTCAATAGGGTAGATTTCCCTGCTCCATTTGCGCCAATTACACCGTAGCAATTGCCGGGTCCGAAGAAAACATTGACATCATCAAATAATATTCTTTTGCCAAATTGGTGAGTTAGGTCTGATATTGTAAGCATAGCTTGGTTCTATTTGGCTGCAAATGTAATTATAATATGGAAATTGTGCCATATTTTATTATTTACCATATATTGAGTCAAATGATTAAGTATTTCAATACTAATGAAGATAACCCATCTTAAGTCAGAACTGAAGATTTAGAGAGATTATGGAAAATACCGAGAAGGCTCTCGACAGACGTAGAAAGCTGACTACAATGGATTTATGTAGAACCTTCCAAATATTTCTTTAGACTTTCTTTTATAAAATAAGTCCATCCACCGACACAGCTTTCGCGCTTAAACTCTGGAATATTTTGAGGAAAATCCTCTGTAACGGTAGCGGTCAACTTTAAAGTAGTTTGAGTGTTTTGTGGGAATAATTCAAAAGTTACAAAGGAATTACCGGGGTAGTTAGGATAATGCCAATTGTAAACTATTTTTTCGTGAGGAATGACTTCCAATATTTTCCAAGTGTGCGGATAAGTTCGACCATTATGCTCGATGGTGAATTGTGTTTCAAATCCTACAACTGGCTTGAAGGCTTTAATTTCATCAAAATACCAAATCTTCATTTGATCAATTTCAGTGATCGCCTTCCAAATTATTTCTGGCGAAGAATCAAATTTTTCTTGGACTATGATGGGACCTTCACTTACTAACATTTTATTTTTTATGTAAATAAATGTACTGAAAAAATTTTAATCAAAAAAAGTCTAAATTTTATTGGTGTATGCTTCCATTTGTCGAACGACATATTTGCCAATAATATCAAATTCTAAATTGACCGTGTCTCCTATTTTAAATTGATGAAAATTAGTATGCTCAAAAGTATACGGAATGATGGCTACTTTGAAAGTTTCTAAAGAAGGTTCGACAACGGTAAGACTCACTCCATTCACCGTAATCGAGCCCTTGGAAACTACGAGGTTAGCGTTTTGAGCATCTAGACTAAAACTGAAATACCAACTACCGTCCATGGTTTTTATATCAATTATTTGAGCTGTAGAATCCACATGCCCCTGCACAAGGTGACCGTCTAGTAATTTATTGGGTGTGATGCATCTTTCGATATTTACCAATTCACCTATTTTCAAAGACCCTAAATTGGTTAGCTTTAATGTTTCTTCTATGGCAGTAACTTTATATCCGTCATCGAATAATTCTACGATAGTTAGACAAACTCCATTATGAGCAATACTTTGATCTATATACAACGCTTCTCCAAAGTTTGCTTGCATATATAAGTGAAGATTAGTCCCTTCGGATTCTAACTTTTTTACTGTCCCTAGATGCTCTATAATTCCCGAAAACATATTATCTTAAAACTTCAATAAATCCATTTAATATAACTTTTTCTTGCAACAAACCTTCTATGTCTTCTTCGATAAGAATACAATTGTAATAGTATGTTCCGTCATCTACTTCCTTCCCGTTTAGATCTCTCCCATCCCAGTTAATTTGTGGATCGACCGTTTCGTATACTTTATTTCCCCACTCATTGAATACCTGAAAATCTACTTGATCAATAAATCTATTTTTCCTAGGAATGAATACATCGTTTGATCCATCACTATTTGGGGTAAACGTGTTTGGTAATTCATAAGTTGGACAATTTGTGATGCAAATGATATTGCTAGGTCCAGATTCATTGCCGATTTCGTCATTAGTAGTTACATAGTAACAGGCGGTACTTCCTTCCTCGGGAATATGATCAAAACGAATGATCTCGATATCATTCACTGTCTGAATCAATTCGAATTCTAAATTTTCATTTTTTGCATAATATATTTTGTATCCGGCCAAGTCATCTGCATCATCACATACAACAGAAGGGTTATTCCATGCGAGTCCATTGATTAATTCGTCTATGGTGGAGTTAGAGTTTCTGCTCTCACAGTCGTTTTCTACAGATAGAGTAGGAGGGCACACAGCAACTGTGTCTATCGGAGATCCACAAATAATTTGTGAGCGATTGATGATAGTATCTGGGGTGTTTGCTAATCCATACGAACCGAAACTTTCCACGAGGTAACAATATTCTTGATCATTTACCAAACCTTGATGACTAAATTGTTGATCACTTTGAGTTGATAATTCTACAAGATTTCCAGCCCCAGCTTCTATCTCGTATATAGTATAACTGAAATTCAACCAAGGTGTATCTTCATCCCATGACAAATTATTTCTCCGGTCCGTAGATTGAAGATTCAAAAATACAGACTCTGCCTTTGGAGAAACTCCCAATTCTTCATTTGTAGATATGGTCATTTGATAAAAGTAAGATTGACCCTGAGTGTTTAAGCCTGTATCTATGTACTCACGCGTTAGAGAATCAGAAAAATTTAGATTTGTATATTGAGCGTCTGGTATATTCTCAAAAGTTATTCCATCTATGCTTCTCTGTAATTGATAGATGTAGGGACCTACATTTTCTAGGGTATCTAGATCTTCCGGATCTGGCTTAATCCAAGTAACATTTATATGACCATCATTTTGTTCAGTCGTTAATACATCTACATTTGTGAGCAAAGGGACATCTCTAGAAGATGTTTCGCAAATTTCCATAGAAGGTAAACTTTCAACCAAATTATATACATATCCGGCGGAAGTGTTTAGCCCGAAATTACCCAATACCCGATAACAATAAACTTTATTTGGTTCTATGTTAATGTCTCGGTATGTGTATCGACCATTTGCTTCTTCCATGGTTAGGTATTCGATGATCTCATATCCTTTTCCGTCTAATCCATTTTCACAAGTATCTATCTCAAAAGAATTACTCCCAATTTTTCTCCATACAGAGAAGCCTTGAAAATAGTTGTCTTCTGTAACTTCGCAATCGTAGGGTTTTTGCCAACTTAAATCAAATGCTCCATCATTTTTATCGATTAATAAATCTTCTGGATAAGGTCCGACTACTTTGATTAATATGGTTTTTAGATCTGTCAGCCCTTGATTATTACTTAATCCATTATCAACCGCTCTGATCAACAATTGATAAGATTGTTCAGAAATATCATTACAATCGGTTTTCCAAATCAGAGTATCCAAAACTTCTGGTTCTTTGAATTCACCAGAATTATCCCAAATAATATTAGCGTCTTCGTTTTGGAAGATACCACCAGTCGCAGTAACACTGACTAATTGGCCCTCATCATTATCATTGACTCGAATTGGAATTTCCAATGTCTCTCCAGCAATTACACAGTACTCCTCCTGTGCCTCAATGACGGGCGGTTCATTCATGCAAATGTCCACAAAAATCTGCATATCTCGCACAATCGAATTTATTAGTTCTCCATTTCTGTATTCATTGACTCTTATGGCAATGGAATATTCGCCGGACATCATGGGAGAATTCCAAATAAAATCTCCATTTTCTTTATTGAATGTAATGGTATTTTCTGGACCAGCATCTATATTATCTGGAAAAAGATAATTGGGAACTGGGGTGTCAACATCCTGTAGAGGCACGACTAATTCATAAGATAAACTATCTCCATCGGGATCATAAGCATTAGGATTATGAATAAAGCGTTGCCCCACACAGGCAAAATCAATCGGTGGATTCAATAAGATGGCCGAATTGTTCAACCCTTGAAACTGGTCCGAAAGTAAAGTAAATGTAGTCTCTACATAAAACCTAATATCGACCGACGAAGGAAAATTCAAATTCAAAATTCCACCGACCCGATTGGGATCTATAAAGTACATTGTATATGTTGATCTAGAAGGAAACGTATGCTCTGCTATATAATAATTTATTTTTAAGTCAAAACCTGGGATGGCTTCTCCATCACCATTTGAACGAGCAATAGCAGTACTTGTCCCATCTCCCCAAAATAGGTCTAAGGTATCTCTGTCCGCACCTGTACTTGATGCTTTTGTATAGGTCGTTATAGTCGCTCTGATGGTTAACGGTCCAACTTGTTCGTAGGTAATTTCTCCTGCTCTATTATGTGTAGCAAACGCAATTTGAGAAAATGTGAGTAATAATATGGCTATTGTTATAACTCTTATCATTTACATGAATACTTTTCCTGAAACTATCTGAAATTTAAACATAGACATAAATATATAGAGTTATAGTTATATTCAATGAAAATCAACCTGTTTGGAACGCCTTTTAGAGAATATTATATTGTAAAACACGACATCAATTACAAATTAGGTCACTTAGTGGGTATTATAATTACTATATTTAAGTTTTTAAATAAGATTGACCTTATGAAACACTCATTGATAACACTTTTCTTATTGACTTGGTTGTCGATGGATGCTCAAATAATTCCTAATACCGCTTTCTTAGATCATGGAAACCAAGCGTTTATCACAGAAATTGAAGCTTTTCAAGACGGGTACTTATTTTCACAGACTAATGCTAGTAGCTTTTTCTCGGGTAGCGGCATTTATTTTTGGAGTAAAGACAGAGGGGTAGTACCTCTTTTTTCAGGCAATGAATTTCTTATGGATATAATTGTAATTGATGATCATCGATGGCAAGCCCTCATTTATTATTGTCTAGAATTTGACATTCATTGTCCTCTATTTTTACTAAATGGGAATGATCTTGAAATAGAATCTAAGACAGAATTACCAGATGTAAATTCTTGTTTTGGATACTTTAATTCAGCTATTGATCAAGAAGAAAATTTGTATAAATTAGAATATAGCTATTCACAACAAATCAATAGTCTAATCAAATATCAAGATGGGGAGGAAATCAGTACTCCATTGAGTCGTACTGAAAACCAATTATTTAACAACAATCAAAATAAAATTTTTCTTTTATCAGATAACATTCTATCTGAAGTCATCGACATAGATGAAATAGTTTTGTTAGAAGAGTTTGATGCCATGACTATGATTCGATATGGGAATTTCATGCACCAATTTGGTGTGCTCACAGAAGATAAATTTTCAATTTATGAAAATGATTTTAGCATCAAATTACACCAATTAAACATTGAAATTCCATTCGCAGATATTGTAGATTTTAGTTTTAATGAAGAATGGATTGTCTTCTTGATGGACCAAAATGTTCATGCTATTAATAGAGTCACGAGTGATACAAAGTCATGGAATATTGATAGCCTAACATTTAATTATAACAAAATAATTGGTACAAAAGATGGTTTTACTTTAGGAGGAAATTCTAATCAAAATAAAGTACATAGTTATATTTCAGCGATAGATTTTGACCCCTCTTCGTTTCAGGAAATCTTTCCAGATATCAGTATTTTGAATCCCACCTTTGAGTTATCTATAGACCAACCTGAAAATGAGGGTGCCTATTGTGGCTACAATTTACAACTCAACTTTAAGTTGAAAAATGAAGGTGAAATTGCAATTGATTCTGTTAATGTCTATACCAATGATATGATTCTAGGTAATTTCCCATGGGAGAATGAGAACATCTTAAATCTTGGATTTAATGAAGCCATTTTACCAGGAGAAGAATTCTCCCACACCGGATTATATGAAATCAGTGGTATTTGCCAAGATGATACTGAAATTATTCTATCTGTAAATGGAGCAAATTTGCTTCCTGATTATATGACTTCTGATAATTTGGTGATGGCAGACCTCGTGAGCTCTACAAAACAAGTTCCAACGCACACTGCTATGAAGATATTCCCGAATCCAACAGCTGACTTTCTAAAAATAACCCATGAAGAGTTTATCTTGCAAGTAGAAATTAGAAATGTAAATGGAGACATAGTTTTAAAAAATCGCTTTGATTATTCTTATAATGAAGAAGTTAAACTGGATATAACTTTTCTTAATTTTGGGTCTTACCTATTGACAGTATTCGATCAAAGTGGGGACAGTCAGACTATGCCATTTATAAAGCATAAATAATTATCCTTATTTAAATGTCTCTAACAAAATATCCATATAAACCTCAAAAAAAAAGTGGTTGACTTCTCGAAACAACCACTTTTGTGTTTTAAAATATGGATTTTAAGTAATCGAAGTATGCCATAATACCTACGAGGTAACCGGTAAGTTTAAACCTACCGTTCTCAAGGTATCCAACATGCCGATTGTTGTATAAAATTTTAACTTTTTCATGTTCAATACTTTCCGGCAGTTTGATTTGGGAAAGCTTTTGTGGTGAAAATGGATGTGGCCATCCGTTAATGGCACATATAGCTTCACCGTCTTTCTGGTATAATCGAATTTGACTATTTGAAGAATTAAACTCCAGATTACCCTTTAGTCGAATCACTAGCTGTAGTTATGGTAAGTTTACCAGACATTTTCCACGGGGTCGTGTTTTCTGATCCAACTTTACTAGGAACATCCAATTGAAAATTGTCAAAGTCATAAGTAATTGCCGCATTACGACCAGTTAGCTTGTCATAAAGTCCCATTGCAAGATCTGGCCAGGTCTCAATTTGTTTATTTTTATTTTCCATAATTATTTAAGTATTAAAATTTTAAGTTGTTATTGTAACAACACTTTATATTGAAAGTTTAAAACTCGCCTTAATTTATATTTCATTAAAAAACAGTAATTTTAAGTAATCAAAGAAATTACTTGTAAGATTAATATAAAATTAGTAAAAGCACTTTGGTTGTATAAGTCTGAAGCCTAGATTCTTCAACTAAGAGATGATGTTCATTGTTACTTAATAGCTGGCTTAGATTCCAATAGTTTAAGGGTGATATTAAATTAATATCAAAGTGAAATGTTCTTGATCTTTACAGCTTATAGGGGGTATGATTAAACCATATTTTAAGACCGAAAATAGCTTAGATAAGTTACTTTTCCACCTTAGGATGTTTTCGTAATATCAATTCAAATAGTAATAATTGATATTGTAACTTTGAAATCAAAAGAATTACTTTTATTTAGACCAAAACTTATTGAACATTCTGATTTAAAATTGGTTTATTTGTCATAATTCAAAACAAAAATATATGTTGAAAAAACTAAGTAAAACTGACCTAATTATGCTAGCTTTAGCATTTTTATGTCTCATTTATTCAG
>Ga0209828_1000759_pt1 | contig 30536 bp, 24 predicted proteins | sample MaitaG_FD_187429 | JGI IMG/M metagenome (GOLD analysis project Ga0209828, IMG submission 187429) | Marine algal microbial communities from Maine, USA - Maine_Asex2 metaG (SPAdes) (version 2) | ecosystem: Host-associated > Algae > Red algae > Unclassified | place: Maine, USA | collected 2015-01-05
ACCCTCAACCTCCGATCGGGGCCAAGCACGTCGTACGCAGTCAAAGCCCAGGTTCGCTCTGGTGACTGCACGATCACACCGCTCGGCCCATCGAACGGCCCGTGGATGCAGGTGCGGTGGAACGGCCGCTACGGCTCGCCGACCGGATGGATGCACTCGTCGTACCTGCGGCCCAACATCGGCTACCCGGGACCGATCGTGTACCCCCAGCCGCCCTTCCCCGTGCCACCGTTTCCGTTGCCGGTCCCAACCCCAACTCCCCCAACTGCGCCGTTGCCAGCACCGTTCCCTCTCGGCCCACCGATCTGTGTAAGCGGCATCAGCTATGGCGACTCGCTTAACGTGAGGTCAGGCCCCGCTCTGCATCACCGAGTGCTCACCTCACTGCCACCGGGCGCTTGCGCCAACATCGCCGATGCCTGGCCGCCCACCAGCGGCTGGACCCGCATCGTCGTGCAGCGCCCCAATGGCCGGTCAATCGTCGGCTACGCCGCCTCGAACTTCCTCGCCCCGCAGCAGATCCCCTGGTAGCTGACAGTAGTGTCGTCGCATGAGCCGAAGCCGCCAAATGCGCCAAGCAATGCTGGCAGGTGTAGCGGTGGGACTCATCGCCGTTGGATGCTCAAGCGCCGAGCCCCCAACAGTCGGAGGCATCGGCGACATCGGCCAGTCTGACAACACGACTGAGCCCGCCGCTGAGGTTCTCGTCATCGACAACGACATGACGCTCGCCGAGCAACTTGCAGCGGCTCGTGCGCACTGGGCGAGTAACGGCCCGAGCGACTACGACCTGGTGTCAGAGAGGCTCTGCGAAGACCCCTGCCCCTCGTCGTCAACTCGCACGACCGTGCTCGACGGCGCGTTGATGGCCTGGACCCCACCGGTCGAGGGGTACGGCCCGGCCCAAACGATGGAAGACGCGTTCATGGAGGTGCAGATCCTGACCCAGAACGACCTGCCCTCAGAGCAACTGGTCCAGTTCGACCCGACCAGCGGAGCCGTGACGAGCATCGTGCTTCCATTCGACCCAGCCCGCACCGATGATGATCGTGAACAGCGCTGGATCGTCGAGCCTGCGACAGCGATCCCGCTGACCGATCACGGGGCCGCGTTCGCTGCCGAGCAGTGCCCCGACGTCGACTGGACCATTGTGGGCGGAAGCCAGTTCGAGGTCTCGGTGCCGTCGAGCATGAGCAGCGACGACGTCGAGGGCGTCGACAGCGAGGTCGGCCAGTACTCGAGCTCAGCGTTCGAGGTGCAGTGGGATTTTGGCGAGTACTCGAATGACCTGGCCCTTTGGCAGGGCCCGTTTACCGTCGAGAGCGTGAACCATGCGGGCATCGGCGGCCGGCTCGTGGTCGCGGAACCAGTCGCCGGCCAGTTCGACGGCCGCAATGTCACCGCCGTGCACTTCTTCCGCGTCGATGACACCTACGCCGACCAGGGAATCTGGGGCGCCCTGACGCTCTACGTCATCTACCCCGACGCCGCCAACGCCGCCATCGCTGACTGCATCGTTCGCTCGATTGAGTTCGCACCTGGCGCCTAAGGGAACCAGCACGGCCCTATGCGACGTCTGACAAGCATGAACAAACGGACCTTCGCTCGGCGTGTCAGCTTTGCAGTGCTCTTCGCCGTGGCCGGCACCGCCTGCGGCTCAACGGGCACCGGCGTAGCGGTGAGTGCAGCTGAGCCGACGGCTACCGAATCACCAGCGCCACCCACAGCCGCGGCGGCCTGCTGTTCTTCGAACAGCCCCGCCCCGACACGGCTGCCGGATCATTCCAGACCCTGATAGCCGACACTTCCGGAAGCCAGTACTGCATGACCGGCGTCTTCCACGTAGCCGCAAACCAGAGCACCCAGTGGGGTTGCGACTTTGACGGCGAACTCGTCAGCGACTGCGGCTTCGAGAGCTAGAGGTCTCCGCTGGGTGCGTCACGTAGTGCCCAGCAAAATCGACGCTGCACCGTCGGCGAGGATCTGGCAGCCCGTCACGATGTCGGTCTCGTGGGAGTCTTCGGCGAAGTCGTGGCTGATGCCGCCGATGCTCGGGATGAACAGCATGGCCGCTGACATGTGCTCAGACATCACGTTGGCATCGTGAATCGCTGCGCTCGGCATCTCGACCCACTCGCCCGGCACCCGCTGCTCGGCGGCGTTGCCCAGATGCTCGCGCAGCCGCGGGTCCATGTCGGCCGGCGGCATCGGGTTTCGTCGCAGTTCAGCTGATACCGCAACCGGACCCTCGGTGGTCATCTCGTCGGCCAAGGCTCGAATCGCGGCTTCAAAGTCATCCATCACCGCCTCGCTCGGGTCGCGAAACTGCACCCCGCACCACGCCTCACCGGGGATGATGCTCTCGCCGCCAGGAAGCAGCCGGGCATTGCCAATCGTCCACACGGTGGTCGGCCCAGCAATCGCCATGAGCCGCTCTCGAAGCCGCACACCGAAGTCGAACAACGCTACGCCCGCGTCCTTGCGCCGTGGCATCGGGGTCGAGCCCGCATGGTTCTGTTCGCCCACAAAGCTGACCTGCATCGCTCGAATGCCCACGATCGAGGTGACAACACCAATGCGCTTGCCCGTGTCTTCAAGGTGAGGCCCCTGCTCGATGTGTGCTTCGAGGTAGCCCACATGGCGATCGGGCTCGATGCCAGCCCGTGACACCCCTGCCAGCCCGACTCGCTTGAGCGCATCACCGACCGACTCGCCAGCCGCGCTCACGTCGCCGAGATCGGCGTCAGGGAACACGCCGCAGAACGACCGGCTACCGAGGCAACTCGTATAGGTGCCTTCTTCGTCAGCCCAGGCCGCCACGTCGACCGCAAGATCGGCCGTTGCCGGATTCTCTCGCAGTGCCCGCGCGACCTCGATGCCGTACATGACACCCATCGCACCGTCGAGCCACCCGCCCTCGGGCTGGGTGTCAGAGTGCGACCCAATAATCAGGGCCGGGCCAGCATTGCGCGACCGCCCATACACCGTGCCCACGCCGTCGATCTGCGCGTCGAGACCAGCGGTCTGCATCTGTTCGACCAACCACGCACGCGACCGCATGTCGATTTCAGAAAACATGGGCCGCACTACCCCATTGCCTCGCGACCCAAACTGGCGCAGCTCGTGCAGACTCGCCAACAACCGACCACCATCTATCTCAACCATCGCGCCAGTTTGGTCGACGGACTTGCGCCCAACTCGGCCTATAGGGCGATTTGTAGACCGGCTGCGGCGTATTGACCGATCGCTTGATCACTCGTCACGAACGTCTTTGATTCTGCGATCGCTTGGGCAATTAGTAGCCGATCGAACGGATCACGATGCAGTAGCGGAAGTGACCGCAGCGCCATCGCATGGGCGGGCAGCAGCGGCAGCCACTCGGCGGCGACGCTCTCGCGCAGATCTTCGCAGGTATTGGTCATCTGGAGCTTGCCAATCGCTCGTTTGATCTCGATTTCTGCGATTGAGATCGTCGATACAAGCAGCTCGGTGGTCGGATCTTCGACTATCGCCACCTGGGCCGGCGACAACCGCTCGGGCGCGGACACCGCCCACAGCAGTGCGTGGGTATCCAGAATCACTGACCTACTCAAACGTCAGCCTCGAACGCTTCGACCAGATCGATCGGCGTGTCGTCAAAGTCGTCGGCGATCACGATGGCTCCGCGCAACTGACCTAGCTGGCGAATCGACCCAGTCGTTCGTCGTGCTTGGAGTCCTGACGCCAACAGCTCGTTCACGACTGCACCCAAGGTTCGTCGTGATTCGAAAGCGATGCGGCGCGCTTCTTCGTAAATCTCATCATCTATTGACACCGTGGTGCGCACCAACGCATCATAACATCACTTGTTGAGTCAGCAGCCTCGATCGTGCGGCTCGTCACGACTCAGGCTCACGGACTGCCTCGATCCAGGCCCGATGCGGCAACAGCTCCGCGAGCCGTGAGCACGAGCGGGCCAGCTGACTGCGTCGCAAGAAGCGATCGTCACCGCCGAGATTTGCCGCCGCGGCTCCCCGGCCGTCGATCGGCAGAACATGCATCACCTCGACGCCGAGCGCCTCTTCGACCTGGTCCGCGCCATAGGGCGTTTCGCCGACCAACACGATGCCAGTTTTCTCAGGCTGTGGGGTTTCGGCAAGCCGATGGCGTAGCACCAACAGCTCTTCGCGCGTAGGGCGCACAAACCACAGCATCAGATCAGCGCTCACCAGCGACGACACAATCGGTGAGTCAGGCACAACCAGCCCGGCGTCGACGAACACCGGGTGACCCGAGTCTTTGAGATACGCGCCAAGGAAGCCGCCCGCAGCGCGTACCTGGGCCGCGGCAGCCGTGGCCGATGGCGAGAGCGCAACGCATGCGACACCTGAGGGCAACCGCTGGGCATGATCAAGCAACGGAGGGGCTTCCATCTGACGCAGGCTCTCGGCCAGCGTGACGAAACCAGGACTGAGCGACATTTCATAGCGCGCCGCCAAGACGCCGCCGTTAGCGTCGGCCTCGACAACAACCGGCACCGCTTCTTCGATTTGGGGCCATTGTGCTGTGACGAGCTGAAGGGCAGTGGAGACTCCCGGCGAACCGTGAGCGCAAGCCCCAACGACAACCGTCACGAGTCAGAACCTGAGAGGTCCCACGCTGGCGTGCCTGTGTTTTCGATTTCGATCACCACTACATCATCGGCAGACGTCTGAACTGCCTGTGCTTGTTCCACGCTCATGCGCAGCCGCAAGCGAATCTGTCCGTCCTGGCCTGCAGGGCGAACGAGCTCAACGACCGCATCGGGTGCCAGCACCACGACTGCCCTGTCATCGTCGCCGCTAGCGGCGACGAGCACTTGCACCCAGTCGCCCGGAACGAGGCTCGAGGGAGCCTGATCCCCCGCCAGAATCAGCCCGACGAGCGCCTCGCCGGCACCGAGGGTGCCGACCCGGCGAAACATCGAGCCGGTGATGAGCGTGCCGGCACCAAGATCGGTCACGGGACTGACGCCGATGAAGAGGTCTATGAACTGGGGGTCTTCAAATGTTGCGGGCACATCGGTGCTTATGTAGATCTCGGTCAAGTCAGCGGCGGTCAACGGAACCCCGGCGCTCACATCGGCGGCGAGAGCAAGTGCCGGCACACGAGCGTTCGAGTTTGCCTGCCACCACACCGCCAGCAACGCAAAGAGCGCGACGAAGAGCAGCGAAATCAACAGCTGCGGGATACGGATGCCGCGTTGCTGGCGCCGGGGTCCGGCGGGGGCGAGGTCAACGGGTGGCGGTAGCACGGTCATGGCGCAGCTCCTATAGGTTCAATCACTTGGGCGGTGTGTGTTCCGGTGCCGTCGATCGAAAACCCTGGAACAATCGACGTTCCGCGCACTGTCACCTCGACAACGACGCTGCGACCTGATGACGAGATCTCGAATCGACTGAGATCCGCATTGGTGCCGGATCTGTCGAGAAGCTGATCAGCCACCTCTCGAGCCTTGCCGATCTCGCCGCTTCCGTTGATCTGAGGATCACCCCCAGCGATTGTCACAGGATCGAGCGTCGCCGCAGCCGCGCGAGCTGCCTCTGAGGCGAGATCTTCGGCTCGGCTGATGTTGCTCAAGCGACGGCCACCTTCGGCCAACAAAACAGCGACAGCGATCAGCAGCACGAACAGAACAGCGAAGAACACCGAAAGCGATCCGCGCTCGCTGCGCGGTGTCATGGTTGTTGCCAATACTCGAACGCCGCGACGCCCACTGCGTCTACTGCTCGACCGTTCGAGGCCAAGAGCCCGCCAACACCGCCGAACTCTGCATGACAGGTCAGTTGCACGCTTACGAAACCTGCGGTCAGCGGATCGCGCTCGTCATCTGTGGGCCAGTCGACCACCATGCCAGTCACATCGCCCCGGCAGTTACGAGATGCCGCAGCTTCGGCCGCAGACCGCATGTCGGCACTATCGACGGGAAATAGCGATGCGGTTCTGGCTGCTGCATCAGCTGCACTGCGCGCCCGCGAACCGTGCTGCTGCACCTGAACGAGAAAGATCGCTACGAGCGTTATGAGGACCACCACGGGCATCAGAATTGCCAGCTCGGTAGATAAGAGGCCTGCCTCAGGTCGCCGCACTCTCACGGCGCAGGTACACCCGCCGCACCAGAGTCGGGTTCGAGCTGCTCGAACGGCACGGTCGAACTCGCCCGCACATCGAGCAGCCCGAATAGGCTGGCGAACTCAGCTCGTACGGTGACCGTCACCGCCGGACTGGCCCCCTCGAGTGCGACCACCTCGGCACTAGCACTGCGCATCAATCCCGAGCGGTGCACAAAGTTGAGGGCTGATACCCGTCCGTCCTCGACGGCAGAACCCTGCGGATAGGTTGCCGCAACTTCGGCGCCATGATCGGCGGCCGCCTGAGCGGCAGAGTTGGCGTAGGCCCACAGCCCCAGCTGCATTGCGCTGAGCAGGATCACGACGATGATCGGAAATAGCACGGCCAGCTCGGTCGTAACCAAGCCCCGCTCATTCGAGCCGGTTAGGCGTCGGGAATGGTGGGGGTCAGATCGCCGGAGTCTGGAGCGTTGTCGACCGTATCGCGGGCGTAGTTGTAGAGCAGGCCTCCAATGACGACCGCGATCGCTACCAGAATGAAGGTGAGCACAGCGACCTCGGTCGTCGTAAGCCCACGTTCGGACCCGCGCTCGCGTAGCTCGCGCACTCGGTTCGTGACCACAACCCAAACGGTCATACCTATCGTTTGCATCTTCAGTATCCTTTCGTGGGAAGACTGTCGGCATCGTTAAAGGTGTGCGTCCGACGACAGTATCAGTGAATGCGTCGCCCAAAAATTGAGCGTCGATTCAAGCGCCGGAGCGGCATCAGATCCGAGCTGTTGGAAGACCGCGAATCCGAGAAAGAGAAAGAGCGCGACCAACAACAGCCCGACCGGCAACAACATCTGCTCGGTGAGCGACTCCGAAGCCTGCTCGACCTCGGCCTGTAGACGGGCCCGCAAGACGTCGCTCTTTGTCGCTACCGATTCGGCGATGCGAGCGCCTTCGCTTCCGGCAAGCTCGGCGGTGGCGACTAAGTCACGTAGCTCTGGTATGTCAAAGCGTTCGCCGAGTACACCGAGCTGAGACCACGGTGTGCGGTTTGACAGGCGGGCCCGATCGAGCGCCGCTCGGATCTCGGCGAACGCCCAGCCGTCACCAGAGTCAGCAGCCGACTGCAATGCGGTCACCAGCCCGCCGCCGCCAGACATGATGATCGTGACCAGATCGAGATAAGCCGACAAGGCATGCCGGAAGCCAATGCGAGCTGCCTTGGCTCGAGTACGTAGCCGCACGTCTGGCACCACGAACGCGACCGCTGCGGCCACCAGTGCACCAAATGTTGCATACAGCGGACTGAGCGACGCTCCGGCACCGACAAGCCCAAGCCAAAGCACGTAGACGCCCACAATGGCAGCCGCGGGTGCAACGGCCTTGACCAGCGCGTGCTGCTCGATAGAGGAACCGGTAACAGCAAGATCCTTGCGGAGCTGAACGTCATCGCCGATCGTGAGGACTTTCCCAGCAGCCACAAACGCATCCCGCCCACTTCGCGGCCGACTCGTTTGGTGCGATCGAAACGCGACTCCGGATCCCTCGACGGACTCAAAAACCTCGGACATTGGCTGGCTAACTGGCATCAGGGCGCGAAACGTGAGCAGCAGCCCAACCCCGACAGACGCACCGAGGATCATCATCACCACGACGGTCATGTCATCCGCCGTCGAGCAACAAACCGCTCGGGGTGTGGCACCTCGGCGAGGCGACGTGAACTCCAGACAGCGGTGACAACCACGATCCCGACGACCAGCAGCCAAACTTGGCCGCCGGCCGATTCGTATCCCTTGAGGAGCTCCCCGCCTGCGACGACCAACAGCAGACCGGTGAGCGAAACGCAGACACCGACGATCTTCATTGATGTTCTGATGCGAGCCCGACCGACTTCGACTCGCACCCGCATTTGGGCCTCGTCACGGATCGAGCTTGCGAGTCGAGACAGCAGCGGAACCAGGCGACCGGCTTCGAGTTCGGTGGCCGACAGCAATCCAGCGACAACCATGTCAGCTGATGGATGTCGCAGATCCTCACCAAGTTCGTGAAGCGCTGCTCCGAGATCACCCCGGGGAGCTCGTCGAGCGAAGCGAGCGAGCTCGGCGGCAATAGCGGCAGGCCCATTGGCAGCGGTAGCGATCAACGCTTGCTGAAGACCTGCAGAAGCGTTCATCGTGTCGCGAATCTGCTCGGCCCACGTGGCGATTGCTTCAACCTTTGCGATCTCTTCAGTAGCGCTGCTACCCGGTGGGCGCAGTGCGGGAATCGAGAGCACCCCGACGAAGACCCACAATCCGCCAACGGGCCAACCAGTGGCCGAATAGGCAATCGCGGCCAGCAGGAACGCTGCCAGCAGCCACAGCGCAAATCGCTCGCTGCGCAACATGAGGCGCTCTAGGGCAGGAACAAAGCCGTTGAACAGAGCGACCCCCATCAAACTGAACGCAACTGCGAGCAACGCACTCGCGACCAACGCACCCAATACGGCCATGATCAAGGCTGACATCAGCGCAACCCGTCCGCTCCAGCAGCCCATGCAGCGTCGAAACCATGAGCCGCGAGCGCCGAGATGTGTGCGCGTGAAGTGAGGCCGAATGCAGGCGCCGCCATCCCATCTGAGCCGGGCGCGAACACCTCGGTCGACAACATGTGGTCCTCGCTCGTCGGGTCGACCTCGCGCACCGATTGCACCACCCGACGGCCACTCGCGAAACCAAGATGGACAACGAAGTGGACCGCGTCACGAATCAACAAGGTCGCGTGGTGCGGCTCAATCGGCGGCCGCGCCAGCGTCGCCGCGTAGGTAACGATGCGATTAAAGACGTTCTTCGAAGAATCTGCGTGGATCGAGGTCATCGAGCCCTCGTTGCCCTGCGACATCGCCAACAGCATCGGCACAGTCTCGGCACCTCGACACTCGCCAACAATGATGCGGTCGGGGTCCATCCGCAGGCTGGCCACCACCAAATCGGACATCGAGATCGCCCCATGGCCTTCGATGTTGTCGCCACGGGCTTCGCACTCGACGAGGTTCGGGTGAGCATCACCAAAGCGCGCTATGCCGAGCTCAAGGTTGTCTTCAACAGTCACGATTCGCTCGTCGGGTTCGATCTCGTTGATGAGCGCCCGCAGCAGGGTTGTCTTGCCTGTCCCGGTGCCTCCAGAGACCACGATGTTTCGGCGACCCTTGACCGCAGCGCGAAGGAACCGAGCCAGCACGCCGTCAAGCATTCCAAAATCAAGGAGTTCGTCGAGTGAGGTAATCGAGAAGTTGTGGCGCCGAATCGACATCGAGGGTCGCGAGGAGACGCTGAACATAGCGTTGAGCCGATCGCCATTTGGCAGCTGCATATCGATGATCGGATTCGAATAGTCGAACCTCTGCTCGATGCGCCCCATTCGCCGCGCAAAATCTGCAATGAGACGACGAAGCTCGGCATCAGACGCTGCGACGGGACCGACCTGTTTGCGATCGCCGTCACGGGTCTTGATGAAAACGCGGTCGTAGCCATTGATGTGGATGTCTTGCACCGTGGGATCATGCAACCATCGCTCGAGTTCGCCGAATCCGAACACGGCGTTCAACGTCTCTTCGATGAGTCGTTCCTCGGCCTCAGCCGGTATCGGGTCACGCCCAACCGCAAGAGCAGCTTCGTTTCGGCGGCGGAGTTCCTTGCGCAAGGTCGACCGAGCGAAACGACGCTCGTCATCGAGTTCCATCGCCTCAAGACCGTCGATCTCACGACGAGTGATCTCGGCCGAAACCGCGTCTCCAATCAGATCCGCCAGTGTGTACTCGACATCAACATTGCTCATAGCCGGACCTGCTCAGCCGAGCCAGCCGCAAGCTGTTGATCGAGCCCGTGGTACAGGGCCAACAAGTCCTCACTGATCATGTCAAAGGCCTCGGGCTCGCCTAGCTCGGCAGCCGTCACTCGTTCAAGGTCTGCCATTGCACGTCGCAGTTCGGTGCGATTATTGCCGGCCCGTGCGACCAGAAACCTTCTTCGGAAACACTGCTCGCAGCCCGGCACCAACTCAAGGCCTTTGAGCGCAGCCCACCGAGCCGTGGCGAGATCGCTCAGGTCTAGGGCGAGATCTGCGCAGCGATGCACGGCCTCGTCGATCGCAAACTCAATATGGGCTCGGACGTAGTTGTCAGCCCATGCGAAGCTCGTTACCGATCCGCCCGTGAAGGGCACACCGCGAATCAAGTCGAGTGCCTGGCGAAGGTATTCCAACGCAAAGTCTTCTTCGTCGGTGCCGTCGGCGAGTTCGACGAGCGCCACGAAGCGTTCGAAGTCGCTCGTCACCTCGGCCGCAAGCCGGTAGGTCTTGTCGGCCCCAGCCTTCGACAGGTACGGCTCGCCCTCAGCATCGACGCCAAGACCCGCACGAGCGCGACTCATCACGTTCGCAAACGCCTTGTTTGTCGGTGGGTCAAAACCTGGCCATACCCAGGTCTTTATCTGATCGGCATCAACGCCATGGCGATGGAACGCCAGGTAGGCGATGACATCGACCGCCTTGACTGACGAGAATGGCTTTGCACCTGCAACATCGACCGGGCCGAGCACCTGCACTTCGAGTTGACCGGGCAGCGGCGTTGACGTCGGCGGTCGGCGAATCACTTCGAGTGTTGTTTGGGCCGACTCAGTGTCTTCGGGCAGAGTCTCTTCGAACGAGACTGGCCTTTGGGGCAGCTTGGTCACCTCAACCAACTCAGTCGCAGCCTCGAACTCGTCTGTCGTCAGCGTTGCGAGCACTGCGACCGTGCCGGTCGGCCAGATATGGGCCCGGTCGCCGTTGAGAGTCAGTCGAACCTCAGCCTCAAGCCCAGGGCCGAGCACGATCGCTCCGAGCTCGACCAGCGCAGCGATTGTCTCTTCGTCGTCGACCGGTTCTGCGGTTGCAACCACCACTAGCGGTGTCGACAGCTCGCCGCGATCCTCACTTGATGCGTGCCCGGAATTCACTGCTGCGACGAGCGCCGCAGCCATCGAATCAACACACCGCACTCGTTCGAGATCGTTGAGGCCCTCAGCAATGCCAACTGCGACCACGCAGAGATCAGCTGCCCGATCAGACACGGCGAGATCGAGCACCGCACTCTGAACGAAGCGGCGAATCTCTTGGGCGCTGCCGATGAGTTCTACGGTGCTCGCTCTCTCAAGATCGAGCAGAACAGCTTCTCCGCTGATGGGGTCGGTGCCCACGATGAGGGCACTCGGCGCTATGTGAACGATATCGAGGCGCTCTTGGTCGACAAGCTCATCGACACCAACTTCTTCACCGACCTGTTTGCCAACCTCTTCGCCCACCGGGCCCGTATCGGACGATCGATGGTCGTTGATCTCGCCACTCTCTGACTCGACGCAGTCATCAACAATCTTGGTGCCGGACTCAAGGTCGACACGGAGCTCTCGCGCTGACGGATCACGCAAATCGATGACAGCTTCGGCTGGCAGGAGCCGCCACTTGTTGCCTTGGGAGCTTTCGAGCACTTGGTCACTGCGATGCCGCAACGCCAACTCGAGCTGCGCCGCCTCAGTCGAGGCGGTTGGAAGCAGCGACTGCGGCATGCGAAGCCGACGCTGCAGGTCGCGACGGCGGCCAATGGCTGCCACGATGCCAGATGCGAAGAGCGCGGTGCCGGCGGCTGCCACCGCGAGTTGGCGAGCTGGCAACTCCTGTGCGTCATCAGCTCGGTTTGGGTCGGCGGTGCCCGGTTCTCGCCCTGGCTCGGGTTTGATGTCAGTCTCTGGCTTGATGCCCGGATCGGCAGCCAGCGTCGATGCTGGTTCCGAACCGACCGGGCCAACAGCCTGCTCGACGGCGGCTTCGCCAGCTTGGCCAAAAACCTCTGCTGCGATGTCGATAGCGTCGGCGTTGATGGCCTGAGGATCAATGACCACAGCCTCAACCGGGTCGGGGCCTGGTGCTGGTTCGATCGAATCTGAGACGGTTGGTGTTGGTGTTGCGCCGGGCATCGCTAGGTCATCGCCCGGGAAGATCAGGTCGGGGTCACCACTCGACACGTCTTGATTGGCCGCTACGACATCGAACCAGTAGTCGCCGATTTCAGCGTCAGATGCGCTGCGTCCAAGCCGACGTTCGACCTCGGCTTCGGCTAGCGACCACATTGAATCACCGGGCTCAATCACATGATTCGCAGCCGTGTCGCCCGTAGCCGCAGGACCGTCATCGACAGGGCCCGCAGGGAGATCCGGATGCTCGAGGACCGCGCTGCCATCGCCAGACAACTCACCAAACATTGCAACAACCGAGCCCTGCAGTTCACCTGGGAGCTTGAGAAGTGTGCCGGCTGGCACTGCTTCGGTCTCGTTCGTAATGAGGTTGCCGGACGCATCTTGGGAACCGGCGTTTGCCCCAGCAATTAGCTTCCATTGGACGCCGTCGCCGTATGCCGCCTCGGACAGGTCCCAAAGCTCAGTCGCATGGGCCACCGCAAGCGTGGCGGTGGGGGCCTTCGGCTGGTCCTCGAAGTTGTCGACCTTGACGTCTGTCGACGAGATCGACATATCAACCGCAGCCGCGGTTGGCGGCCCGACCACGGCCGTAACCGATGTCATCACGGGGCCGCCCAGCTCGAGGGCTCCCGCCGCTGGCGCGAGCAACGGCGCCACAGCAAGTGTCGCAGCAAGCGTCATCGACGCGACCAGCCTCGCTGTAAGCGCCTGAATCCCCGGGGCAGTCGGCAGCCGTGGCGTCTCGCGCCCACGCACCGCAAAAGTCAGCTCAACGACGAACGCCACGAGCAGCTGTAGCCAAACAAACCACACGATGATCGCGAGCGACGAGATCAGGAACGTGCTGAAGCCCTGGCCATTCTGCGTTAAGACCGTCTGGATCTCATCGATCGACGGCAGCGACCCCGGAAATGGATTGCCGACCGTTGCGATTAGGAGCAGCGGTATACCAATAACGAGAGCGGACGACAGCGCCAAGGCGCCAACCGCCCGAAGGGCTGCCCCAAACCGTCCGGTCATGCTGACTGGAACTTAGTGCAAGTTAGTGTCTCGCGCTTCATTACCTCGAAGCATACATCAATTGTATTCAAATACAAGGAAAGTCATGTACGTAGTGGCGCCGACTCAGCCCGCTACTACATCAGGCTGCGCCTTCGTCTGGTTTCTGCGTTCTTGGTGTGCCTGGTTCCCAGGTGTCGGATTTTGCTTGGTTCTCGGGGCCGCAGAGGGTCTTGGCGTTGTCGACGCTGGTTTCACCGCCTTTGGCGTGCGGCTTGACGTGATCTGTTTGCAGCCAATGAAACGGCGAATCACAACCGACGCTGGTGCAGCGGCCACGTGACTCGATCAGCGCGGCGTCTTTCATCCACTGCGGGAACGTTCTCGCATTCACCGACACATCAGGTCGACTTTTGGCGCCGAATATGTGCCGTCGGAATGTGGCCACGCCCATGACCGCAAGCAGGAACGCCGGATGCACCGGCGTGCCATCAATGAACTCACAACGACCGTCAGGGTCGTCGTAGTCGAGGCCGATATCGATCGAGTCATCGTTGAGTCGGGCGAGCACGTTTTCTGCGACTTTGGAAGAAGCGACGATCTGGATCAGCGGCGACGCCATCGTGCCATCAGCACGCAATGAACCTTTCGCGGCCAGCGCCACCAATGCTTCGGCGTTGCGGCGCCCAATCGTACGTTGCCGCGGTGCGTCGGTGTTGGCGTCGTCTTTTTCGGCGGCGAACAGTTTCTGCGATTCACGATTCACTGCCTCCCAGAGAGCGGTACCGAGTACTGGGTCGAAGAAGCCCTTGACGTCCATCGACCCGTCGTTGTGACGACGCATAGAGAACGAGGTTTTGCGGATCTGCTCTTTGGGGATCTCGCCATCAGGATCGGCGCCATTCACCCAATAGCCGATCGCGATCTTGAAATCATCGAAGCGGAGTTTTTGGGCGAAGTCGATCAACATCTCCTGCGCGTTGACCAACGCGAAATGGGTGTGCGGCGTGTCAGCCTGATTGCGGAGAAGATCGATGTGCTGGCGAAACAACACCCCAGCTGCGTGCGCGTCGCGGAACTCGGCGAAGTCTTCGAGCCAGTTCGCGCACCGCACATCTGCACGCGTCAACTTCGGCGACGCGGAGGTCTCCTTACCCACATACATCGCAGCCGAACGCGAGCTCGCACGATTCACCGCAGCCGTCTGCTGCGCCGCCAACGACACCCGCCCCGCAAGAGCATCAACCTTGGTTCTCAACCCCGGCACGGCCTCGAGCGCCGCCAGTAACGCTGCGTCGTCGAGCGACTTCCACGACAACCCAACAGCCCGATCAAGCACCCCCGACAGCTCAGCAAACACCTCGGCTGCACTGTCAACCCCGCACGTTTCCACTCACCCTGTCTATCGAACATATGTTCCTTTTGTCAAGAGAGAACCAAGGAATTTCTCGACGACTGACGATCTAGATTGCGACCACCTCGACGAGGTCATCGACGCCGACGAGGTCGTCGGCATTGCGGGTGTAGAGCCGGGCGCCGTGGGCGTGCGCAGTCGCGGCGATCAGCAGGTCCATGACCCGTGCCCGGGGTTGGCGTCCGGCTCGCGCGACGGCCGCTGCGAGTTCGCCGTAGCTCGTCGCAACGCCGTTATCGACGGGCAGTGCATCGAACCTGCGCTCGAGATCACTGAGGCGCCGCAACCGCTGCGCCCTCACTGCGCCATCGGCCGTCACGAGCACACCGAATTGCAGCTCGGCTAACGATGCCGCACTGATCGCCAGCTCACCGTCGAGTGCAGGAACATCGGTGGCGATCAGAACGCTGGTGTCGAGGATCGCCCTCACTGCGGCTCTGGCGGCGGCAGTTCCCAAGGGTTGGTGAGTGACTGGTCGATCAAATCGCGATCGGCTTGCCAATCAGAGTCGGCCGGAGGTGCAAAGACGTCGGCGACGTCGCTCCAACTGTTCCAACGACGGGGGCTGGCCGGAAGCGGCGTGAGCAGCGCGGCGCGTCGGCCAGCGACCGTAATCTCGATCTGTTCGCCATCTTCAACACGACGCACAATGCCCGATGCGTCTTGCCGCAACTCACGCAACCCGACCGTCGTCGCTGGTGTCTCGGCATCGTGTGCAGTGCCTGCCATCGCCACACTCTAGCGGAACGCATTCGCGAAGTAGCACTTGTGCTACTTGCATGAAACCATCGCAGACGGTACCGCTACTACCCTCTTCGGCGATGCGGTTCCTGCTCACGTACTTCAAGACGGTCTACGGCGGCAACAAGCAACAGCGTGAGTGGTTGCGGACGCAGGCTGACGAGCGCGGCCGATTTCCGCCGCACCGGAGCCGGCTTGGCAACGCGATCTGGACTGCGTTCATCGTTGGCATACCGATCGGCCTCGTCATGTGGATTGCGCAGGTCTCGGTGAGCATTCGCGGACCCTTCGCGATCGCCTGGGCTCTCGTCGGCCTGGCTATGGCAACGCGCCAGTACCGCTGGCTAAAGACCAACACCGAGTTCCAAGCACTCGCCTGATCTCAATCCACCGGCTCGCGCTAGTAACCCGAAATAGGGTTCACTTGTCGCGTCCTCGCCTACTCCGCGAATCGCGAGTCGACTTCGAACTTGAACGAGAACCCGGCGACTGGCGGGTACGACCAGACCGCTCGGGCCGAGACGACCTCGCCGACCGATCACCCGCAGCATCGCGATCAGACCGACCACGACGACCAGACGACGGCCGATCACCCGCAGCATCGCGATCAGACCGAGACGAACGACCACGACGACCAGACGACGATCGATCACCCGCAGCATCGCGATCAGACCGACCACGACGACCAGACGACGGCCGATCACCCGCAGGACCACGAGAACTGGAAGTACTCGAAGAACTCGAAGAACTCGAAGTACTCGAAGAACTCGAAGTACTCGAAGAAGGACCACCCGCTGTACCGAGGCGATCAGCGAATCGGGAACGAGGCAAACGAGCCGACTTCGCAAAGCGGTCGGAGCCGCTGCTTTGAGACCCGGTTCGGCGGTCGTCGGTAGTACTTCGAATCAAGTGTGTGCACCAGTCGATTATGTGGTCCTTGGAGAAGTCGGCGAACTCGGCCCTAACGAGCCTGCCCCTGCATTCGATTATCGCTGTACGTGCGACTGCGGGAATGTTGTCGAGCACCGCATTTACGAAGTGATGCTCGTTTGCCTTGAGGTGGGCGACGTGGCGCTTGATGCGCTCCGCCCGCGCTATGTGCTGACTCTCGGTGCTCTTCGAGATCATCGCGAGGCTCTGATTTCCTGCTCGGCCTTCACCGAGTAGCTCGATCGTCCCAACGAGGAACCGATACTCTTCGACAACGGCTGCGCGAGGGTTCTCGAGATAGTCGCCCATCCACATACACCGCGACGGGCTGTACTTCCACCGCTTGTTCGAGCTCTTGTCACGGATGCCAGCGCCGGGCATGCAAGTGGGATTTTGATCTCTGGTGAACGTACCCAATCCGGATCGCTTCAGCCGATCAACCCGATGATCCACTCCATTTTCAGGAAACCCGAGACTCTGGGTTTTGTGTGGTGCAAACCAGTCAAAATCGATCAGTGCCGGTCCGGTCTGGCAATAGTGAAAGTTGGAGAGGTTCGAGTTGCTGAGCCGATCCGCCATCGCAAGCACCGTGTCGATGGCGTGGACCTTTGCCATCTGCTCAATCAGTGCGTCGCTTAAGAAGTAGTTCGAATCGCCGGTGCCCGTAAGCAGGTGGTCCTGCCACGAATAGACCCCTGGGACCTCGCGGGTGATCCAGTACGAGTGCAGCGTTTTTTGAGTTTCAGACTTCCAGGTCTGTTGCGGACCCCACAACTTGACACCGAAGGCTGTCCCCGCTGCGAGGTTCGCATCGAAGACCAAATGGAGCTCTGGGACACTCGCCGCCGCCGGCTCTCCCAAATGCACCCCCCAGAGCCGCTTTGCCAAAGTGTGCGCAGCCTCAGCAGCGTCGGCGGTGTTTCGACTAAACCGCGCATAGAGAGTGTCGCCCAGCACGCCCTCCGAGCGCATGACCATGGAAGAACCGCCCCCTTGCCCAGCTGCAAATGCGGCTGCGTCTACTGACTCCCAGTTGCGACGTGTTAGGTCTCTAATCTGCTCAGTCATGTCGCCGCCAAGCAGGGGTCGTCGCACAACAAGGTGCACGAGTGCACGATGTTGTAGAGGTCGCGATACGGCTGCCCAACGAAGCGGAAGCCGACCTTTCTTCGATGCAGGTCGAGCTGCAGGTCGATGCTGCGTGATGGGTCGTGCAGATAGACCGACCATTCATCGCGACCGACCTCATCGAAGCTGAAGACCTTGTGGCGGCGGGCATCGAACTCGCCCCACTTGCCGAGGTCGGTCTCTTGGAACGACCCATCGGCGAAGCGCACCGCGTTCACGGTAAGCCCGGTTGATTCGACGACTTGTCGAACCATCGCGCCAGGGCCAGCGTCAACGAACTCGTCGAACCTTCGTAGCGCCTCGCGTAACGAGACCACGTCACTCGCCGAACCGTCGAGGTCGAGGATCGACGCCGGTGCGTCGAGCTCGGCGACAAGATCGCCCACATCGTCGATGCGCAGGTCAACTGCCTCGATCAGTCCACGGAGGCGCCCGTAGAAGAGATCGATCTCGAGCAGGTACGCCAGCAGATTGCGGCACCGGCCTTCGAGAAACGCGGCTGCTGCGACTCGCGAGTCGACCACGTGAAGCAAGTTGTCGATTTCTACCCGCTTGGCTGCCACACGATCGAGTTCCGCTTGAAAGCCCGCTATGTCCTGATTCGCGTCGTCGACCAGCCGTTCCGATTGAGCGATTTTGGTGTTGATGGTCGCGATCTGGCGCTCGCTCTGCGCAATCGCAACATCGATCGCTGCAACAGCACGATCGATGCCGAGCGTGGCAATCGATACGAAGATCGCCCCGACCGACACGTCGTCGCGACGACGAATCTTCGCCCTGTGGCGTTCGAGTTCACCTAACTTGGCGGCCAGGCTGACTTGCAACGGCACGATCTGTGTAGTGATCGTGGAAACGATCCCGGCATTCGCTCGAGCGAGGTCCTGTTCGGCCTTGTCCCGCTCGCTGCCAAATTGCTGAACCATCGCGTACAGCTGGTCTTTGGTGGCCACCACGATGTGCACGTCTTCGCGCACTTCATCGAGCTCGGCAGCAGCCTCTGTTCGCCTTTGGGTGGAGCTCTCGTCGAGTTCCTCGACCTGTCGCTGCATGCCCGACAGCACCCGTGCGGCCTCGTCTCGTCTGCCGTACTCGATGTCTTCGGCTGCAGCTTCGAGCGAAGCGGCGATATCGCTAAAGCGGGTGGCGCCGGTCAGCTGGGCCACGCTCATGCCTCTGCTCCTTCGCCAACCAACTCGTCGTTGAGGTCGGAGAACTCAGCGAAGCTGCGTTCGAGCTCAAGCATGACGGTGTCCGACGCCTCGAGCCGTTCGGCAATCGTCTTCTGGATCTCATCGGCGAGCGCCGGCGCGTTCGCCAGCGCCTGCTCGATCGACGGGGCTTGGCCGAGATAGCCAACCGCCTTCTGCTGGGCAGCGGCGGCCTTCACGAGGTACTCGTCGGCCAGGCCATTGAGAGCGACCCATCGACACAGATACGACAGGAACTCCTCGACAAAGAACGGCTCGGTGTAGATCTCAAGTCGGTCCTCGGGGTCTTCGACGCTGAGATCTTCGATGTCATCGATGAGATCGGACTCGGCCAAGGCCTTGCACACCTCGGCCATCTGTCGCCAGAACAACGCCGCGTTAATGAGCAGGCCGACGATCTGGCCAAGAGCGCCGTTGGCTGCGTCGAGGGCCTCTTCAGAGACTTCAGCGTGATGCTGTTCTTTGTCAAGGTTCTTAAGCTTCTCGGTCGCCCCGGCAATCTGCATCAGGCTGAGCCGCTGCTCCTTCTTCATGTTCATCTCTTGTTGCAGCAGCTGCATGCTCAGCTGTGCGTACTCTTGACGATCCTGGGCCTGCGAGGTTGCCATCGCATTCGCGCTTCCTGCGGCGCTGTCGAACGCGGCCGCTCCGCCGGCGAGCGCCGCCTGGATAGCGGCGTCGTTGCTTTTCTTGGTGCTCGGCGTGAGGCGAACGACCTCGGCATCGGCCTTGTCCTTGTCAGCCTGGGTTGCAGCCAATTCGGCCTCATACCTCGCCAACTCGTCTTGCAGTGCGGCAAGGGCGTCGCCGGTTGGAGCAGGTGTCACCGAAAGGTCAGCGTTGACCTTGGTGATGTCGCCGTTGATCGAGACGATGTCCTTTGCCAACCCGTCGACATTGGCCTGAGCGTTGGCCAGGGCCTGCTGGGCCGCCACCTTTGCATCAGCCTGCGCCTTGGACTGCGCAGGCGCCGCGCCTGGTGTTGCCCCAGCCTGCGATACCGCTGGAGCGGCCGGCGCAGGGGCCGCTGCAGGTGCTGCCATTTGGGGACGCACTGCGCCGCCGGTCTTCGCTGCGATCACCGCGCCAAGGACTTGTTGCCCACTCTGCATTGCCCCACCCAGCGCGCCAGCGACCGCGCCCACGATCTGGGCGGCAAAGGCCCGCTTCGCCGCCGTTTCTTCGCGGTCCTCGGCCTTGAGACGTTGCGTCTCGATCTGGCCAATCTCGATGAGCAGGAGGTCTGCGTTCTTTTGTTGGGTTTCCTTTAGCTCCCTGGTCCGGCCCTTCTCCTCCTCGAGCTCTTGTATCCGCCAATGCTGATCGTCGCGGGCCTGCACACTCGCGATATGCACGTCGGTCGTTCTTCCTTGCAGGTCTTGGAATCGCGTCGCAAGATCGGTCGCGGCATCTGCCATCCGTTCAGCGGCCTCCGCGCATCGAGCGAGTTTCTTGATCGCAATGTTCTCTTTGGTCCGCAAGAGCCACCGGTAGCTCGACGAGACCTGGCGGATGATCTCATTGGTATCTCGCTTGAAACTTGTCATCGTGAGCACGCACTCGTTGCAGGTAAGCGCTAGCTCGGTTTGGATGTCGACCACGCGAGCCTGAAGCGACTCGTGGTTTACGCGGGCCCCAGCAACCCCGTTGTACGCGACCCAGAAAAGCTCAACCGACATCGAAAGGTTCTCGGTGATCGCCGCCAGGTCGAGGGTCTGCAATACAGCGGCCACTTCGGCCTGGACCAGAGGATCTGAGTACGGCGGCGGTTTCAAAATGTTGTAGTCGCGATCGTCGATGATGACGATCCCATCCCGTGATACTTCTACGTCCGTTGACACTTAAGACTCCTACCATCCGCTGAAGGTTCGCTACCGAAGACGAGACAAACCCGCAGAAGGGCGCGTCGTTACACGCCCGAGTCGACGAGAACCAAGCACTGCAAATTGAAAACTAGGTATTAGCCTTTGCCGCCGCTCAAGATCCACCAACCGCCTGTTGATTGCCATGTCAACTCACCCACTTGAGGCAAGTTGGAGTGAACGTAACATATCTACCCAATTTGGGCAAGGAGTCTTTGGGTCTGACGCTCAAGTACCGAGTTTCCAAAGCTCTACCCCGAACCGCGCGCAACAGGATCCGACTGCACTAGCGTCGTTCGTTGATGCTTTGGATGTTTGTTCTGGCTGGGACGGCGGGGATTGTGTTGGCGGTTCCGCCCGTCATGCGCGTGCTCGAGGGCCACGCCGCTAGCGAACAGAGCTTCGTGCCAACGTTCGCTGGATTCGTGCTGGCGGCCGGCGCGATCACGGGGCTGTTCGTGATGCAGTTCGAGGTGCGCAACGTGATCACGATCGTGGCCGCTGCGGCCGTCGGCATCGCCGTGGGAGCCCTGCACCCCGAGATGCTGTCGAGCCTTGGTACCCGCACGCACGACCGCATCATCGAAGACGTGCTCGACGACACCACTACCCAGACCGGGGAATCAGTCGACCAGTAGTCGCCGGGGTCAGTAGTCTGCGGGCCATGGAGAAAATGATGCCGCAGTCCGAGGTCGGCCCCCGCACGCTTAGCGACGCCGTGACCGCAATCGAAGCTCGCCTCGAGGGCTACGAACCGCCCGCAGCCTTTGCCGTAGGCGTTGCCACCGTCGGCCCATCGGATGCCGTGCTCGACGTGTCCTATCCCCACGTCAACGTGGCCGGCTCATGGGGCACCGCCGCAGTGCTCGCCGAAGCCGTTGGTTATCGCAGCGGTACCGAAACGTTCGAGATCGACGCCGACACGATCGCTGGCGCACTGGCCTCACTCGAAGAGCTCGCGACCGGCGACGGGCCACACCTCAACGTCGACGCCTGGCGCCTGTGCGCCAAGACCGCTACCCATGAGGCGCTCGGCGGCACCCGCGTCGTCGTGGCCTCGTTTATCGACAACCTGTACCAGCCGCCGCTCGACGCGATCGACTCGTACCTGCGGCTGCACATGCTGTCGCATCGGGCGGTGCTTCCGAACTCGATGAACCTCAACGGCATCTTCGCCCAACTCAACAACGTCGTGTGGACCAACCTGGGGCCGTTCGAACCCGAGGGCTTCGAGATGACCCGCATTGCGCTGCGAGCCGAAGGCCACGACGTGCAAGTGAACCTGGTCGACAAATTCCCCCGCATGCTCGACTACGTCGTACCGAGCGGCGTGCGCATCGCCGACGCCAACCGAGTGCGCCTGGGCGCTCACCTGGCCGAAGGCACCACCGTGATGCACGAAGGCCACGTGAACTTCAACGCCGGCACGCTCGGCAACGCCATGGTCGAAGGCCGTATCACCCAAGGCGTGATCGTGGGCAACGACTCTGACATTGGCGGAGGCGCCTCGATCATCGGCACCCTTTCGGGTGGCGGCACCGACGTCGTCAGCGTCGGCGAACGATGCCTGATCGGCGCCAACGGCGGCATCGGTATCTCACTCGGCGACGACTGCATCGTCGAAGCTGGCTGCTACATCACCGCCGGCACCCGGGTGACGATGCCCGACGGCCAAGTCGTCAAAGCCCGTGAGCTGAGCGGAAGCAAAGGGTTGCTGTACCGGCGCCACTCAGAGACAGGTCAGATTCAAGCCGTGCCCCGCGAAGGCGCTGGCTGGCAAGGCCTCAACGAGGACCTGCACGCCAACTAGCCACGAGTCAGCTACACCTATCGAATCCGTCGCTGCGTCAGCGGGCTCGCTCAACTCGTAGGCCACGTGAGCACATTTGACGCCACGTAGCCGGCGGGAACCGTGAAATTCGAGACCGGTTGTCCTGCGAAAATGCCGAGCTCAAACCCGGTATTGCGGCCCAAAACAATCACGGCGCCGCCAGCACCGCCATAGGTACATGCATTCGATATATAGGTCGAGGTCGTTAGGTACGAACCCACCGAAGACCACTCGGTCCAGATGCCATTTACGTCAGCGGCAAAGCACTTCGTGAAGTAGCTCGGCGAAAATCCGGACGTCGAAACGTTGATGGCGATGCACGGGCCCTCAGCTGCCCATCCGGTATTGAGCGCACATGGCGTCGGAAACGAGTCACCAAACGAGATCGAAATCGACTGCGGGTTGGGCACGGTTGCGTAGTCGCTCCACGGGCTCCACGGGCCGCAGATGTCGTCAGAGAAGCAGCCGCGCACTCGACCTCGTTCAGTCGTGTCCGGCGCAAAGCCAGGGCCGTTGCTCAGGTCGATCGCACTGATATCGCCGGCCGCGTCGGGCAATGATGGACCCGAGGTGCTCTCCGCCTGCGAGTACGCGATCGTCAAATCGCCCGTCACCTGAGGCTGGCTCACACATGGGATCGGGGGGTGGTCGAAGTCGATCAGCATCTGGCCGTTTGGCAGCACGCTGATGCCAGGCTTCGGAGGCTGTAGCGGGGTGTCTGGGCAACTGGTGAACGTGCGGCTACCGCACACGTCGCTGCCAGCTTCATTGATGGCCACCACCGAGATGGTGTGCCCTTGATTCGGCGCCAGGCTGAGCGTGTGCGAAGTGGCAGAACTCGTAGGCCCCGATCCGCCGCCGAGGACCTGATACTCGTAGCTGTTCGTCGAACCGCCATTGAAGTTCGCGGGATCCCACGTGATGGTCTGGCTTGTGCGGTCGATCTCGCTCACTTGCAGTGTGTTCGGGCAGATCGGGGCACCCAACGGAGTAACGCTGGCGCTCGTGACCCAACCGGAGTCGCCAATGACGTTCGATGCCCGCACCTCGAAAGCGTAGGGCTGACCGTTGGTAAGACCCGGCTTCGGCACCGTACCGGGCGACGTAACTGAGGTTCCCAAATCGGGCGAGCCAGCGACTCGCACGTTGTACTGCGTGACCGAGCATCCTCCGTTGTCGCCAGGCTCGGTGAACGTAACATCGGCCACCTTGTCGCCGGGCACCACGCTGGTGATGTTCGGCGGTTGGGGAACTGTGCAGGCTTGCAATGGTGCGGACCATGGCGACCAGTTGCTTTCGCCATCGCGATTGTGCGCTCGCACCCGAAACTGGTGAGGCGTTCCGTTTGCCAATCCCGACCACAAGTAGCTGTTCGAGTTTGCACCGGGAACCACAATTGGACTGCCTGCGGATCCGCCCTGGGGTCGCAGCTGCACTCGGTAGTAGTCGATGTCGTCGCCACCATCTTGAGAGACGGGCACGCTGGTCCAGTTCATCTCAAGGAAGGTGCTGGCACTTGCGCCAATCAGCCCGCCGCGAGTGGTCGTGCCGATGGCAGGGATAGCAGGCGTCGTCGACGGGTGCTCGGGCGCCGATGCAAGCGAGAAGACCGACTCGCCCGCAGCGTTCACCGCCGCCACTTCAAAGGTGTAGTCCTGACCGTTTTCGAGCGGTTCCCAGTCGGTACTTGTACCCGCGACGGGGATGGCCTCGCCGCCGCCAATGCGCAGTTGGTAGCCCGTGATCGGCGACCCGTTGTTGTCGGGCTCTTGCCAACTGACTGTGAGCACCCGATCACCATGCACCACGGTCGGCGCAGCTGGCCGCTCAGGTTCTGTATCAGGGGTGCACACGTCTGACCACGCCGAAGGCAGGCTCTCCCCCGCGACGTTGCTCGCGTACACCCGGAACCGGTAGTCGGTATTGTTGGATAGATCGGTCCACTGATAACTCGTGCTGTTACCAGCCGGCTCGGCGGGGTCACCCCGGTCGTGTTCGACCCGGTAGTCGCCCGCTGCATCGCCGTTGCCGTTCGGCGCCGTCCAGGTCAGGTCCACCTGCGTTGAGCTGGGGACACACACTGGTGCGCTCGGCGCATCGGGTCGACCGGTAACAGTAACGGTGACGGTCCCGCTCGCTTCGCGGTCCGCGATGTCAGCAGCATCGCGAATCGTGTAGGCGAACTGGGCCTCGCCGAAGAACCCGGGTGAAGGTGCGAACGAAATGGCCGACCCTGCGACGGTGGCCGCGCCATCGGGGCTGCTTCCGGGATCGACAATTGTGAGGCCTGCGCCGATTGGGTCCGTATCGTTGTCGAGCACCGGAATCACCACAGCCACGCCTTGGACCGTGTCTGCGTCATCGGGGCCAGCGGTTGGCGGACTTGCATCGGGCTCGCCCACCACAATCGTGAACGAACTGGTGCTGGTCTCACCGAGGCGATCGGTGACGGTGAAGCTGGTCGTCTCCTCGCTTCGGGTCGCCGTTACTGCGGCGGCCACCGTGACGGTCGTCGTTCCGGTCAATGTTGCCGTGATCTGCGGGTTGGCGACGCTGCCGATCTCATAGGTCAGCACTTCGTTGTCGTCGGTGTCACTGGTGGCCAAAGCGATGTCGCCAACGTCGACGCTGCTGCCGGCAGCAACGTTGACAGTGACGTCGGCGGTTACGGGCGGGCTGTTCGTTGGTCGCTCGACCGTGATGACGATGGTGCCCGATGCGGACTCTCCCTCGGGGTCGGTTACTCGCCACGCAAGCGTTGTCGAGCCCGGTTGGGAATCGTCGGTCGCTGAGACTTCTAGCACCGACCCACTGATCGATGCGCTCAGGTTTTGGCCCGGCTGCGATTCGATGCTCCACGTCAACTCGTCATCGAGATCGGGATCATCGGTGACGGCCCCAAGGTCGAGCGTCTCAGACACTTGAGGTCCGTCCGGACGCGGCACTTGGATACTGAGCGCACCATCGACGACAGTCGGCGGACGATTGGGTTGCTCACCGACCTGGACGGTCACCGACCCCGCAACCACGTTTCCGACCTGATCATCAACCTCGAATGAGAACGATGCATCACCATCGAAGCCGTCGTCAGGCGTGAACTCGATCGACAAGAGGCCTTGGCCAGCGTCGAGGACAACCGGTGAGCCGTTGCTGGCACTTTGACAGCAGGAGTAGAACAGCGGATCGCCGTCGGGGTCAGTGCCCGCTGTAGACAGATCGATCCGCACCGACTCTTCGAACGGGGTCTGGATCGTTTGAGGCGCGACGAGTGGCGCCTGATTATCGGTGACGATTAGCGAGATCGACGCCGATGCCTCAAGTCCGTTGGCATCGCGAATCGTGTACCCGTACTGGGTCGACTCAGCAGGCACGGTGATGCGAATCGTCTGGCCCGACACCTGTGCTCCATCGCCGGTGACAGCGACCAGCTCGAGGTCCTCGGGCTCGCCGTCGATGTCGTAGTCGTTCAGCAGCACCGGGATCTCGACGATGGTGCCGCGAGCCTCAGGTCCCCACGAATCGTCGATTGCGACAGGCGGTATCGGGTTCACGATGGACACCGTCACGATGCCTGTGTCTTGGTTGCCCTCAGGATCGGTGACTTGATAGGTGTACTCAGTGCTTGCGGCCCCCGCAATGAAGACCAACATCTGGCCGTCGACGCTCACCTCAGGGTCGAACGCCGACACCGCCAGGCTCGACAGCGGGGTGTCAGGATCGCGGTCGTTCGACAAGACAGCGACTCGAACCTCGTCACCGGTGGCGTGAGTCCCCGCGTCATCGTCGACTGCGACCGGGGCGTTGGGCAGCTGACCGGGCGTGGCTTGCACGATCATGGTGATGGCAGCGTCAGCGAATCCGCCGGCACCGTCAGAGACCGTGTAATCAAAGACGATCGTGCGATCCTCGTCTTGCTCGATGGGAGCCGTGAACGTGAGCCGTCTTCCGTCGAGAGAACGGCTCACCGTGCCGACTTCTGGAGCTTGTACGTCAGAGATGCGCAACTGGTCGCCATCAGGATCAGAGTCGTTGATCAACACGGCCATCTCCAGGGCGGTACCCGTGGCGATCGTGATGTACGAGTCGGGTAACGCGATCGGATCTCTATTGACCGCCGGCTCCGGCATCACCCCGACCAAGACTTCGCCCTCGGCACGAGCACCAAAAGCGTCGACGATCGAGTACGAGAATCGATCTGTTCCTGAAAACTGGGGAGCCGGCGTATAGATGATCTCACCGGTCAACTCGTCAAGCTCAACCCGCCCGTTCACAGGCTGGCGGGTGACACTCTCGACTCGAATCGCGTCACCATCTGGATCGGAATCGTTCGCTATCGCCGGGATCGCTAGGACCTGGCCGAACGGCGTGCGGGTGGAATCGGGGCGAGCAACCGGAGGTCGATTCGGTTGCCCGTCGGCAACGATCTGCACCCGAATGACCGACGCCGTGCGATTCTGCTGATCGTCAACGATCTCATAAGTCAGGTTGAAACTCGTCGTCGTCGTGGAATCGACACCGATCCGCACAAACTGATTGTCGGACCCGATCTGGGTGGTCACCCCATCAACGGTTGATACGGCAACCACTCGTAGCGGCCCACCCTCGGGATCGAAATCGTTGCCGAGCACCCCAACGGTCGTGGTTGTGCCGGGTCGAATTTCAACGACATCGGCTTGGGCGATCGGGGGCTGATTGATCGACAACGGATCGGCGACGGCTACCACGACGGTGGTCTCGACCGGCTCAGATTCACCATCGCTGATCGAATAGCGAAACGTGCGACGCGGCGGACCGGCTTCTTCGGCAAAGACTCGGAACCCTTGATCGCTAAAGCGCTCGACAATCAGGCCTGAGCCAGGCGTGACATTGAAGTCAACTATGCCGATGACGTCACCGTCGGGATCGCCATCGTTGACGAGCGAGTAGACAAAGCGCGACTCACCAGCCGGAATGACAACATCGTCTCGAACGGCGAGTGGCGGCCGGTTGCCGACGACCTCGGTCACCTCGACACGAATCTGGGCCAAATCGGTCTCTTCTTGATCTGAAGCCCCGTACCGGAACACGTAGGTACCCGCCTGTTCGGGGATGAACACGAACTCGCCATCTGGAGTGATGGTGGTGAACACCTCGACGTTGATCGGCGAGACCAACTCGGGCCGCTGTGCAACGAACAGATCGTCGCCATCAGGGTCGGTGTCATTCAACAGCAGGCGGATCGTCACCGGCTGGCCGACGACGGTGACACCGCCGTCGTTGCGGGCATCGGGTGGCTGATTTGAGTCCCTCAGACGAATAGTCGCCCTGATCCGGCCCTCGGCCAGCTCGCCGAAATCGTCGGCGATCGTGTAGCTCAGCTCTACCTCGCCATCGCCGGTGACCGCAGCGGGCTCATAGATGACCTGCCCAGACGGATCGAAAGCGATAGTTCCTTCAGGCGCCGACGCCGCAACCAGTACGAGCGAGTCGCCATCGGGATCGAAGTCGTTGCCGATGACATTGATTCTCAGCGTGCCGCCCGCCGTGACTGAGCCGATGTCGGTGACCGCTACCGGCGGACGGTTCTCGGCGCCAGAGCGCGACCGCACCGTGACGGAGCCGTTTGCCGAATCGGTTCCACCGCGACCGTCACTGATTGTGTACCGGTACTCGATAACTCCCTCGAAGTCCGCGGCCGGTGTTACCTGAATGCTCGTGCCGTCGATCGTGGCGCGAACGATCGCATCGGTGCCCGACAGATTCTCGACGCTTGCGACCAACAGAACATCGTTGTCAGGATCCTCATCGTTGTCGACAACGTTGATAAGAACCGGGCGCCCTAAGTGGGTCTGCACGTCGTTGTCATCAAACGCAACCGGGGGTTGGTTGATGCCGTCTTCGTCGAACTCATCGGCGTCGACAGTGTCAGCATCTTCGGCATCGGGGTTCTCGACATCTTCGACAATGTCGTCGTCGGTTCGTGCCGAACTGAGCTCGCTGTCTTCGCCGTCGTCTTGAGGCAGCACTGCACCCCAGTCGTCGATGCGGCTCACCTCAAGTTCGTCGTCGACGAGCCACAAGCTGTTGGTCGAAAGATCGTTGATCCAGATTGCCCCGTGCACAAGTCGCAACCGAAGCTGAGCGCCGGGGCTCGCAACGAGTTCGGTGACCTGGGCCTCGCTCGTGCCACATTGCACCCAGAATGTCGCCGGCACACTCGTTACGGCGTGGACACAGCCCTCGTGGACGATGGGCGCCCCAAATCCCGTGCCAGCGAGTTGGCCAACAAGCGAGGTCGAACCAGTGCGGCCGTCGATGCGATGAATGCGCCCGCCATCAGTGATGACGACCACTGAACCCAAGGGGTCGGGTGCAGGTGCCTGGACCACACTCCACGGCCCAAGCCGATCATCGGCGATCGTCAACTTGCCACCGTCGACACGACCGAGTCGGTCTCCGATCACGACGATGGGGCGATCGCCATCGAAAAGGACCTCGTCGACAGCCTCACCATGTGACCAGCGGTCGATCGTTGCATCGAGGCGATAGACCACCAGCTGACCTAGGGCCTGGTCGTCAACCGCGACATCGCCACCGAAACTGACACTCCAGGCGTGCGGCGCACTTGCTTGGAAGAGAGGTTCAAGCGAATCAAGGGTCTGTAGCTCGGCCAATGCTGACGCGTCAAGACGCCACACGCGGAAGGGTCCTTGCGCGACCACGACCACTCCGGATGCGTACTGGCGAACCTCGGCCCCCGGCGGCAGTGACAGGCTGTTCACGATGAGATGAGTGCGCTCGTCAACGACCTCTACGGAGTCAGATGTCAGGTCATGGGCGACGATCACACCCTCAGGCTGGAACACGTCGAATTGGGCCCCGGCCTGGCTCACCTTGACTGCTGCCGAGAGCTCCTGGACGCTCCGGTTGACGTGGCCAATCGCCCCCGTTCGACGATTCACCAACCATGCTCCGCCGTCGTTGGTCGTCGACTCGGTTCCCGCACGGCCATCGGCACTAACGGCGAAGAACACGATCGACGCAAGCATCGCCATGCACAAAAGCGCGCTGACACCAGCGGTCCGATTTCGCGAACGCACCACGTTACGAAATGTCAATCATGCAGAGACTTTCAGTCATGACGATAGTGACCAGATCACAATGTCGTCACGCTCACACTATCCGCGGTAGCCGCAGTCACCCGTCTCCAGGAATTGGGACGCGGCGGTTCTCACTACAGTTGCGCCATGCGTTTCACCATTCGTGAAGGTCAGGGACCAACCGCTAGTGCTGATGCGACCATGCTGCGGGCGCTTGGCTTGCCGCAGGGTGGAATCGTCGCGGTCGGTGAAACGCACGTGCGCGTCAGTGGTGCCGATACCTCGGGGCCGACCGACCTGTTGCTGACCAACATCGCGATGTCGAACGCTGGGGTGCGGCCTGGCGCAAGCGTTGAGGTCAAGCGGGTGATCTTGCACCCGGCCGAGATTGTGCGACTGGCCGATCATGCACTCGAGCCCCGCGAGCTGGCTCGCGCGCTGCAAGGTGCACCTCTGACTGCCGGCGACGAGATCATCATCGAAGCCGGGTATCACGAAGGCGACGGCGACATCGTGCTGACCGTGAATGCGGTCGAGCCTGACGGAAGCGGCCTCGTCGGGTCGACGACTCGATTCGCAACCGGCGATGCACCTGCACCCGCTGCGGCAGCGCCTGCTCCCGCAGCCACGCCTGCCCCCAAGGCCGCGCCAATGAAAGCCACCCCTGCAAACGCGCCCGAACCCACGAAGCCAGCTGGCCCGACGACCGCCGAGGCATTGCTTGCGGGGCTCGACAACGAGGTCGAGTTGGTGACCGGCTGGTTCTCGCTACTGGCGACGTCAGACAATCTGGCTGCATCGTGGGGCATGCCGGCAGTAGCCGGAATGCTGCTCGAGGGCCCGAACGGCTGCGGAAAATCCGAGCTCGTAAACGAGGCCGCTCAACGCGCGGGCACCGAGGTAACCGAAGTCGACATCTCGCGAGTGTTCAAACCCGAACGCCTTCTCGACCGCTTGTCGTCGGCGATCAACGCTCCCAAAGGCGCACGGGTCATCTTTGTCGACCGGCTCGAAACGCTGACCGGCGACGATGCGTTGTCGACCTTTCGCACCCAGTTCGTGGCCGTGTTGCGCTGGTTCCTCGAAGAGGTCGCCCAGAAACCACAAGTGGCGTGTGTGCTCGGTGTCGACTCAGTAGCCGACCTGCACGACTCGATCGCAAAGTCGCCGCTACTCCCCCGGGTCGTCAGCATCCCACCGCCTGACCTCGACCGCCGAGAGTTGCTGTTCGAGGCCGCGTTCGCCCAGGTGCCGGGGGGCGACAAGATCGAC
>Ga0209828_1000760_pt1 | contig 30512 bp, 23 predicted proteins | sample MaitaG_FD_187429 | JGI IMG/M metagenome (GOLD analysis project Ga0209828, IMG submission 187429) | Marine algal microbial communities from Maine, USA - Maine_Asex2 metaG (SPAdes) (version 2) | ecosystem: Host-associated > Algae > Red algae > Unclassified | place: Maine, USA | collected 2015-01-05
GTTTTTCATATTTTGCTTTTCTCTCTTCAAATGCTTCTAATGTCATCATCGTTTCTACCATTTTAATTTCTTCTTCAAATGTGTCGTCATTGAAAATAACAATCGTATCTATAACAGTAATTAAATTCGATATCGATCCCTGCTTTCCTAAATTTACTTCTTTGCTCTTACTGGTTGTTGGTCCTGCAGGCCCTGCTCCTGTTTGACCATATAATTTATCGGACCTTCCTTCATCCATTAATTTTATTCGGTCTTCATATTCTTCAAGAGTCATTTTAGTCTCAACAAATTTTGTACTCTCTTCATAAGTGTCTGCATTAAAGATGAGGATTGTGTCAGTAACAGTTACCATTATAGACTTGTCATCCAATGGAATATTGTTTAATACATCAGATGTCGAAGCATGATCAACCGCATTAAGTTCATCTTCAATATATCTTATTTTGTTTTTTTGAATCTCTACATACTCTTCTGGTGTCACATCACGGGAGACGATTCGTACTTCTTCTTCAAATGTCTGGTCATCAAATATAATGATTGTATCAGATAATGTAATGAGTCCATCTTCTGTGTAATTGAGTTTGGTAGGTTCAGTATCCTCAAGAGCAATCACCTTAGTCGTCTTTTCACAAGAAATAAAAAAAGTAAGACAAGCGATAATTGGGATCGCCAATAAAAAAATACGTTTAGTTGACTCTTTTTTGTTGTTTAACATATGCAATCTGTTTTTAATAAGTGAATGAAATGGATTAACAGTAGATAGTTCAGGATGCTGCTTGGTCAATGATTGGATTAAAAAATGTTGATATGAATCGCTGCTGTGAAAATTAATTACCGATTCATCTGCTAGAAACTCATGTACAGCATGAATGTTTTTTTGATATAAATAGACTGCAGGATTGAACCATAAAACAACTTTTACTAATTCCACAAATACTTTATCGTAGCTATGTTTTTGATTAATATGACTTAGTTCATGATTGAGTTCGTATTTTGAAATGCTCGTGTCCTTATCACAAATAATGAAATTAAAAAATGAACATAATGGAAATTCTTGTTCCAATTTTACAAGTGAATAATTGGGGAATGTCTCTTTATCAGCTTCTTTTATGATTCGACTGATTTGGAATAATTCTTTTAAAAATAAAAATAACAAAATAGAAGAACCAGTTAGATAGATTCCGAAAATTATTGCTTGCCATGAGAACATGACATCTGTGACAACTTTAGATTGGACAGTGGTGCTTGTTATTTTAGGCACATAAATAATTTCTTCGATAGGGATATGAAGTAAAGGAATCAGAAAACTGATCACCAATGATCCAATCAGAAAATATCTATTCCAATCATGAAATTTCTTATTACGTAATGCTAGATAATAGAAAGAGATAAATGCTATACTACACAAACTCACTTCTAATAAATACTGAATCATTTTTTTGCTTTTAAGTCTTTCAAAATGGTGTCTATCTCTTCTTTGGTGAGCTTCTCTTCTTTAATAAAATAACTAAGCAAACTCTTTTTAGATCCACCGAAATAATTATTCTTCAAATTTGTTAATATTGATTTTTGATACTGTTCTTTTGAAATGATGGGGAAATACTGATTTGACTTTCCAAACGTTTTGTAATCGACGAATCCGAGCTTCTCCAATTTTCTGACTGTAGACAGTAGGGTGTTGTATGGTGGTTTGGGCTCAGGTATCTTGTCTGTAATTTCTTTCATGAAGGCTTTGCCAAGCTCCCAAATGATCTTCATGATGTCTTCTTCTTTGTCAGTCAATTTATCCATTAAAACTATTTTATCGTTTATGTAACGAAAATATCATTATAAATTGTATTGTACAAATAATGTTATTAAAAATTTCAATTTTCACTCCTAGGGTACGAATGATATTCATTCATGGAACGTCGTTCGTCCAGCATCAACTGTGGCTACTCTTTATCGAAATCCTTTTATTGAGATTGAATTTTCTACTAAAAACACGCAATTAATTACTTCAGTCGATTTCTCGTAATCGTTCGTCGAAGTCATGAAACTCTCTATTTTAAAATCCTTGTTATTTGGGTAAACACGAAATCCTATGAGTATTTTAAGAGTCATTTTGTCCATATTACTTCCTCCACTTGCAGTCATAGACAAAGGCTGCGGATCTATCATAATTACAACATTATTGACCTTGTGTGGATGGGTGCCAGGTGTATTGGCAGCATTGATCATATTGAATAGATCGGAGTGTGAATGATTTCTCTAGCCACGTATTGTTAAAATTTAGCCATTAAGCTATCTTATGAATGTTTGTTTTTAGTGAGGACTAATAGATTTATAATTATTCGCAATCTTAAATTCTAACATTGACAATAAGACAATAATAATAATTTCATTGATTAAATAAGCCCAAGCCCAGATTGTAATCTGCTCTGAATGATATGAAGCAAGACTAAGTGACGATAAGCAATACATTATATTTAAAACAGCAATTCCTCTTAAGTATTTAGCTGCTTGAGCTTTTGGTTGTCGGTAACTATAGAAATCATAAACTGCATAAAATATAGCTATGACAGCTAGTACGTATAAGATTGAAGGAGGGATGCCAAAAATATTTTCAAAATGAACTAAAACAATACCTAAGCAGAATGCCGTGACTAAGGCTCCAATTCCATCAATAAGGAATAGCACTTTAGGATTTCGTTCGATACTATTGATCAGTTTTTTAATTTTTCCTAGATTCAATATCCGTTATTTATATTATATCGCAAGGAAGATTGTCAGCGCAAAGTATTTGCAGTTGGCTACTTACTCATCGTATATGCAATCAAGATGTCATGTAATTGATATAGTATAATTAAATTTCACGATAAGGGTTGAATGTATTTGAGCTAAGTTTCCTTACGAAATTTATTATATGACACTTTAGCATCTTCACCTCTCTATTTAAAATCTGTATTACTCTATCTCACAAACCAATACGATGCTTTTAATACAATAGCTCTGTTTTTTACACCAAAATTTTCGACTGCATAATTATCTGTGTACACCAGAAAAATATCTGACATCGGAGAGAATCGCCACTGAAATCGACTATTAATATTAAAATTATCAGCTTGGGTATTGTACTGCATAAAGATTGTCCAAAATAAATTTCTGCTGAAGCTTAATTCAACTCTAGGTGTAATTGCCCATAGATTTGTTTCTCCATACGGATCAGGAAATTTCAGATTATTGTATTCTATGGCTAGGCCAAAGTTTCCCCAAGGCTGTCTGCGATAATTAAATCCAAACTCAGCAGAAGTAATCTTGCCGTTGTAAAATCCACCATGCCGAAATCCAAGATCATATTGAAGCACTTTGCGCTCATCAGAATCATAAGCGATACTGAATTCAGAATATTGATAATTCCCTTTTGGTAATGGCTCTTTTCCAGTAAAAGAAAATGGAAAACGCAATTCAGTTTCTTTTTCCTGGACATTTATTGCAAACTGGCTACTGTTTTTAAATTCCATTCCATACTCTATAGCATTTGTCCGTTCGAGAAATTTTCCATCTGGATCAAGATTTAATTCACCTTCGTAGCTGATGCTGTGTTGGTTTAGATGTTTTGAATCGGAGGGTAAAAAAGTATAAGAAATTGGTAAAACAAATAAATGATAACCTAAACGAATCACTTCGTCTCGTTCCGCATCATAATTTTCGACCATATTGATAAAGCCGACATCAGCAAAATAATTTGTACCCACAAAAACATGATCGAATAAAGCTGAAAAATTCCGTCCAGCATATGCAACTCCATTTTCAAAAAACATATCACTACCGCTTATCTCATGTTTTATTGATTTATGTACTCCTGACCAAAATTCGAATTTGCCATCTTCTCTTACATAATTAAATTTTAAACTTAAATTTCTTCCATAATCTGTGTTGCTAAAATCTCCATCGGTATATGATTGACGATTGACAAATAAACCTTGAATTGTTGATCGTTTAAATATACGCTGGCTAAATGTCGCTGCAGTATAGTTTTGACCTAATTGGGTATCGTTAGATTTTGTTTGAGTGTTTAAAATTCCCATCTGAGTCGTCGGACTGATGTTTCCAGTGAGCCTTGCACCATATAGTATTGGAACAGCTGCACCATTTTCATCAAGACCAATTCTTCTAGAGAAAAATGGTTGCACTGTCGGGAACCCTACTTGAGAAAATAGACGACTATTTTCTAGAAAAAATGTTCTTCTTTCGGGAAGGAAAATACTGAAGCGAGTCAAGTTAGTGACTTGTTGATCGACCTCCACTTGAGAAAAGTCAGGATTTACCGTAAGGTCCAAATTTAAAGAAGAATTTAAAGCAATCTTAGCATCTAGTCCGACATCGAAACTAGTTGTTGCTGATTCACCTGTCGTGTAATCTTTAAATATAGAGGTATTGATAAATGGAATAATTGTCATATTTCCATTCGCCTTTGCAGGAGCTTGGTCCCATATTAATTGTCCAGTATATCCCAAATCAATCATCCAAAATTGATCTGGAATTGGTGCCCAGATATCTTGCCTATTATTCTTTTTATCATTGCGCATAAAATTAATTCCCCAGCTAGTTTGAGTTGGACTATAGCGCAAGGTCTTAAATGGAATTGCCATTTCGACGGTCCATCTATCATCATGAACTGTTGTCTCTACAAACCATTTATTATCCCATTGTCCGTTATAATTATCAATACCAGTGCCGCCACCTAAAAGGACATCAGTCTGGACACCATAAGGACTCGTCCCAAACATAAAGCCTGAGCTTGCTTCATTTAGAGGATCTAGTATGATTGCCATTGACTCACCATCCCAAAAGCTTAAATCGCGTTTGAGAGAGTAGATGACCATATCTTCGCTGTCATAACATGTCGCTGCGACATATAAGTATTTATCATCATAAGTGACTTGAACTTCTGTATTTGATAAACCTTTCTTACCCGCAATGGGACTCTTTTGCCAAAATTCGTTAGCTTTCTCAGCATCTTTCCAAACAGCTTCGTTTAATAATCCATCTACATTAATCTCTCCGATAAGCCTTTTTATATGTAGTTGATTTGATTCTTGATTGTTTGCATAATTTACTTGTGCATGAGTATACAAGACAAAAATAAAATTAAGCATAATGGTAAAAGAATACCGCATAGTAAGTCCGTCATTTACGGGCGCGAAAATACAATGTTTTTGACAATGAAAGACGACGGGAGTTTTTTTACTCAAAGTAATTTTTTTGGCAAGTTCAGGATGATATGAAACTATTTTTACTTTACTAAGAATTTGTATTCAGTAATAGGTCTTTGACCTCTATACTTTTCTGTAATTAATCCTTTACAATTAAACTTCCCCACCAATCTTCATTTGGTTGCCATTGATCAGACAACATTTCTAGACGAGCTTTTTCCAATTGAATCTTTTTCTCCGTTGCGTAATATTTGTATTTCAAATCAAAGGAATCCTGATTGTAAGTCTGGTCTATTGTAGGGAATTTTGCACCCATTTCTTCCAACTTAAATTGTAGCTCTTCGTATAGTTCTAAAGCAATTTTCTCTTGTTGAGTTTTGAGATTAGTTTCTTCAGAAATATCTGTTGCTAAATCATATAGTTCGAGTGATTCGTCCTCGTGATAGTAAATTAATTTCCAATCATCTTTTATGATGATCGAACTTGGATCTCCACCTTGATTGCCATAGTGCGGATAATGCCAAATCAAAGATCGCTTTTCCATAGGATTGCCCATTAAAACTTTTTTTATACTAGTACCATCCGAATGAAGATTTGTGTCAGTATCTATGCCAGTAAGATCTAGTAAAGTCGGATAAAAATCCGTCCCTGTCACACGAGTAGAAGATGTCGCCTTCTTCTCGTGAAGCCATGGCACGTAGAAAATATATGGCACTTTGATTCCACCTTCCCATTGGTATCCTTTGCCTCCTCTGAGAGGGTCCAGGTTCGTGGAGTAATTATCTCCTGAAGTTACACCTCCATTATCTGATGTGAAAATGACGATCGTGTTTTCAGCAATGCCCATATCGTTTAATTTGTCTAGCATTTGTCCGACTGCATCATCCATGTGTTCTATTAAGCCAGCATAGACAGGATTATCTTGATGTTTTCTGATTGGCATGCGTCGCTCCATTCGAAAACCAGTAGTATCTATTCCTTGTTGTTTTGCTTTCTCTTTATATTTTGACCAATTAGATTTAGTCGTTTGTATCGGCGCATGGACAGCGTAGAATGATACAAATGCTAGGAATGGCCTATCATGATTTTCCTCCATAAATTGGTTCGTTTCTTTCGCTAGCTTTTCAGGAAGACTCATGCCAAGCTCATTTTGATAATCGGTCATTTTTGGATTGTCAAAGGGAGAGAAAAATCCTCCAGAATAAGGGCCGCCCTTTTCATAGCCACCTTGATTGATGTTAAATCCATGATCTTCTGGATAAGACCCTTCATGCCCTAAATGCCATTTGCCTGCAAAGAAAGTCTCATATCCGTTTTCTTGGAGCACTTCCGGAAAGGTAGTGTCAGTATGATCTAAGTGCATATTGTAATCCGGTGGTAATAGTTTTGTGTATCTGCCATAATTTCTCCAAGCTTCGCCAATTGGTGCTCCTATCCAATCTGTGATGCCATGTCTTGCAGGATTTTTTCCAGTCATAATGCTGGCTCTTGATGGACTACACACTTGACAAGCTGCATATCCATTCATGAAGGTCATACCTTGACTGGCGATTCGATCTATGTTTGGCGTTTCGTAGAAGCTACTGCCCATACAACTCACATCATTGTAACCGAGATCATCTGCCAAAATGAATAAAATGTTTGGTTTAGCTGAGGCGTCTTGATTTTCTGGCAGTCCTTGACAAGCGACAAGTATAATGAGAAGACTTACGAAGTATACTTTGTGGAGAATAGACATGTTGAAAATTTTATACACATAAGACACCAGAAATTTAAAATACTCAAAATGCTGTATTTAGAAAAGACTTTTGTGCCTTATGTGTTTAAAAGTCTAATCATAAAATTGTGTTCTCAATAAATCCCACAACCAGATTCGATTGAAGAAAATATAAAATGCTAAGGCGATAAGTCCGAATATGATAATCATTTTTAATCGTCCGAATGCAAGTTTATTTTTCTCTCTTCTACTTTTATATCTATGGCGGCTTGTATATGACATGTTGTATTTATGATTTAAACATCACTATTCCTTTCCCAATAGTTTTGATTTTCTACTTCCTCTAGGATTTGGAGATAATTAAAATATCGGAGCTCACTGATTTGCCCACTTTCTATATAATCTTTTACAGCACATTTTGGTTCGTTTCGATGGCTACAATCTGCAAATTTACAATCACTAGATGCTTCAAAAAATTCTCTAAAATTATGAGCGACATCCATTGGCTCGAGATGATTATATGATAAGGTCTTTATACCAGGAGTATCAATCAAATGAGTATTTGCTCTGATTTCAAACATCTCAGCGAATGTCGTTGTATGTTGTCCCTTTCCTGTATAATCTGAAATCTCTGTCGTTTTCAAATTTTCATTTCCTACAATTCCATTAATGAAAGTAGATTTTCCAACTCCAGACTGACCACCTACTAAGGTGATTTTGTTTTCTAATAATGATTTTACTTCTTCCAAAGAAGCGGGATCAAAAGATGATACTAAATGTACTCCATATCCAATGCTTGTATAAATCGATTTTAAATATTCAAATAAACCTAGATCTTTTTCATTCAATAAATCCGATTTATTAAAAATGATTTCAACAGGAATATTATACGGCTCAGTCATTAATAAATAGCGATCTATAAAACCTTGCTTAAGCTTTGGGCCTTTTATTGTAACCAATAAATAGGCTTGATCTACATTACTAGCAATTAAATGAAGCTGGTGTTTTTTTCTAGGAGATTGTCTGACGACATAATTCTCTCTTTCCATTATCTCGGTAATGATTCCGCCTTCAGCATCATCTTCGATAACGACCTTATCACCGACCGCTACAGGATTTGTCAACTTTAATCCTTGCAATCGGAATTTACCAATCATGCGACATGACATAATTTCATGGGTGTCATCTAGTCTGACGGCATACCAGCTTCCTGTAGATTTAATTACTGTTCCTATCACCTGAGTTCATTACTGAGTGAATGAATAGCATCGGACATTTCTCCAATCAAATTTGGATTGTCTTCTATCGCATTTCCTATGATAATTAGGTCTGCTCCAGCTGCCGCGTTTTCTCTTGCTTTCTCTGGAGTACGAATTCCACCACCGACAATCAGTGGTATTTGAATTCCTCCCGAGACGGTCCTAATCATTTTACTCGATACTGGATTTCTTGCACCGCTTCCTGCTTCTAGATATATCATTTTTAACCCTAATAACTCTCCTGCTATCGCCGTACATAAGGCAATATCATCTTTTTTTGCTGGAATAGGATTTGTATTGCTCATATAACTGACTGTTGTAGGCGTGCCACCATCTATTAACATATAACCAGTTGACATGACTTCTAATGGACTTTGTTTTAGAAATGGAGCGGTAATGACATGTTGACCAATTAGGAGATCTGCATTACGTCCAGAAATAAGGGATAAGAAGAGAATTCCGTCAGCTTGGTGGCTCAGTTGAAATGAATTTCCGGGAAATAAGATGAGTGGGATATTACATTTTTGTTTTACAGTAGCGAGTACTTCATCCAGCATGTTCTGAACGATTAAACTTCCTCCGATTAAGAAGTAATCGACTTTATACTTTGTAGCCTGTAATAATACGTCATCAAAGGAATTCAGTCTCATCTTGTCAGGATCGATGAGTATACCGAATTTCTTGTCGCCGTTTCGTTTTGCTTGTCGTATATCTTGGTAAATACTCACTGAAGCAAAGATAGTAAATGGTTTGGAGGGTGAGGTATGTCACGAAGTCAGAGGCCTATCGTTAATATAGCAAAGACGTGGAAGTCATTTTGCACTAGCTAAGACTCTGATTTAAGACTAATCTTGAGGTGAAGGACTGCTGCCCTCACACCAGAATAGTGAAGCAATTTCCTACACTTTAAAGCAAAAAAAAAGGGACAAATCCTGCTCTTTAGCTGATTTTCCCTTTGTCACATGAAAAAATATCTACATTTTTTGGAGCGATATAAAACAATTATGCTCCTATATTTTTCAGAATTTCCTTCGAAAGTCTGTTTTGTTTTTTTAAAATCAATCACTATTTGAACTGATTGATGATACAAAGATGAATCTAAAAATTTGGTCATGCTACCATTAAATTTTCCACTAATGATGCTATATTAACCTATTGCGTCGTTTAATGTTTTATTACTGTTAATTAAAGAGGATTCCAAATTATATTTTATGAAGAAGATTGTACGAAAAAATAATAATCCGACCTTAAAGAAGATCGTCCCTTCAGTAGGGAATTCCTTCTATGTTAAGAAGTTTGTCCAGTCTCAGTCTTTGAGTACACCGTATTGGCATTTTCATCCTGAGATAGAATTGGTGTTTATTGATCATGGGAATGGAAAGCGGCATATAGGCAATCACATTTCTTATTATAATGATGGTGACCTCTTATTGATTGGTTCTAATGTGCCACACTACGGATTTGCAGGGCGATTGACAAAAAATGAGTCAGAGATCATCGTTCAGTTTTTACCAGATTTTTTAGGTGAGGAATTTATGGATACGATTGAAATGGAAGCTATCCAGAGACTCTTTCAAAAGTCAAAACAAGGCTTGTCCTTTTATGGAGAGACAAAAAATAGAGTAGGAGAGATGCTTTCTGATTTATTGAAAGCAAGGGGATTTAATAGACTACTTCAACTTTTAAAAATATTAAACACACTTGCAATTTCGATGGAAACAAAAACCTTGAATGTCAATGGAGTTTTTCTTGAAGTGTATAACAATGAGCATGGCCGCATGACCTCAATCTATAACTATGTCTCTAAGCATTTTACTAAAACTATAGAATTGTCTGAAATAGCAATAATTGTTTCAATGACTGTACCTGCATTTTGTCGCTACTTCAAAAAAGTAACCAACAAAACATTTACCCAATACGTAAATGAATATAGAATTGTCCATGCCCAAAAATTACTCAATGAAAGTGATATGTCAATCACAGACGTGTGCTTGTCATCTGGGTTTAATAATGTCTCTCATTTCAATAAGCAATTTAAAATACATACTCAGAAAAACCCACGTGACTATCGGAAGGAGTTGACGACTTTGATACAGTAGTATGAATTGAAATATATAAGACTTAAAAGGTTTTCAAAAAGTATAGTTAATTGTCATCCTGAGCTTCCTAAAATTCCTTTGGGCTATAAAATTATACTGATGACAATTAGAGTATTGTGAAATGAAAGATTTAACTATATGATTCGTCATTACTTTTCCTTAATGAACCTTCCTGACGGCAGGAAGGAAGTAAACAAAATCAATGTAAAAAGAATCTCTTCGCGGTTTTTACATCGCAGCCGACACTGTACTCCAGCTGGTTATATAATCTAAACATAATTGTTAATACTTATTTAATTCGGAGTTTATCCGACCTTTCTTCTTTTAGAATGACTGAATGCTTCTGCAAATGCAGAAATGGATTGACTATATGTCAATCCATAGTAAAGGAATCGGAATATCAATATCGGCTACCTAAAGAGTAAGCATTTAAATGATAGACGCAGCGCGTTTTTTCAGTTAGAAAATATAATGTCATGAAACGTGTAGAAAGAAATACAGTCTTGACTTTTTTGGTTACATGTTGTGTCAACCTGTCAGCCTCTGGCTGGAACAAAAAAGTAACAACTATGATCTTTTAAGATAAGCTATAGTTTATTCAGGATCAATGAATGACAAAGTTGTCATCGATAACTTTATTCTGGGTCTCATCTTGTATTATATTTTGAAACTAGGTTCTGAATCAAGTTCAGAATGACGATCACTAACGAAGCTAATTTGGGTTTCTCACCCTTCAATAATATCAAATATCTGATCTAGCTCGTCATAAGATTTAAAGCCTACTTTTTCTTCATCTCCTCCACGGAGTACAAGTCCATATATTAACTCAGACTCGGCATATTTTTCTAAATCAATAATGCGTAACGGTAGATCCAGAAAGCAGCTATTCTCTTTTGCAAATTTTATCCATTCTAATTGATCCCCTCTGCTGAGTTGCTGCCACTCTTCTCCTGCTCGAAGGATGTGGCCTTCTTTGAACGATAGTTTTTGTAAAATGCTGAGCGATGCTGATACTTTTGTTTGAATAGATAATATATCTTCTGATGATTTATTCTCAACTGCGTAGATAATGCCATCGGCTTCGTAGATGTCTAAATCAGAAAATTCTTCCGTTGTTTCCAAGAATATTTTGACTCCTTCTACCCAATCTTTGATCGCAAAATATTCATTTCTGTCTATTTTTTCTAGATCAAAACTCAATGCTTCAACAGCCCAAGCAGCAAAGTATCTAGCATCTGTTAGATTCGTAATAGAACTTGCAATGATTTTAATTCGATTCAATTCTGTATTTTTTTACAAATTAAACGATATTTTAAATCAGAGTTTTAACTTCATCCATATTTAATTAAATGAGTTTCCGTAGCAAGTCATATTACGAACAAGTTTTCATGATTACTGAGCAAATTCCGGAAGGACGTGTCAGCACTTATGGTGCTATAGCAGATTATCTAGCCTTAGGCTCTGCGAGAATGGTCGGCTATGCATTGACACAGTCTAATAAAATGAATATGCCTGTTCCAGCTCATCGAGTTGTCAATCGAATTGGTGAATTAACTGGACGTGGTCATTTCAAACCACCGTCTCTGATGCAGAAACTATTAGAACAAGAAGGAGTCGAAATCAAAAAAGACAAGGTCGTCAATTTTAAAGAATTGTTTTGGCACCCCCAGGAATTGGATGTTTAAGTTTTGCCTATTCGATAGTCTACATTCCATTATGAATAAGTCTATGTCTGCTATGCGTAATTATTAAAGACATGATTGATATCTAATCTATACTTAGATAACGGATTATAGAAAATCAAACGACTTTTTTCTCAATCTAATCTAGGTACAAGAATACCAACTAATGCGCCTACAACATAACCAACAACCACGTCTGTTGGAAAATGCTTGCCACCTTTTACTCTCAAGTATCCTGTTATTGCAGGAATAAGTGCAGCTGTAGTCCATATGACTGGATCGAAGTCAGAGTTAGGATTTAGATCATGATACACTTGCGCAGAGAAAAACTGAAGGCGGCAGTAGTCGAAGTATGACCAGAGAAAAATGATTTTCTGATGCTTTAGGATTTTTTCTTCTCCAAAGATAATTGTGGATTATAGGCATATGGTCGAGTACGTTTGACCAATGCTTTTGTCAGTGATGTTAATGCTGAATTTATCAGAGCTGTCTCGATATACATTGTACTAATTGCACCGATTTCACCTCTAGCATATGGGTCAGCGAGTAGTAGTAATGGCAATGCTGGTGAGCTGAATAGAAATTTATCACTTAGCTTTTGAGCAGATGTAGAGTAGTGATATGTTGGATATCTATCTATACCTAAAAGATCACTGCGATCTAGACGATAGAGTTCTTCTTGTGTAAGAGGTTTAATTTTTTTATTGAACGGGATGGATAATATAATGCCGCCTAATCCTCCACCTATAATCCCTAATTCTTTAGAGGTTTCAAGATTGTAAGTTCTTTGTGAATGTATCATTTGAATACAACAACAACATAATACACAAGTGAGAATGATCTGCTTCATAACAGAATTAATAATGTATATCATAAACTACAATGTCGTTAATTAAGTTATGTATTTATAGAAATTATATAATCTTCGAATATGAATCCATTGACTAGTTTGTTCCTGGCTGTATGTATAAGCTGTACACCTGCTGGGTATTATAAATCGAACAATCCGATTGATACCGATAAATTTGCAAATTATTGGTATGCCGGTGAGGCTGAGATATCAAGTTATACACTAAGTCAAGACCGTTATGATGAAGTGCATGATGGTAATGCAGTTCTGATCTTTGTAACAGAACCATTTTCAAGGTCTTCTAATACAAAAGCTGATCGGCAGACTTCGAAAGATGTACCTGTCTTAAAGCTAAATTATACAAAGAAATTTAACACTGGCATATATCCATACTCGATGATGACGAGTACTTTTTTTCCAGTTGAAAATGGAGAATATTCGCTTAAAATAAGTTCGTCGTCCCAAGAATGGTGTGGACATACTTTCATGGAATTACAGAATAAAGATCAATTTATAGTTGATATTGATTCTTACTTCGAAGGAGAATCTGTTGAGAATGTGAAGTTGCAAAAAGAAACATTAGAAGATGATCTGATGAGTATGATTCGCATTAATCCCAAAAACATCACTACTGGAAATCAACTCATGGTGCCTTCATTTTTTTATTTAAGAATGAAACATAAGCCATTAAAATCATATGACGCGATAGTATCAATCTCAGATCACGGCAATGACTCTCAAAATTTGACCTTAACTTATCCCGAATTGGGAAGAGAGTTGGTAGTAAATTTTAATAAAGACTTTCCCCATCAAATATATTCATGGTCTGAATCAGATAGTTCTACAGGTTTAACAACAAATGCTACATTAATAAAAACAATTAAATCAGACTATTGGAATCGGCATTCAAACAAAGATTTGCATTTGCGGTCTTCGCTAGGCTTACCAGTTAACAAATAATGAAAGTAGATATTAAGCATAGGAATGATATTATTTTACTCCTTGATCGCTTTTATCAAGAAGCTCTCTTTGACGAAACATTAAAGCCCATTTTCACAAAAATTATTGGAGATAACATACAAGATCACATGCCGATTATGTACAACTTTTGGTCCTCAATATTAATAAGAGAACAATCTTATACAGGAAATGTCATGCTCAAACATATAGCGATTCACAAACAAATGCCTTTAGATAAAGAACATTTTGAGCAATGGATTCATTTATGGGACAAGACTGTAAATGAATTATTTAAAGGTCCAGTCGCTGATGAGGCAAAGAAACGCGCCTCGCTGATGAAAGAGCTTATGCTATTTAAAATCGGTAAGAGCAGTGAACAAGGTTTTATTCAATAGAATAACGAATATGGCTAGGATTTACACTGCATAAAGTATACTCTTAAACAAGGATTTTATTCCATATTTATTACTGCCTTGTATGTATTCGTTCGATTTAGTAATTCAGAGAACAATGAAAAAATTAGTCCTACTCTCCATAATTTCCATTTGCATTTATTTCATGTCAACGTATTCAATATCCTGACTTTGTTCAATCTGCTGTGTCAACAAAAGGAATCGTTTCAGCTGCTCAACCGTTGGCCACTTTAGCAGGTAAGGAAATGTTGGATAAAGGCGGCAATGCCGTAGATGCAGCTGTTGCAAGTGCTTTCGCATTATCTATCAGTGGTGGATCCAAGTATGAGTGGACTAGGTGGAAGGCTGCAGGCGATCGTGAGGATGCCAGATGGCACAATCCACGGTGTTAATGCATCGACAGAAGCACCACTTAGCTATGACAATACTGGTATTTCAAATCGCCGATACGGATATGAAGTCATCGGAATACCGGGAGTCGTAGCTGGTTTGACAAAACTGATTGATGACTATGGAAGCCTTCCCATTGATGTGATTATGGAACCAGCACTTCGGTATGCAAAAAGAGGATTCCCCATTTTAAAAGGTGAAGCCTATAGGCATCAAATGGCTATCGAGATGATTAAACAATTTGAAGGCACTCGAAAGTAATTCATGAAAGATGGGAGTACATATAAAGAAGGAGAACGATTAGTCCAAAAGGATTTGGCAAAGACACTATCAAGTATTGCAAAGAATGGGAAAGATGGGTTTTACAAAGGAAGGGTAGCGCAACAAATTGTACAGGACTTCCAAGCGAATGACGGATTTCTGACGATGGAAGATCTTGCAAATTATAAGGCAAAAAAATCTGTCATTGTAAAAGGAAACTATCGTGGTCATGATCTGCATGGATTATGGTTGCCCTCATTCGGAGCGATTACGATTGAAATATTACACATTTTGGAGCAGCTACCGATGGATCAATATCATGGTGCCGATTGGGCGAGTGCGGTTGGACAAGCTATTACGCTTGGATATAGAGATAGACAGAGACAAAAATTTGGATTGGCAGTAACTGATACGATTCTTAATAAATCATACGCTAAAGAATTGGCTGCACAAATAGATGTTAATTCTCCAAGTATCAGTGCAGGTTCAGATATGTTAGCTGAATCCTGGACTTCAAGCCTTGGTCATACTACACATTTATCGGCAACCGATGAAACGGGCATGATGGTCGGTATCATCCAATCTTTAGGGCGCCCAATATGGGGTCGATGGTTGCGTCTAATTAAAACTTAAACCCAAGAGAAAAGTCAACACTAAAATTTCGATCAAAGTCGCTGCTATAGATAAAAGATCCATCTTGATTCAATGATCTTAGGCTATAATCTACTTCGTTATTAGTGACATCTCGAAATCCATACCAAGCTTTTGCTCCTAAGTACAAGCCTCTATTTAAGAAATATGAGACTCCGCCTGTCAGTCCATAATCGACTTTGTTTATTAAATCCCCTCGGTCCTCAGTCGCTAAGAAATAAGCGCCAACTAAAGAAGGAACTGAAGCATTTTGTCCATCCACAATCAATAAAATACTACTCGCAAAAAAACTTTGTTCTCCTGGTTCATCGCCATTATAATTATAGTTCAAACCTTGTTCAAACTGATAATTGATCGCATCACGGCTACCAAATCGCCATGTACCAGCACCGACTGGAGACACTAAGAAGTTTACATATCCTCCAGCATGGAATTCCCATTTTTCTGCTACTGAGAAATGGACCGTAAGAGGAAATGAAACATAGGCATTCGAAATGTCTAAGGTCAAATTCGTGCTATCCTGAATGACAAATCGGTTATTTGTCGGCACATTGAAAATATAAAATCCATCTCCATTATAATCATAAGACGATCCTTGCTGGCTATATAAAATTTCACTTCGGATGTAGGCCACATCAGATATTTTATAGCCTACATTGATACCAAAATGAAAACCATTATTCAGACTAAAATTCTCTTCGGGTAATTGATTTCCTAAGAATTTAGAATAATTTAAACCGGCTCTAATCCCAAAAGTGAGACCCTGAGACTTTACTTCTGGTGTCATACAACACATCAATCCGATCAGGATGAAAAACGTACAATATTTAAACATATCTGTTTTTTACAGGGGACAAATATACTCCTTTCAATTATGCAAGGCTGTTCTCACACAAATTTCTCACTCAATACGATGAATTGAGTGATTATGCTGTCTTCTTAACAAAATCTTAGCTTAGTTGATCGATAATTAAATCTCCGTGATGCCGTGTATTCTCAATAAAATACTTATTTGTCTTTAATCCGCCATTAATCACACCGGCGATAAAAACCTTATCTAAATTGGTTTGTAGCGTGTCTTCATTGAATTCTGGTGTGTCGTATTCGTCCTTTTGAATGCCGATTCCCAGTTTTTGTATCAATGAATAGTCTGGTTTATAGCCTGTCATTGCCAATACAAAATCATTTTCAATCGTAAATTGGCCTAGTTCTTCATGATAGAGTTCTACAGAACCAATCTCAATTTTTGAGACCACTGTATTGAAATGTGCGGCGATAGATCCTTCTTTAATTCTATTCTTAATGTTGGGCAGAATCCAGTATTTGACTCGCTCATATAACTGAGGTCCTCGAACAGCCATAGTCACTTCTGCACCTTTTTGCCACGTTTCTAAAGCAACATCACAAGCGGAATTGGCTGCACCGATAACCAAGACTTTTTGTCCTAGATAATGATGCGCTTCGTCATAGTAGTGTTTCACCTTTGGTAAATCTTCTCCGGGAACATTCATCATCACAGGAATATCATAAAACCCTGTAGATAGAATAATGCCTTTTGTTTGATAGGTAGATTTGGTAGTCTTTATCTGATATATCTCACCTTGCTTCTGTACACTCACGACAGTCTCGTACAATTTGACGGGGAGCTCATAACTGGTGACTATTCTGCGATAATATTCTAAAGCTTCTTTTCTTGTCGGTTTGTCAGTATGAGAAATAAAGGGAATATCTCCAATTTCTAACAATTTGGAAGTGGAGAAAAATGTCATATTCGCTGGGAAGTGAAAGATCGAATTGACCAGTACTCCCTTTTCAATGATGATAAAATTGAGCTTAGCTTTTCTGGCAGAAATACCACAGTTGATTCCTGTAGGACCGGCTCCAATGATCAATACATCAAGAACATCACTCATGAACAGATAAAAGTCTACTTTAATAAGGTCACGTCTCCTTTAATCTTAAACTCTCCACCTTCCGTTTCATAACTGGCTACGTAGACATAGACGTCTCCTCGGAGTTCTGTACTCCCATTTCTACCGTTCCATTCATCAGCAAGTTGATCGGATTCGAAGACTTTCTGACCCCAACGATTGAATACTTTTAAATTATAACTAGAAATTGAAGAGCAGTTATTCACTGGACCAAATTCTTTATTGATATCATCATTATCCATGGAGTCTGGGTAAAATGCATTTGGAAACTTCAGGCATTGACAAGGATCAGCCAGTGATGCGCGCACAGCATTTTGACATTGATCTTGGACTACAACTTCATAGGTTAAATTGGCAGAAACGCCTATTTGGTCGTCTCCTTGGAGTGCTTCTCTTGTTCCATCTTCATCGACAGAAGACCAGCTAATAGATACGGCTTGCCCCGAAATCACATCAACGGTAAGATCTACTTGATCATTATTGCAATTTTCGGTGATAATACCAATTTCTAAAGGCTCGAGAAAACTATCTTCTGTCAATCTGATATCATCAGTAACCTCATAATCACATACATCAGTAGCCGTTACGGAATAGGTTCCTGGTTCATTAACAACAATAGAATTAGCTGTTTCACCTGTACTCCATCTGATGTTTGTAAGCTCCACATTCGCAAGTGTCAAGGTCACTTCTCCAGGCGTATCACATGGATCTGGGGCATTAATAAATAAATCAATTGGAGGAGGCTGATCAGCTTCAGTTATTGTCGTAGATGCTGATCCGCTATCATCACAAACATTTGTGACAGTAATAGAATATGTCCCTAAATCTTCTACAAGGATAGACCTTTGTCCATCATCTCCAGCACCTGTCGACCATTGTATTCTTTGTATAGAAGCGCCTGTTATATTAGCTTGGACTTGGAATAATCTTTCTTCGCAAAAACGATCAGCATTAATGGCTAGCTGAACTGTTGGTGGATCTAAATCAGTCAAGGTAATCGTATCACATAATTCGAAACATAAATCTTCTTCTACAAAGACTCTGGCGATATACTGTACATCCAATTCTGTTCCTTCAAAAATGGAATCAGTGCTTAATATCATGTCTGGTTCGTCCGCAGTAGACCATGCGTACTGTGTTGCTCCTCGAGTGGTTGCATCCATAAAATAACTTACAGGATCACCAGGGCAAAATGTTGTGTCAGGGATCGATAATATTGGCGCAAGAAACCCATTATATAAGACAACTGACACACCAATTGAGTCTGATTGTCCTACATTTTCAGATTCCCAGATTAATGTATCTGCTTCTAAGAATAATGGATTTAATGTTGGGGTAATCGCATTTTCACAATTACTGACACCAAGTTCATCTGTTTTGATGAGTCTTGGATAAAAGAATCCGACTGGAGTTCCTGGTTGAACATCTATACCATGTTCGATCCCAGAGCCCATAAATATGGAGCCTCTATCTGAAGTGGCGATTAGTTCTGCATTGTTACCTGTGCTATTTAAAAATATAGAATAATCATTAGCAGTTATTAAGGCACCGGTTGGACTTATGATAAATTGTGTTGGAAAATATATTCCTGCATCATTATTTTGACCACCGATCATGACGACGATGTTTCCACTAATTAGGACATCTATTGAAAATCCATTTGAAATCGTTCCAGGTCCTAAACTGAAGGTCTGTGCCCATTGAAATTCTCCCATTTTATCAAAACTGGCGACATATCCTTCATTCAAATTAATATTACCGTTGGTGACAATACCTGTTGCGACTAAAGAAGAATCATTTCCAATGGCGATATCATTGACAATAAAACTGTAATCTTCTGCTAAAAATCCGCCGCTGGCATCATAGAGCTCAGACCACATGATATCTCCGGTGATTGGATCTATTTCTGTAATATAAAAGTTATCAAAGTTTTGTGCGCTTCCAGTTATGATCAAGGTGGAGTCTTTTGACAAAGTCAAGTTTCTCGCTTCTGAAAAGACAGACGTATTTGGCAAGTTTAGAGACTTGGACCAGATCAGATCACCATTGTCCATTCTAATGGCTGACAAAAGCATAGCTGATGTCGAGTCTGTAAATGCATTTCCCATCAGGATCAAGGTAGAATCAGTTGGACTCATGATGTCTACACGCCCAAGTAAATTAGGATTTCCTTGTTCGCCACTTCCGAATTTTTTAGACCAGACTGGGTTACCAGCTTTATCTACAGCGACGACTATATTGGTATGAATGGAATCTGTTACACTATTGGTGTCAACTTTTGTAGCTGCACTAAAAAAATATCTATCGTCAGTCGCAAGGACATTTCCAACTGGATACAAATCTAGTGTATCTTCAAAAGCATAATCGAAGCTTTGTATGATATTCCCTTTATCTGTAAATAAGGTGATGTTTGCCTGTGTGATCACAGCATTTCCAGTAAACATCGTATCCACTGTTGATAAAGTGACATAGGCATCATTACTTAGCTGTTGTATACTTTGACCAAACATGGCTCGGTCCGGTTGAAGTCTATATAATCTATCAAACTCACGCGGCTCAGCACCACTTTGCTGTGCGTATGATACAAAACAGATAGAGAAAATAAAGAAGAGGACAGTGTAGATTTTAATAAATCTCATTCGCTATTTTTTGTGAATAAAGAAGTGAATTGAACTATGATTTTCATCACTTCTAAGTCTGTATATATATAAAGTTACCAAATGTTTCAATATTCAATATCGCTGTAACTTATATATAACGGCATTTGTCTGCAAACTAAGGTATGATAGGGGAATAAAAAAAGGCTAATTTTTTATTTCAATGTTGTTTAGCAAGGAAATCATAGCGCTGAAAGTGCGAAATAAATTAGCATGGTAGGAAGTGTCATGCGGTTTGTAGAAGTAGACCCCATTTGACGGGATTTTTGACCAATATCATGACAAATTGATTTGAGTATAACCCATGTTGTTTAGCAAGGAAATAATAGCGCTGAAAGTGCAAAATAAAATAGCGGTCATTTCTCCAGAATCATTAAGGTCACTTTAACATGTCTTCCCATCTAAGACAAAGGGATGATTGAATTAAAAAAGGCTAAATCCCGTAGAATTTAGCCTTTTAAGCATTATGTAGAACTTGCGGACAGGCAAGACAGTCTCTTTAACCTAATAATGATTGTAATTTCATAGCAAGACCCATATCTCCTGCAATTTTCACTTTACCTCCCATCACTGCTGCCATCGGATTAAGATCGCCGCTTTGAAGCTGTGCAAATGTGTCTGCTGTGGTCGTAATTGTACAAGCAGCTTCACCATCTTCATTAGTGACGGTATTTTGATCGCCAGTACCATCAATTAAAATTGGTTGGTCATCAATCATAAATTTGATTTTGTCTCCAACTGGTGCAGCACTTATGGCTTGCTCTTTTATTTTTTCTAATATCGTATCGAACATTGTTTAAAAGTTTATTTTTTAATGTAACATGAAAGTAATTGAATAGATTTCATCAAATAATGCTTTTTTAGCAAATGAGCTCTTTTTCTTTCATGATCGTCAAGACCTCATTATCTAATAAACTCTCCTTTAAACCATTCGTTTTTGGCACTTCATACTTGAAGTAGAATTTCATTGTATGAATTTTACTTTCGTAGAAATTTTCAGTTTGTATCAAATTAGACGTGATTAAAGCTTGTTTTGCTTGAGTTGCCATTTCTAACCAATGCCAAGCGACAACGACTGTGCTTGAAAATTCCATAAACAAAGTCGCATCTGAGAGGAATCTTTCATAGTTTCCTTTCATAGCAAAAGAGGCTAAATGCATCATGATTTCTTGCATGTCTTTGAGTTTAGCACTCAATATGTCTGCGTATGGTTTTAGCTCATCATATGTTTTTGCAGCTTTGACTGCTTCTTGAATTTTTGCAGCTGCGAGCTGAAGAGCACGTCCATTTTTCATTGTAGACTTTCTACCCAATAAATCTAAAGATTGGATACCCGTTGTGCCTTCATAGATTGACATGATTCTGATGTCTCTATAATACTGTTGTAATATGAATTCACTACAAAAGCCAGCTCCTCCTAAGACTTGTAGTCCAGTACTGACTGAAGTAATTCCCATTTCAGATGGATAGGTCTTGGCAATAGGCGTTAACCATTCTAATAAATCGTGAGCATCTTCAGCGACTTCTCCTTCTTCATTATGAGAGATGTCTAACAATTTTGAACATCTTAATAAAATACTTACTGAAGCCTCAGAGACTGCTTTTTGAAGAAATAACATTCTTCGCACATCTGGGTGATTCAGGATAAGTGTCTGCTCTTCTTCAGCATTTTTACTACCGTCAGAAGATAGTTTTCTTCCTTGAGGTCTCTCTTTTGCATATTGTAATGATGCGTAATAAGCCGCAGTTGCAATAGATGCGGCACTCATGCCAACATCAATTCTTGCGCCATTCATCATTCTGAACATGTAGCTTAAGCCTTTGTTAGGCGATCCGACTAACCATCCTTGGCAGTCATCGCTTTCACCAAGCATCAGGTGTGTTGTACAATATCCTCTCTGTCCTAATTTTTGAAAATCTCCAGCTGTTTGACAATCATTAAATACAAGTGTCCCATCTTCTGCTATTCTCTTCTTCGGGACAACAAATAAAGAGATTCCTTTAGTCCCTGCAGGTGCGCCATCTATTCTAGCTAAATATAAGTGAATAAAATTTTCACAGTATTCATGATCACCGCCTGAGATATATATTTTTTGGCCCTTTATTTTATATGAACCATCTTCTTGTGGAGTCGCAGATGAAGTAATATCTGACAGTGAACTACCAGCTTGTGGTTCGGTTAAGCACATCGTACCGCCCCATTTACCAGACATCATGTTAGGTAAGTAAGTATCTTTTAGTTCTTGAGAGCCGAACGCAATAATTAACTCTGCAGCTCCAGCAGTTAGTCCAAAATAACCTCCTACATTATTATTCGCTGCAGCTTGGATATGACTTAATGCACCATATAAAATATGTGGCATTTGTTGGCCGCCGTGTTCGTAATCAAAATGAGCACCAATTGAACCATTTTCACCAGCATATTTTATGACATTCCCGATTTGAGGGTGTACGTAAATTTTACCGTCTTCAAATCGAGCAGGATCCTCATCCATTGCTTTATAGAACGGATAATATTCTTTGTCACAGTAGTCCTTTGTAGACTGCAATAATATTTCTACTGCATCTGTATCGTAATCGCTATATCTCTCATAGCCTAGTATAGATTCAACATCATGCACTTCATTCAATAAGAATCGAAGGTTGTCCATGCTCATATAATCACTCATTGTATATCGTGGTTTGGTTTAAAAATTTAACTCCGAGTATAGTTTTTGCAAATATATGGAAAATAATGTGTTAAGTAAATAGATTTTATGGTGTAGTTGAATTAACTCTGAGTTAATAAAAGCTGCAAAATTAAATAAAAGTGACCTCGTTAGACAGAGTGTTTAGCTTTTTAAAATTTCATACTTCTTGTTTCGATTTCAAAAATATGCTGGAAAATTGGTGAAGTTTTGTTGCGATACTCTTAGAATTTATAAATTTATTTTCTCTTTAAATTCTATCATCGATTAGTCGTCCTTCCAGTCATATCTACCATGTCGATCTCATATTGCCAACAGAAATCTCCCATTTGTAAGTCACAAACTGGAAGTGGCTTATTTCTTTCCTTTTTTTATGGATATCCCAGATCATCCTTTTCTGATAGTTCTTTCTTTTGAATTGGATTACGGTTTTATCTCCTTGATTTTTTTCTTTTTATTCTTTACGTATTTTTCTAGCCATTGATCTTGCTCCCAAAGTAAGTGAAGAATTGATTCTCTTGCGGCATAGCCGTGACTCTCTTTTGGAAACATCACCAATCTTACAGTCGCTCCGAGACCTTTTAGGGCATTAAAATATCTCTCCGATTGCATGGGATATGTCCCACTATTGTTGTCGGCTTCTCCATGGACTAATAATAAAGGCGTCTTCATTTTATCTGCATGCATAAATGGAGACATATTATAATATACTTCAGGTGCTTCCCAATAATTTCTTTGTTCGCTTTGAAAGCCAAATGGAGTAAGTGTTCTATTATATGCACCAGATCTCGCGATACCGGCTGCAAAAAGATTAGAATGTGATAATAAATTAGCTGTCATAAATGCTCCATAAGAATGGCCACCGACCGCGACTCGGTCTCTATCAACATATCCCATTTCATCTACGGCGTCGATCGCTGCTTTTGCATTAGCGACCAATTGAGTTCTAAAACTATCATTTGGTTCGTCATCTCCTTCGCCGACGATTGGGAAGGCTGCATCATCAAGTACAGCATATCCGCGCATGACCCAAAACACGGGTGATCCATAATAAGGATAGGTAAATTCATTTGGTGAGGAAGTCACTTGTCCAGCACTGCTTTTGTCTTTAAATTCTCGAGGATATGCCCACATGAACATGGGTAGTTTTTCCTTAGAACGGCGATTATAATTAGGAGGAAGATATAATGTCGCTGATAGTTCGAGTCCATCGTCGCGCGTATAATTGATGACCTCTTTATGTACATCTTGCATTGCTTTAAATGGATTCTCAAAATGAGTGATCTGCTTTTTACTTCCTGTTTTAAAATTACGGATATAATAATTTGGATACTCCGTTTTTGATTCAATTCTAGATAAGACTTTAGCTTTACTCATATCAATAGCAAAGTATAGATTCTCTAAAGTGGTTTTTCCATCGGCGTGATAGAGCCTTTTGCTTTCTGCTGTCTTGATATCATATTCATCGACGAAAGGCTTAATGCCATCATCAGAATATCCATCGCCTAATAAGAATAATTTGCCGTCTTCTTTAAATAATATGTCTTTTCCGTATTCATTTTTAATCGTTGCAAATTCACCAGGATCACCATATCTATCTTGATAGTTTCTATCGGTAATCATCTTGACATCTTGACTATTATCCGAGGGGTCGAATATGTATGATTTTGTATTCCGCGTGTTCCACCAGTAATCATTTGCAATAGCAAAATTATCCTCACACCAATCAATGCTACTAAAGCGATTTTGGGTTTTTAATAACAATCGTTTTTCAGCGGTGAATGGAAAATCTTGCTCATAGACTGCATCTCTATATTCTGATTCTATATTGGCATCACCACCGTCTAAGGCCTCTGCCCAATACAATGTCGATGGTCTGTCTTCTCGCCATGTCATCCGTCTAGGTCCTGTCCGTGTAGACATGAATCCTTTTGGCACATCTTCGATAAGTGGTACTTCAAGCATTGTTTTTACGAGGCTTCCATCTACATTGAGCACCTCAGTTTTTGATGGAAATCTTCTGTATGGGACTAAGTAAGAATATGGTTCATGAATCGTGGAAATGAGGACAAATTGTCTGTCGGGTGAAATTGAGATACTGGAATATATAGCTGAGGATTTCCACATGCTTGATTCTCCGGTGATACTCATTTTGTGTAATTCTGCGGTAGATAGAATATTGAAATTTTCCTCGTCAGCTTTATTTTTAAGTAAATCTTGGTACGTTCTGTTTTGAGCTTTCTTGCCTTCATTTACAGATATAGTCGGACCTTTTGGAATATTTAACTTAGAGTCGATCAAGTCTGCTCTTTCGCTTGGCAATTGTTTGACTAATAATTCATTGGGATTCAACCAATAATATGGCCTTCCCATGTTTGAATTGAGTGTTGCATCAGTAAGTTTAGTTACCAGTCCAGAATTTAAATTTAATATCCATAATTCTACACCCGCAGTCGTCGTATTGGTGAATGCCATACTATTGTCATCTGGGGACATTCGAAAATTTGAGAGCCGTGCAGAATCTGGAAGATTTTCGATGTTACTTTCTTTACCAGATGTGATATCTAGCAAAGACATTGCATAGTAATATCGTTGACGACTAGAGATATTCGTCAAAGGGTTGATACGCAAACCTGCAAGCCTCATTTCTGGTTCTGATAATTCTTGAATGCTTTTATAAGATTTTCTGTAGAGCAATACTCCTTTAGTCGCATCATCATTCATTCTCAGTAATGGTGGTAAAGAAGCATCTGCAAGCTTGAGTATGGCAGGATCTGGTTGTTGATAACCGACATCGAGCTGTGCATATAATCCATTGACACAAAAGATCAAAAGAAGAATAATCAGACTACGAAATTTCATTTGTTTGATATTAATTCTTCTGTAAGATACAAATGGTATGTACAAATGCTTTGAATATTTAGTCTTGAATACACTTATAAAGTATATAAACAAGCAGATTTTCTACTCTTTTTTGATCATATGTGTATTATTAACAATACTGTCAATCATTTGTAGGTAAAGTATAGCCTTGCTGTATATTTTTTTTAACAGATCAAACTATTTATTAGATGCATCTTTGAAGTGCAGTTTAAAGGTGTTAATTATAATGGGTCATTCAAGAAATTGAGTGGCCTTTTTTCTATTGTAGAAGCTATTTAAATCAACTTTACAAGTTCGAAGTCAAGGCATTTCAACTTAAAGTTAAGTTTGTGTCTCATTCTTGACATAAAATGTTAACAAAGTAGAAGTACAATTTGTAATTTAGATATTGTCTGTCTCAATCAATTGAATCTCACTATCTAAACCTTAGGTCTTTTATGAAGTATAGATTATATGTCACAGCTTTACTTTTGATCATTCTATCTTCAGTTAACTTCGCCCAAGATGTTGACATCAAAAAATATAGTATTAATAAAAATGGACAGGTCGAAATTGAAATAGAAGCAGCAGCTGATGAGTATTATATATTGTTTACAAAACATACATTAAGAAGTGATGAATTCGCTGTATCTATGGCACTGGGTGTCGATGGTGATTTGATACTCTCTGAGTCAGTGTCAGCTTATCCAGAAGAACATTACAGAGTAGAAAAGTATAAGATCAATTCTCCTAAAGATTATGATCGTGATAGAATTGACGACGTAACGGAATTCAAGGATTTAGGCAAAAGATCACCGTTTAATAGAGCTCCTGAAATCAATTCGATAGATGGAAAACTTGCTTTAGTGACAGAGGCCGATTTTAATGCGCTATCATATCAAGGAAAAGATGTCATTATAGATACACACTTGACAGACTTGCAGTATGTAAAATTCTATGTACTTGGCGCAAATACTGATACTCCATATTTCTATTTTATGAATACGGATCGCTATAGAGCTCATTTTAGATTTGCTATCGGAGTCGGCTTAGCAAGAAATAATGAACCTATAAATGCAATTCCTGGATCTATGCGAGGAGAAATTGTCTATCATCCGAAGGTAGAATCTCCTAATGGAAAACTTGGCGTTTATAGATTTGAGTTTGAACCAGAGGATAGTTATTCATTTACTGATGTACAAAGAATTTATGAGTTGCTAGCCTCTAACATGCATTTCCTTGAGAATAATTGGGCTTATTATCCTATGCCTTTAGCTAGGCGAAAGTATGATCTAGAAAAAAGATTATATGATGCTTCTCGAGTAAACATTTTACTTGCAGAAGACGTATTCGACCAAGTAGATTATATAGCAATGAATGTGGAAGAAGGGTATGGTCTACTTAGAGTGATGGATTTAGATGAACGACCAAATGCACGAGAGGTCGTACTTTATGAAACCTTACCTAATGAATTACCGCGAGTTGCGGGTATCATTACGACAGTTACTCAGACGCCTCTTTCACATGTCAATTTGCGCGCGATTCAAGATAAGCTTCCGAATGCCTTTATCAGAGATGCTCCTGATCTCAAGGAGATTGAGAATCTAATAGGTAAGTATGTTTATTATCGAGTAGCGCCGCTAGGATATACGATCCGTGAAGCAACAATTAAAGAAGTTGACGATTTTTATGAAAATTCTCGCCCGACAGAAAATCAAATTTTGCAGAAAGACTTAACAGTAACGGGTATTATGCCCTTAGATGATGTGTCTTTTGATATGTCAAAAGCTGTAGGCGTGAAAGCGGCAAATATGGCAACCATGAGAACATTCGGATTTCCAGAAGGAACAATCAGGGATGGATTCGCCGTGCCATTTTATTTTTATGATGAATTTATGAAGCATAATCATTTTTACGAAGATGCTCGTGAATTAATGACCGAAGAAGACTTCCAGACAAATTTTGATATTCAAGAAGATATGCTGAAGGACTTTAGAAAGAAGATTAAAAAAGGGGAGATGCCTCAGTGGATGTTGGATGAATTAGATACAATGCATAAAACTTGGCCGGAAGATATTTCTGTGCGGACGAGGTCAAGTACAAATAATGAAGATTTACCTGGATTTAGCGGAGCTGGATTATACGACTCAAAAACGCAAAAACCAGATGAAGGTCATATTGAAAAATCGATTAAAGAAGTGTACGCGAGTATGTGGAATTTTAGAGCTTTCGACGAACGAGAGTTTTATAGAATCGATCACTTTGATGCCGCGATGGGAATATTAGTTCATCAGAATTTTTCAGATGAAAAGGCTAACGGTGTCGGTGTCAGTATCGATCCGATTAATGGAACAACAGGTACTTATTTTATCAATACTCAAGTAGGAGAGGACTTAGTGACTAATCCAGATGCCTTTTCTTTACCAGAAGAAATCTTATTAGATGCTCTAGGAGACAGTGAGAAATTGGTCACTTTGTTACGCCGATCAAATCAAGTTGATAATAGTGGTTTACTCATGACAGATGGGCAATACACTCAGCTAAGAGATTATTTGAAAGTGATTCATGATGAATTTAAGATACTGTACGGTGCGCAAGATCAAGATGATTTTGCAATGGAAATTGAATATAAAATCACCCAGGATAACACGCTCGCTATAAAACAAGCTAGGCCTTGGGCTGACTTTTGGTTAAATCAAGCGGACGCAACTGATATAAATGAAGTAGTCAAAGCAGAAAGCATTGCATTGCAAAATATTCCTAATCCATTTTCTTCCTCTACGAATATTGAATTTACAATGCCAGCAAATGGCTCTGCTTTTTTAGCTGTGTATGATAGCTCTGGAAAATTACTGGGTTCGATCAAACGAGATCGACTTGCGGCTCAAAAACAAATTATTTCTCTAGATGATATCTTATCGGAGAATGTGAAAGGTATATTATTTTATGAATTAACAATTGTGACAAGTGATCAAATTATTTCAGCTTCTAATAAAATGATTCGAATGTAGATATGGGGTCATTCTGAACTTGATTCAGAAACTCCCTATGGTTACTATATTTTAAGCCTAGATTCTGGATGAAGTTCAGAATAACTATCACTAATTAAGCGTAAACATTTCATATTGAGCTCCCGCCCTTTTTTACATTGACACTATAGCCACCGACTTTGCCTCCAGATATCTTTTTGTTTTTTATTTAAAAATGTCCAAGCTATTATTCGACTTGATTTATGGCCTTGACTCATCTCAATAAGTTTTACTTCTGTTGGATGATGTTTCTGCAATTCGAATTCAATAGATTTTATATTTTCTTTTTTGGAAACTAAAGTGGTGAACCAAAAGCACGAGCTTTGATATAAATAGGATTCTTGGATTAATTGTTTTATGAATTGTAATTCTCCCCCTTTGCACCACAGCTCATCCGAATTTCCTCCAAAGTTAAAATTGGTTTTCTTGCCTTGGTCCTTAGTTAGGTTTTTTTGTTTTTTGGAATTAGCTTGATTAGCTTCTATTAACGAAGCGAAAAATGGAGGATTAGACATGCTAAAGTCGAAATATTCATTGTCTTGGATTATGTTATTAAAATAGTGCTTTGATGTTGGTTGCTGCCTTAATTCTATCTTTTTATGTAATGAAGGATTAGCGTCTATAATTGACTGAGCATGTTTTATAGACGTGCTGCTGATATCAGAAGCGACACAAGACCAGCCATATTCACTCACTCCAATAATGGGATAAATACAATTCGAACCAGTCCCAATGTCTAAGAAATTAATATTAGAATTGTTGATCGGCTTTGATTTCAGATTTGATGAGACTAATAAATCAGCCAAATAATGAATATAATCAGATCGGCCTGGTATGGGCGGAGTCAAAAATCCATCTGGAATATCCCAGTCAATTTGATACAGATATTTAAGCAATGATTTATTTAAAATTTTTACAGCAAGAGGGTCAAAATAATTTATGGACAAATTGCCAAACTGATTTTTATTGACATGATGGTTAAGTTCAGGACAAGCTTTTATTAATGCTATAAAATTATACTGCCCACGATTTTTATTCCGAGGATGTAAATTTGACTTGATATTTCCTGTATTTGTTTTATTCAATTCAGCCACTACATAATTTTAGGATAAGATCCATTTCTTACTTAAATCTATTAAGACTCTTTTCTCCTCCAGTGTCGACGTCAAAGGTAATTGAGCAATACCAAGTAATCTTCTTAATATTTCTACTCCAGCGAAAGAATAAATTTTGCTTTTATCGACATGTATTCTTTCTGTATATGTTGACAAAAAGAGATCTATCAAATCATCAGGTTGCTTTGTCATTTTAAAATGAGCACAAGCCACAGCTAAATCAAATTCAGGCGGACCTAGAAAACAAAATTCTGGATCAAGAATAAAAAAATTCTCATTCTGCATCCAGCTGCCTGGATAGAAGTCTCCATGTATTAAAGTATCGCCTTTTGATGTATATAGTTCTCCAAGGTAATGGATTCGATTTATTAATTGTTTATTGCTTATGATTTCTGTTGCAAGTCCGTCCAACCCAAATTGTATACTATTTAAATCAAGTCCATTGTCTGCATCAAAGGGAATATTAAAAATATGTTCATGATTTAGCTTTCGCATCTTATCATTATCTGGGAAATCAGAGGTATTGACTTGATGCAACTGGACTAAGTATTTTGCTAAAAATTGAATTTGCGCTTTTGTTATAAATGCACCTTCATGATATAAAAAACTAAAGTCCTTTACATTTCCAAGATCTTGCATGATGATTATAAAATTCTTGTCATCAACGATATGAATTTTTGGAGAACAACTTTGGAAGTATTCATTTGATAAGAGACTTTTATAAAATTCTGCCTCAACAAGTATACGTTCA
>Ga0209828_1000761_pt1 | contig 30497 bp, 25 predicted proteins | sample MaitaG_FD_187429 | JGI IMG/M metagenome (GOLD analysis project Ga0209828, IMG submission 187429) | Marine algal microbial communities from Maine, USA - Maine_Asex2 metaG (SPAdes) (version 2) | ecosystem: Host-associated > Algae > Red algae > Unclassified | place: Maine, USA | collected 2015-01-05
TTGTGAGCGGGGCCTTGGCGCTCACCGTGTTGACGGCATGTCAGGTCGACGCGACCGTCACGATCGACGTCGATGCCGACGGTAGCTCAGTGGTGACGGTCGTCGCATTGCTCGACGATCAGGCCGCCGCGGTGCTGCGCGGCGCTGGCACCGACCTCGTCACCGACGATCTTGTTGCGGCGGGGTGGACAATCGAGGGACTCGAGCAGGCCACCGACGAACCCCTGGCGATCGTGGCCAGCAAGCGGGCCGAATCGGCGCAGCGGCTCGGCGAGGTGCTTGACGAAATCGCTGGGGCAGGTGTGTTCACCAACGTCTCGATCTCGGCAGCCGAAGAATTTGCCGCACAGCGTCAGTCGCTCGCGCTCGACGTTGATCTTCGAGACGGGTGGGACATCTTCGGCGCAAGCTCGCTCATCGAAAACTCGGCCATAGGCCAAGCCGTTGACGGTGCACCCATCGACGAGGTGCTCAGCGTCGTGATCGAGGCAACGGTCGAGGTCGACGACGCTGGCACGCCTGCGCTCAGAGGCCTCTTCGTGCCTCGCTTTGATGACGTTGCACCGACCGAGGTGCGCGTCGCGACGGTTGCAGACCAACCAACGGCCCGCCTGCTTCGTTGGATCGCGTACGCATTGGGCTTTTTGTTCGTCTTGTCGGTCGTGTTGCGACTCGTGAGGTCGCGTCTCGAACGGCGCGCCGATCGCTTGCGCAAGCACGCGCCGTCGCTAGCACTAAGCGCACGGCCAGGTGGTGGGCCAAGTGGTGGGCCAAGTGGTGGGCCACTCAACCCCGCCGCCGCCAGCAGCGAGCCACAGGGCGAGATCCGACTGGTGGTCGTCGAACCGTTGACAGTGCTGTATCAACAATCGGATGCGCCTGAGAAGTATCTCGTGCCGTTCGTTCGCCACAACGGCGGCGACGCGACCGACCGGGTCATTGCCGAGGCGCTCGACCAGGTGCGATCTGGGCACATTGGAACTGCCGAGTTGTGGCGATCGACCGGCGTCGCCGGCGATCCTGCCGAGATCGACCGGGTATTCGTGACGATGCGGTGGTTGCGTGACGACGCCGTGACGCTGTTGGAAAACCTCGTACGTCGCCGGCTGCCGATCGCGGCGGTGAGCAACGATTCGGCTGCGTGGTCGGCGGCGACCCGTGAACGCGATCAGCTGCACACCGTCTGGCCATGGCTCGTCTCAAGCGACCTCGAGAGCGCGCCGCCTAACGCAGACCTGTTCGAGACGTTGCAGCGACAGAGCGGCGTCGACTTGGCGAATTGTGTCTACGTCGGCACCGATGTCACGATGCTCGATATTGCCGCCGGGCTTGGCATGCACACCGTTTACTTCCGCCCAGAGCAGGACGAGGCAGCGGTGGGTGCGAGTGCGCACGAATCGCACCGCTCAATCTCGGATCTCACCAAGCTCACTCGAAACGAACAAACGTTCCCTTTGTCGTAGGTCGCGACTACGGTGGAGCCATGGCTCGAGCAAAAACTGTCTACGAATGCACCACTTGTGGTGATCAGTTCCCCAAGTGGATGGGTCGCTGCGGCGGCTGTGGGCACTGGAACACCCTGGTCGAGTCAGTCATTGGCGGCGAGGCACCAGTGTCACCGGCCACCCCGACTGCGCCATCGGCGACCCACCGGGCCGCGGTACCGCTGGCCGAGCTTGACGATCAATCGTGTGAACCGCTCGCAACCGGTATCGACGAGTTCGATCGGGTGCTCGGCGGTGGTCTAGTACCAGGCTCCATCACGCTCGTCGGCGGTGAACCCGGCGTTGGCAAGTCGACGCTGCTAACCCAAGTCACCGCGGCATGGGCCAGGCGCTATGGCACCGCCTTGTCGATCTCGGCCGAAGAGTCACCGCAACAGGTCTCGGCTCGTTTCACTCGCATCGCAGCCGCCGACGGCGCGGGTGATAGCGGTGAACCCGCCGGGCAAGGCGTGCACATCGGTGGCGACTGCAACATCGATGGTGTGCTTGGCGACATCGCAACACTGCGGCCCCAACTCGCCGTCGTTGATTCGATTCAGACCGTATTCGATCCGGCACTGTCATCGGCACCGGGCTCAGTCGCCCAAGTGCGCCAATGCTCGCACCGCCTTGCGGTCGCGGCCCGCCAGTTCAACTGCGCCATTGTGCTCGTCGGACAGGTCACCAAAGACGGTTCGCTCGCTGGCCCGCGAGTACTCGAACATCTCGTTGACACGGTGCTGTCGTTTGACGGCGAGCGCGAGTTGGGGCTGCGGGTCATGCGAGCGCTCAAGCATCGCTTTGGCCCGACCGGCGAACTCGGCGTGTTCGAGATGACCAGCACCGGTCTGGTGACCATCGATGACCCCTCGGGGCGCATGCTCGTCGATCGCCAGGTCGATGTCGCTGGTTCAGCAGTTGCGGTCACGATCGAAGGTCGCCGAGCGGTCGTGCTCGAAATGCAAGGCCTCGTCGTCGGCACCACCGCGCCCAACCCGCGACGATCCGCCACTGGCTTCGACTCAAAGCGCCTCGCCATGTTGTTGGCTGTACTCGACAAGCAGATGGGCCACGGCATTGGCATGAGCGACGTGTACCTGTCGGTCGTTGGTGGGTTGCGAGTGCAAGAGCCCGGCTCTGATTTGGCTGCGGCCGCCGCGATTGTATCGTCTGCGCTTGAACAGGCACTCGCCCCCGATGTTGTGGCGATAGGCGAAATTGGCCTTGCGGGCGAATTGCGCTCGGCGGCCGGGGTCGAACGCCGAGTCAACGAGGCTGCTCGATTGGGGTTCAAGCGAGCCGTGGTGCCGGCCTCTGACGCCGGCATCGAAGCGTCGATCCCGCTGGTGGGTGCCAGCAATGTGGTCGAAGCGCTAACTGCGCTGGGTCTCGAAACCGGTGTGGTGGCGCGCCCGGTCGGCCAAGACCGAACAGCTGCCTTCGACGATCTGTTGCTCGACCGAGCCGGTTACTCGCCGGGCCCTCAGTGGGGCCACGAGCCGGGGTTCGCCATGGGCGACACCGCGTTTGACAACGGCGACCGGCCCCCAATGCGTCTCGTTACCGAGAACGAATCTCCAACTGCTGACGGTTGGTGACCTGGTAGCCACTATCGGTCTGCGCGAGCCAGCCGAGCTTGATGAACTGATTGATTGACTTGTTGACTCGTTCGCGTGACGCGCCGACCATGCCCGCGAGTTCTTCCTGCGTGAGCGGCAGCACGAACTCATCGGCGTCGCCCGCCATTTCGAGCAGTCGCTTTGCGGTTCGGCCGGTGACATCGAGAAACACCGCATCGGCGAGCGCATTGTCCATGTTGCGCACTCGCTTCGAGAGCAGCCGCACGACCCCCCAGAGCAGATCTGGTTGGGCGGTGAACAGCTCGCGCACAGGTTCGTAGGGCAGCTCAATCAGCTCTGACTGTTCGAGTGCTCGGGCATCAGCCGAACGACCGTCACCGTCATCGAAGAGACCCATCTCGCCGAACAGGTCGCCGTCTTCCATTAGCGCGACCATCGACTCTCGGCCATCAAAGGACCGGTTCGCAATCGCTATTCGACCGGACACAACGATGTAGAGGGCTGCTGACTCGTCGTCTTGACGAAACAGTACGTCGTTGCGTTCAAGCTTGCGTTGAACGCCCGCTTGGGCGATTGTTGCAAGCGACGCATCGTCAAGATTTGCAAAGAGTTGAGTGTCGGCTAGCACCGAGGCATCGGTCATTCGGGGCAACCTTCCCGCCGGGCGGCATTGGTACGGTGGCTATTCGTCAGACTACTTCGCCGAGTCGGCCGTGTAGGTGCCCAAACCTTCACCGCCGCCCCGGCATATGGGTGACAGGCCAATGGGCACTTCACGCCACAACACCGATTCTGCACCGCTGAGTGATCTCGACGCGCCTCGCACGTGGACCATCGTGGTTGCTGCAGGCACCGGTTCACGGTTCGGCGGCGCAGTGCCGAAGCAGTTCGTCGAAATCGACGGTCGCCGGATTGTCGACTGGTCGATTGCGACCGCAGCGAGTGTTGCCGACGGGGTGGTCGTGGTGCTGCCCGCCGGTTTCACCGCTCTGCCACCAAGCGGCCCGGGGTGCGTTGTTGCAGTGGAGGGCGGTGACAGCCGCAGCGACTCGGTCCGACGCGGACTCGCCGCAGTGCCAACAGACGCAGCCGTTGTGCTGGTGCACGACGCTGCTCGGCCCCTTGCGTCGGCCGAGCTCTTCGAGCGGGTCATTGCAGCCGTGAAAACCGGCGCCGATGCCGTGGTGCCGACCGTGCCCGTGATCGACACGCTGCGAACTGTCGACGGTGACGCGGTCGACCGCGATCAACTCGTGGCGGTGCAGACCCCCCAAGGCTTTCGAACCTCGGTGCTTCGCGCGGCCCACGAGGGTGATCCAACCGCAACCGACGACGCCACGCTGGTCGTCGCGATTGGTGGCAACGTTGTGACCGTGCCCGGCGAGCGGTGGAATATCAAAGTGACCGACCCCCGCGACGATCTCGTCGCCGAAGCCTTGCTGGCCAATGATGCCGCCGACCATCGAGCCGAACACCCATGAGCTTGCGGATAGGGCACGGATACGACGTGCATCCCTTTAGCGATAACCCCGAGCGGCCGCTCGTGCTCGGTGGCGTCGTCTTTGCGGGCGAACGCGGCCTGGTTGGTCACTCTGATGCCGATGCCATTGCCCACGCGTGTACCGATGCATTGTTGGGCCCAGCCGGACTCGGTGACATCGGGCAGATGTTTCCTGACACCGACCCGGCGCTCGAGGGTGCCGACAGCATGGCCTTGCTGCGCCGTGCGGTCGAGCGCATCCTCGTGCAGGGGGTCACGGTGCACAACGTTGACGTGACCGTGATCGCCGAACGACCCAAGCTGGCACCTCGCAAAGCCGAGATCGAGTCGAACCTGACGGTCGTCATCGGCGCGCCGGTGACCGTCAAGGGAAAACGCGCCGAGGGCCTCGGTGCGCTCGGGCGAACCGAGGGAATTGCGGTTACCGCCGTAGCGCTCATCGATATCAAGGAGTCGTTATGAGTCAAGGTTCCTCAGGTCGGCGCTCGGGCGGTGGTGGTGGCCGCAACAAGGGCGGGCGCGGCGGTCGAAACTCGAGCGGTGGCCGACGTAGCGGCCAGCGCGGCACCACCCCGATGCGGCGAGCTCCCGGTGACGCCGGCGGCGGTCAGACCGGTCGCGGCAAGGGTCTAGGCGGCGATCAGGTCGAAGGGCGCCAAGCAGTGCGCGAGCTGTTGCTGGCGGGCACTCGACGCGCACGCGAAGTCGTGTTCGCCGCCGACCTTGATCCGGCATCGATCCTCGATGAGATCATCGACCTAGCCGACGAGGCCAAGGTGCCGGTGCGCTCGATCTCTCGATCGAAGTTCGAGGCGATCACCCGCACCGATGCGCCGCAGGGTGTCATGGCCCACGCGGCACCGTTGCAGAACCAAGAGCTCGACTCGTTAGTTAGAACCCGTAACGGCGAGACCCCGTTCTTGCTCGTCGTCGACGGTGTCACCGACCCCCAGAACCTGGGCTCGATACTGCGGGTCGCCGAATGCGCAGGGGTCACGGGTGTCGTGCTTCCTCGCCATCGTGCGGCGCGCATCACCGCGTCGGTGACCAAGACCGCTGCCGGTGCCATCGAACACCTGCCGATGGCCCAGGTTGCCGGCATCCCGGCAGCGCTACAGCGACTCGTTGAACTCGAAGTGTGGACGGTCGGCCTCGACATGATCGGCGATACAACGGTGTTCGATCTGCGGGTGGCGACCGATCCGGTGGCTCTGGTGCTGGGCGCCGAAGGAAGCGGTATTTCGCGTCTGACTCGCGAGCGATGCGACGTTGTTGCTCGCATTCCGCTCGCTGGAGCACTGGGCTCACTCAACGTTTCGACTGCAGCTGCGGTCGCCTGCTACGAGATTGTTCGACGCCGCCAGGCCAGCTCCGACTAGACCGAGGCGACTAGTTCAACTCTTGTTCGAGTAGCGCCAGGTCATCGACAGTGATTTCGCCGGTGCCGACGAGATGCTCTACGAGTTTGCGTCGCCGATCTGACGCCAGTTGACCGGGCGTGCCGACCAGACCAGCGACACCGGCGCGTGCGTATTTGCGGCACAGCCGATCGAGCTTGCGGTTGAACGTGGTCATTGGCCAGTCGAAACGATGCGCGATCGACTTGTTCGAAGGCAACACGATCGGGTCATGCGGGTTGCGCAAGGCCGATTCGGCAAGCGCTACTGCGACGATCCGCTGCTCGCCGACCAGCAGTTCTTGGTCGATGGTGAGACCGGCGATCGTGACGTCGGGCCCGAGGTCGTCGACAAGTTCGGCATCAGAGATGTCGGGCAGGGCGATTTCGATGAGCAGCTCATAACTCGTTGATCCGGCGCTAAAGGTGACCGAGCAGCTGCGAAACGACAGCGAGGTTTCACGGCCCGACGTCAAGGTGATGCGAGAGCGCGAGGCCTGGTCGAGAACGCTGAGCGGCAGTCGCCGGCCGGTGTTCTTGAGCCACCAGCTGCCGTCTCGAAACGACACATGCCCGAAATGTCGGTGCAGGCGGGGATTCGAGTCGATGGTGATGTCGTTGCCAGACGCTCGACCAAAGGTGAGCTCATCGCCGGGTGTCAACACATGAATCTCGCCCGCGAAATCAACCGAAAGCGAGGTAGATGCGCTCTTCGAGACCACACCAAACAATATCGCCAATTCCCGAGGTGCCGAGGCGGTTCACCCAGCGGGGATAGGTCCCCCATAGCCCTCGCACGCGGATTTGGCTACCTTAGGTACATGACTGCTCGACCTACACCGCTTGTTGCGGGGCCAACATGAAAGTCGGCGCCGTCAGTTTTGCGGTTGGCTCCGGACGCTTGGTTCGCCGCGCCGGGTCAGTGCTCTTTGACGCCACCGGCACGAACAACGAGCTCGTTGCGGGCTTCGACAGCGCTGCCTCTGACGGCGAGGCCATCGAATTCACAAAGGCGGCGGTCGCTGCTTCTGGCCTCTCGCTTGGTCCGTTCACCGTCGTTCGCTGGGGTGACGCCGTTGACCTGCTGGCATTTGGCGACGTAGCTATTCACACCTCGACCGCCATAGCGCCGATGATTTCGGGCGCGAGTTCTACGACCTGGGTCGAACATCGCTTGACTGCCGACTATGTACAGAGCGAAGGCTCGATCGGCGTATGGAGCGGCGCAGAGTCTGAGGCCGGTACCAACCTGCGTCTGGGCGTCGCCGCCTGTGGCGGATTCCGTTGCGATCTTGTGCCATCACGAAGCGACGGCGGCTCCGACGACAACGAGTCGGGCCAACTCGCAGACCCCTTCGCTGAACCTGAGTTCGCTGAACCTGAATTCGCTGAACCTGAACTCGATGAACCCGAACTAGCTGAACCTGAATTCGCTGAACCTGAACTCGCTGAACCCGAACTCGCTGAATCTGAACTCGATGAACCCGAACCGTCAACATATGACGCCATGGTTCCTTCTGGTCGGGCGCTCGAAGACTCGGGAACCGCTGATCTGGTTGGGTTCGAAGCCGTTCAAGTGATAGCCAACGATCTACCGTCGCCAGAAGTTAGCGACATGCCGTCGGCCCCACCCGCCGAGCCGTCGAGCGAGGCCGACGACCACGGTGACTTCTTCGGCAGTTTCGAACCGCGGACCCGCACGTCACCCGAACACACCGCGGTGCAGGCTGGCCCGCCAGTGCTCGACGCTCTGTGGATCGACGACGAAGCACTCGATGACGAACCGCTCGATGATGTCGCCGCTGAGCCAGTTCTTGCTGAGCCAGTTCGTGCTGAGCCAGTTGTCGTCGAGTCGGTCGACAACGATGATTTTGATGACGATATGAGTGCGCGCGTATCGTCGCCGTTGCCTCCTGACTTCACCGAGTCGAAGATGCTGGTCGAGTCAGAAACCGCGGGTGTCGAACCCGCCGAGCGGCCAGCCCCAGCGTTGTGCGAAAAGGGCCACTCCAATCCGGCTGACTCTTCTTCGTGCTTTACCTGCGGTGGCGAGATTGTGGCCAACGCCGGCAGCGCCGAGGGCCAACCGACGAGTGGCTGGCTGAAGTTTGACGACGGCAGCGAGGTCGCGGTCGATCGCATGCTGATCATTGGTCGCAAGCCCGCCACGTTCGATGATCACGCGCAGGCAGTCGTGATCGACCATCCCGAAGTCAGCCGAAGCCATGCCCAAGTAGAGGTGCAAGGCTGGGCCGTCGTCTTGACCGACCTTGGCTCGCGAAACGGCACCTGGGTGTCGATGCCTGGCGCTGAACCCGAGCGACTCGACGCCGGCGAACCACGGGTGCTCGAGACCGGCGCGGTCGTGCTGCTTGGCGCACCCGACGCGTCGTTTAGCTACCAGATCGACCGCACCTAAAGACGGGGCTTCCCCCGTAGAATCGTGGCCACGCCCGATTAGCTCACCTGGTAGAGCACCTGTCTTGTAAACAGGAGGTAGTGAGTTCGAGTCTCACATCGGGCTCAGAGTTGAGCTCTAGGACCCCTCGAGGTCGAGCACGAATTCGGCGTCGGGTACCTCGCCGGTGATCGCAGCCTGAGAGTCGGCAGCAGCGCCCTTGTAGATGCCCTTGGCCATCAGTGAGGTTTCGACCGCTCGTCGGGCTCGATAGATCTCGATGCGAGCGTCGTGCGCGGCCCGCGACTCGGGTTCGGCGGCCACGGCCAGTTCGATCAGGTGACAGGCGAGGCGGTGGTCGCCCTCAGACGAACGCTGCTGAGCTCGCTCGATGACCGCATCGATGCTTCCGACGAGATCGATGACCTCGGTCCCGACTGCCTGGTCAGACGGTGGTTTGAGTCGAGCCGGGTTGCCGTCGAACCAGCCGCCGTACAGGCGCCAGATATTGCGGATCACGAACTCGGGCTCGTCATAGGCCGGGCGCAGGTACGGGATCTCGAGCACGTCGTCGGGCACCTTGACCGAATGCACGATGTCGTCAAGCACGGCGCCGCTGTTCATGGCATCAACGACGTCGGCGACCAGTTGATCGAGCACATCTGCGACGGTCGTGAGACAGCTACGAATGCGATCGACGCCCGCAATTGGAAGCCCATGGGCTGGCACAAACAGTTCAGCATCCTTGGCGGCCATGGCGCGTAGCGATTGAGCCCACTCGAGCGGATAGCGCTGCACTTTCTGCGGGTTGCCGCAGTTCGGGAACATCCAGATGAACTGATCGCCGGCCGAGATCATGCGGTGCTCCGGGATCCAGGTCCAGGTGTGGTCGTCGGTCTCGCCCAAGCAATGATGGAACTCGAGCGTCACATCGCCCACCTTGACACTCAACTGATCTTCATAGGTCAGATCGGGCTCAAGCACGTCGGTCGGCAGGAACGGCCGTTCGGTTGCCTTGGCCATGTCGGTCGCAGCACCGCCGAACTGGCGCAGGTTGATCACCCGGTTGTAGCCCGAGGTAGCCCGGTAGCGGGCGAACCGGCGAGTGATCTTCTCGTGACCGGCGACTCGGATGTCACCATGACCACGGGCAGCGGCGTCGGCCGCAAATGCGCCCGAACCACCGACATGGTCGAGGTGGCCGTGGGTGTAGACGATGGTGTCTACGGGGTCGCTCGACCAGGTGCGAAGCGCCTCGACGACTGCTGGCCCCTTGCCGTGCACGCTGGTGTCGAACACCACGAGACCCTCGCCGGTATCGACTGCCACCGAATGGCTAAATGACTCGACAATGGCGATGCCGTCGCCAAGGTCGCTGACCTGCTCGGTGACGCGGTTCACGGCCGTGTCGGCAAGGCCTGAATCGATAATGCGCGTGGACAACTCGATCGGATGCTCAGTCATTGCGCCAGCATTGCACTTGCACAGGTTGACCAACGAGACAGGGCCGGGGCCGCATCATCGCGCGATAGTTGGTGAGGGTCCTTGCAATGGGGTCGGTTACGGGCAACGCTGACCGTGTGGCCTTGTCGAATATCGATGTCGAGATCCTTGAATTTGAGCGCACCTGGTGGGCGGGCGATGCCCCAAAACACGAGGGAATCGTTGATCGATTCGGTCTCACCTCGGCCGAGTACTACCAGCAACTCAACACATTGATCGACCGCGATGAGGCGCTCGAACATGATCCGATGCTGGTTCGGCGGCTCCGTCGAATGCGCGATCGTCGACGCCAAGAGCGTTTCGACGAGATCGCGGATGGCTCCGGAAGCTGATCGGGTTCAACGATGACGTCGTCTGCGGTACGCGGTGCGGTGCTGGTAGCGCTTGCAGTGCTGCTCGGCTTTTTGATTTTGCGCGGCGCCGCTGACAACCAGCAGGTTCCTGTCAGCGCGGCGACACCGATCTTCGCGGCAACACCAACCGCAACTCCTGACCCCGCGTCGGTAGCGCTGCCGACCCCGACGGTCGTCGACCTGTCAACTGCGGCGCCGAACTCTCAGGTGTCAGTTTTGGTCGCCAACGGCAGCGGGGTCGATGGCCAGGCCGGCCGTCTGACCGACACGTTGCGCAATCAGGGCTTTAATACGCGTCAACCAAAGACTGGCACGCCGCGCACAACATCGGTGATCTACTACCGGCCGGGTTTCGACGTCGAAGCCCAGGTTGTGCGAGCGGTCCTGAACACCCAAACCCCTGTTGCACCAATGCCAGCTACCGATCCAATCGTTGGCGACGACATCGACCTGGTTAATGTCGATGTGCTGGTGCTGGTGGGTTCTGATCAGCTTTCGACCAGCTGAGCTCCGATTGGTCGGGCAACGGTGATGCGCGTCGCACTGGCGCCTGACAAGTTCAAGGGTTCGGCGACCGCAACCGAAATCACCGACGCGCTCGGTGCCGCGTTGTCGGCCGCTGGTCACGAACCAATCGCAATACCGATGGCCGACGGCGGCGACGGCACGCTCGAAGCACTTGGCGGCGCGAACCGCACGACGACGGTGACCGGTCCAGCCGGGCGCCCCGTCGATGCGGCGTGGCGCCTGTCGCGCGGTGTCGCTGTGATCGAAATGGCGTTGGCCTCGGGGCTGGTCATTGCGGGCGGGCCCGAAGAAAATGATCCGCTCACTGCGACGACTGCGGGCACCGGCGAGCTGATCGCGACCGCAATCGCGCGCGGCGCGAAGCGAGTGATCGTGGGGCTCGGTGGTTCAGCGACGACTGACGGCGGTCTCGGCGCAGTCGAAGCGATTGGGTCGCCGGCCAGACTAGGCAGCGCCAAGGTCGAGGTCGCGACCGATGTAACGACCCGCTTCGTTGATGCGGCAAGGGTCTTTGGCCCACAAAAGGGTGCCTCGCCAGCGCACGTTGCCTTCCTCGAAGCTCGGTTGCGAGGCGTTGCCGAACGTTACCGAGACGACTTCGGGGTCGACGTTGAATCGGTGACTGGTGGGGGAGCGGCCGGTGGGCTTGGCGGCGGGTTGTTCGCGCTCGGCGCTCAGATCGTGAGTGGGTTTGACCTGATAGCCGACGAGCTATCGCTGTTCGAAGAGATAGCGGCCGCTGAGGTCGTCGTAACTGGCGAAGGGCGGCTCGACCGTGAGTCATTTGCCGGCAAGGTCGTCGGCGGTGTCGCCGAGATGGCGTTCGAAACCGACACCAGACTCGTCATCGTTGCAGGCCAAGTCGCCGATGACCTCGCCGGTGGGCTCACCGAATTCTGTCCGGCCGACACGGTTGTGCTGTCGCTGACCGACATATTCGGGCTCGACGCCGCGCTCGCCGACCCGGCCGCGCGTGCTGCCGAGGCAGTCATGACGACGCTCGGTTAGCGGGGCCGCCCATGTCACCGGTTCCGAGCAGTCATTGGTCGCTTCCCGATTTCGGTACGTACCCGACCGAGCACCTCGTGGTCGACGCTACGTGCATTGACCACGGGGTGGCGCTCAAGTGGACTGACGGCGTGTTCACGCACCATCACCGCTTTGTGCTGCGTGAGAACAGCCCAGACCCTGCGACGACGCATCCGTTGAGCCGTGAGCAGCAGCTGCAACTCACCGACATGCACCCTGATCTGCAGATCACCGCCGCGGAGCCTGACCAACACGGCGGACTCGTCGTCAGCTGGAGCCATGGCACCCCGACGACGAGCACGTACCACCCCGGCTGGCTACGCGCCTGGGCCGCGCGCCCTTGGCCGTCGAAGGGCTCGCCGACGGCTGGTTCGTCACTGCCTGGGCAAGTGCTGTGGCGCGCCTCGCTTGGGCTCGACGCAATCACCTTTGAACCCGAGGTTCTCGCTGGCGACGCGGAACTCGTGTCGTTCGCCACAACCCTGTACACCCATGGCGTGGCGCTGGTCCGAGGCCTGCCGGTGCGCGCATCGATGGTGACCGAACTTCCGTCGCTGATTGGGCCGGTGCGGGCCACGAACTTCGGCGAGGTGTTCGACGTGCGCACCAAGGCGGCCGAGGTGACATCGAATGCCTATACCGACCTCGAACTACCCGTACATGTCGACCTTGCGACTCGCGAGTACATGCCGGGTCTGCAGTTCTTGTTCTGCATGACGAACGATGCGAGCGGCGGCGAGAGCCGACTTTGCGATGCGGCCGCCATCGCCGCTCTCTTGCGCGATGAACACCCCGACGCATTCAACGCCCTCACCACGATCGAGGTCGGATTCGCAAACAAGGCCGCCGACACCGACTACCGCCATCGCGGGCCGTTCCTAGTGGTCGACTGTGATGGTGAGCTCATCGAGGCCCGATGGAGTCCGTGGCTCCGAGCGCCGCTGCAAGCGCCACTGGCAGAGGCTGACCGCTTCTACCGGGCGCTCCGGTTGGCGATGTCGCTGGCCGAGGATCGACAGTTCATCGTGGCGCACCGGCTGGAACCCGGCGACATGTTGGCCTTTGACAACCGTCGGGTGTTGCACGGCCGTGGCGCCGTTGACAGATCGACCGGCGATCGCTGGTTGCGCGGCAGCTATGTCGAACGCGAAGAGTTGGCGTCGCTTCTACGCGTGCGGCAACGTTAGGACTGAAAGAACTCGCGCTCGTTGCGTTCGCTCATTTCGGCAAAGAACGCTTCGGGCGCGACAGGAAGCGCGGCCTCACCATCAGGCGCAGCCCATAGTTGAGAGAAGCCCGTGCTGGGCGGTTCAACCGTGCCAGCCTGGCGAGCGTCGGCATCTGCCAGAATCCGGCTACCACGCCCGCGCGCTTCCTTTAGGATCTGTTCGGCCTTGACCGTGGCGCGGGCGACAATCTCTGCGGCCTGGCGCTCGGCGGCATCGCGTAAGCGCTCGGCGTCGCTGGCGGCTTTAAGCAAAACCGCAGCCGACTCGTCTTCACGCTGGGCAATAGCTGCCATGCGGTCCATTAGTTGTTGTGCGAGGTCGCTGTCTGTCATTGGATGCCTTGTGGATCGTGCTGGGCTTCCATCGGCGTTTGCCACACCTCAATAAGGGCGCAAAGTCGCAGGTGGTAATCATGGCCTAGTCCCCTAGCATTAGCAGTCTCAATGTGAGAGTGCTAGCCGCCTAGGGAGGGCCCACGCACATGGCAAAGTCCATTACTTTCGATGATTCCGCTCGACGTTCGCTTGAAGCAGGAATGAATGTCCTGGCTGACGCGGTCCGAGTAACACTCGGTCCGAAAGGCCGAAACGTAGTGCTCGACAAGAAGTGGGGAGCACCCACGATCACCAATGACGGTGTGTCGATCGCGAAGGAAATCGATCTCGAAGACCCGATCGAGCGCATTGGCGCCGAACTGGTCAAAGAGGTCGCAAAGAAGACCGACGACGTTGCCGGCGACGGCACGACGACGGCAACCGTGCTCGCATGGTCGATGGTGCGCGAAGGTCTGCGCAACGTCACTGCAGGCGCCAATCCAATGTCGGTTAAGCGTGGCATCGAGGCTGGCGTCGAAGCGGCAGTCGTTTCGATCCGCAAGATGGCCAACGACGTTAAGGGCAAAGATCAGATCGCCCAGGTCGCAGCGATTTCTGCTGCCGATCCTGAGATTGGTCAGACCATCAGCGAGGCCATCGACAAGGTTGGCAAAGACGGTGTCATCACCGTCGAAGAGAGCCAAACCTTCGGTATGGACATGGACCTCGTCGAGGGCATGCGTTTCGACAAGGGCTTCTTGTCGCCGTACATGGTCACCGACCCCGAGCGCATGGAAGCAGTGCTCGACGATCCGTACCTGATCTTTGTAGCTTCCAAGATCACCGCCGTGCGCGACATTGTGCCGGTGCTCGAAAAGGTCATGCAGGCCGGCCGCCCGCTCGTCATCATCAGCGAAGACGTCGAAGGCGAAGCGCTTGCGACCCTCGTGGTCAACAAGATTCGTGGCACCTTCAACTCGGTTGCCGTCAAGGCCCCCGGCTTCGGCGACCGTCGCAAGGCAATGCTGCAAGACATGGCGATCCTCACCGGTGGGCAGGTCATCAGCGAAGAGGTCGGCCTCAAGCTCGAGAGTGTTGGCATCGAAATGCTCGGCTCGGCTCGCAAGGTCGTCATCAATAAGGACGAAACCCTGATCATCGAAGGCGCCGGCAAGAAGGCCGACGTCGAGGGCCGTATAGCTCAGATCAAGGGCGAGATCGAGAACACCGACAGCGACTACGATCGCGAGAAGCTCCAAGAGCGTCTCGCCAAGCTCAGCGGCGGTGTCGCAGTGCTCAAGGTCGGTGCCGCAACCGAAGTTGAACTCAAAGAGAAGAAGCACCGCATCGAAGATGCAGTGTCGACGACCAAGGCTGCAATCGAAGAAGGCGTTGTTGCTGGTGGCGGCGTCACGCTGCTTCGGGCTCAAGCTGCTGTCGAGAAGCTGGCTGACAAGACCGAAGATCGCGATGTTGCAACCGGTATCCGTATCGTTGCTAAGTCACTCGAAGGTCCTCTGCACCAGATCGCTATCAACGCTGGCCTCGACGGCGGCGTTGTCGTCGACAAGGTTCGCGGTCTTAAAGGCAACAATGGCCTTGATGCCTCGACTGGTGAGTACACCGATCTCGTCAAGCTCGGCGTGATCGATGCTGCCAAGGTGACCCGTTCTGCGCTGCAGAATGCCGGTTCGATTGCGGCACTGTTTCTGACGACCGAAGTGGTCATCAGCGACCTTCCTGAAGAAGACGCAGGCGCCATGTCCGGTGGCATGCCCGACATGGACTTCTAGAGAAGTCCGCCTTTTGCTCGCGTGCTCGCAAATAGCTGCGTGAGCTAAGACTCGACGGTCCTGCCGGCGAGGGACTCAATTCGAATGCGCTGAAGGGCGTTCCCGACAGGGAGCGCCCTTCGTCGTTTTGGCGCCGTGTGCCATCCTTAGGCGAACATGTACGAGGGGGAACAACATGGGACGACTCGACGACAAGGTGGCATTGATTAGTGGCGCTTCTCGCGGCCAAGGTGCTGCCGAAGCCAGGCTGTTTCGCAACGAAGGTGCCACCGTCTTTATGACTGATGTGCTCGTCGACGAGGGCTCAGCGCTGGCAGCTGACATTGGTGCCAGGTTCTTGGAACATGACGTGACCGACCGCGCCGCGTGGGAGTTCATCGCCAAGCAGATCATCGCCGATGAAGGTCACATCGATGTGCTGGTCAACAACGCAGGCGTCTTCACGATGGCTGCGCTGGCCGACACCGATGACGCGTTGTGGGATCGCATGATCTCGATCAACCAGACCGGGGTCTTCCTTGGGATGCAGGCCGTGATGGGGCAAATGGTCGAGCAGAAGAGCGGCTCGATCATCAACATTTCATCAATCGCTGGTTTGCGGGGTGCGGCAGGGGCATTCGCCTATGGCGCGAGTAAGTGGGCCGTGCGGGGCATGACCAAGAGCGCGGCGCAAGAACTTGCGCCCCATGGTGTGCGCGTCAACTCGATTCACCCCGGCATCATCGACACGCCGATGGCCCAAGAGTTTCATCGCACCGGGGTTATCGACGCGGTGCGCGAGCGAATCCCGATGGGGTATCTGGCCACCGCCGAAGACGTCGCCAAACTCGCACTCTTCCTCGCCTCAGACGACAGCTCGTACTCGTCGGGTTCCGAGTTCATCGTCGACGGCGCCTACACGGCCTGACCGGCCTCGCCGGGCACGATCTGTGCGACGAAAACCACGTGACAGGTGGTTGTGGTCGAAAATTTCGTGGGGGCTGTACCGTTTTGGGGGTGGCCAGAGGGCGTTCGGAAACTGTGATGGCGCAGTACTTCGATGGGGTAGCGACGCGTCGTCGACCTGAAGAGGTCGTCGTCGAAGAGCCGCTCACCGTTCGTATCAACGAGGTTGATATTGCCACCACCATGCGCACGCCCGGCCATGACTTCGAGTTGGCGGTTGGTCTATTGCATGCCGACGGTGCACTTGGGGGTGCGGTTGTCACCGAGATTCGCTATTGCGCAACGGGTTCCGCAGTTGAGACCGAGTTCAACGTGGTATCGGTGTCGGCACCGGGTGCCCCTGATCCGAACCCTCGGCTCGGCGTGATCAGTTCGTCGTGCGGCCTTTGCGGGGCCGAAGCGATCGATGAACTCGTCGCGCGCATCTCACACGTGTCCGAAGCCGAACCGTTCGACCCCCAAATTCTGATCAAAGTCGTTGATGTGGTGGCTGGTCATCAACCGGTGTTCGACCGCACGGGCGGCCTCCATGCCGCCGCGGCCTTCGATCGCGACGGCACGATCATCGAAGTGCGCGAAGACATTGGGCGACACAATGCCGTCGACAAGGTCGTTGGTCGGCTGATGCTCGACGGCGACCTACCGGCAACCGACAGGGCGCTCTTTGTGAGCGGCCGTGCATCTTTTGAGATGGTGCAGAAGGCCTGGGCGGCCGGTTTCACCGCGATGGTCGCGGTGAGCGCGCCATCTGCGTTGGCGGTCGAGGCTGCGAACGCTGCCAACCTGCAACTCGCTGGCTTCGCCCGCAACGGCACGCTGAACATCTACGCCCCTGGAGGCACAACCTGATGACCGATCAAGAGCAAACCGCAATGGCCGATGTGCGCCCGTCGATTGGTCAAGGCGTCTTGCATCTGTTCTTCAAGACCTCGAGCCAGGTCGACGCCGCAGCAGCCGTTGCCGCGACCGCAGCATGCCAAGCACGAGGTGATCAGGTCGTATCGGTCGCCATGTTGGGTCATAAAGCCGACCTCGCGGTGATGGGGCTCGGGCCGAACCTGTGGTCACTGCGGCATTTACAGACCGACCTCGTTGCTGCTGGGCTCGAACTCGTCGATAGCTACGTGTCGCTGACCGAGCTCAGCGACTACGCGGCGGGCATCCCCGACGAGATGAAGAACATGCGGTTGTGGCCCGAGCTGCCCCCGGTCGACAAACCAGCCTGGTGCTTCTATCCGATGAGTAAGAAGCGGGTGCCCGAGCAAAACTGGTTCACACTCGACTTTGATGACCGCAAGGCACTCATGTACGAGCACGGTACGTCGGGCCGCAAGTTCGCCGGGCGCATCGTGCAGCTGATCACCGGGTCAACGGGCCTCGATGACTACGAGTGGGGCGTCACCTTGTTTGGCAACCATCCCGATGACCTCAAAGAGGTCGTCTACACGATGCGTTTCGATGAAGCGTCGGCCATCTACGCCGACTTCGGTCCGTTCTACACCGGCATGGTCGCGCCGCTGGCTGAGATTCTGGGCTAACCCGAACTTCCATCGGGCATCGAATGAGTTGCCGCCCTACGATGCGGTGCTGTGCGAACTCGTGGGTCTGGACGTCTAACTGAACCTATGACGTGGTTGTTTACCGATGTCGTTGGTTCAACGAAGTTGTGGGCCGCCGACCCCGAGCGCACCGCCCGAAGCTTCGTTGTTCACGATGCCATTGTGCGATCGGTGCTTACAGAGCATCAGGGTGAGATCTTTGGCTGGGCCGGTGACTCGTTTCGGGCCGGGTTTGCTAGCCGAACTGACGCGATCGATGCTGCCAACGCGGTACACATCCGACTGGCTGAGGGCGATTGGGGCGACGACCCGACACTACGAGTTCGGATCGGGGTGACCCACGGGCCAGGTCTGGCGCGAGACGGCGACTATTTCGGCCCCATCTTGAACACAGCGGCCCGGCTCGAGCAGGCAGCTCAGCCTGGCCAGACCGTCGTGTCGGCGGCGGTGGTTGCGGGGCTCCGCGACGTAGCCATCACCGCACTTGGTCGCCACCGCGTGCGCGACGTTGCCGACGAGCTTGAGCTGTTTCAGCTCGGCACTCAGACCTTTTCGCCGCTGCGAACCGTCGACGCAACGCTGTCGACGTTGCCACTCGCTCGCGGCGAGCTAGTCGGACGCTCCAGTTTGGTAGCAGAAGTGCGCGCTGCGCTTGACGAACGCCAGCCGGTAACCGTCGTCGGCACGGGCGGCGCCGGCAAGACTCGACTCGCGCTCGAAGTCGCGCATCTCGAACTGAGCGACTATCCCGATGGTTGCTACTTCGTTGACTTCGCGCCGGTTACTGACCCCGAACTCGTATCGACGACGCTCGCTCGAGGTTCGAGGTTCAAACTGGCGGGTGCCGAGCCAATCGAAGAGATCGTCGATCACTTCGCGAGCCGCCGAGCGCTGCTGCTACTCGATAACTGTGAGCATCTGCTGACGGCCGTGCAGCCGATTGTCGAGCAGCTGGCGGTCGGCGCCCCAGATCTAGCAGTGCTGGCCACGAGTCGCGAAGCACTCGGCGTCGCCGGCGAACGCGTGGTGCCCGTTGGACCGCTAGCGGTCGAAGCAGGGGGACCGGCAGTCGAGCTCTTCGTGCAGCGGGTGGCCGAAACGGTCACGGGGTTTAGCCCATCGCAAAGTGAACTCGTACAGATCGCTGAAATCTGTGATCACCTCGATGGCATTCCCCTAGCGCTTGAGCTCGCAGCGGCTCGAGCGGGCGTTCTCGGGCTCGACCATCTACTCGAAGGCATGCACGATCGCTTTCGCATGCTGTCGTCGAGTCGCTCCGACGGCACTCGCACATTGCGAGAGGCCATCGATTGGAGCTTCGGCTTACTCGACGAGAGTGAGCAAGACTTCTTCACCCGCTGTGGCGTGTTCAGCGGCTCGTTCGATCTTCGGGCGGCTTCGGCTATTGCAAACGAAGACGACCCGCTTGATGTCGCCGACCTGCTCCACTCGCTGGTCCGAAAGTCACTCATTGCGATCGACAGTTCCGTAGTGGGTCGCTTCCGCCTGCTTGAAACAATTCGGGCCTACTCGTTGCTGCGTCTCGATGATCTGGGCGCCACCGACGCCGTGAGGCACTTGCACTTCAAGCACTATTGCGATCTCGGCTCGGTTGACGGGTTGGGCGCTGCCCTTGATCTCGATCGCGCGGTAGTTCTGAGCGAGGATTGGTCGAATCTCGCAAGCGCTCTCGAGTGGGGAATCCGTGGCGGGTTCTTCACCGAGGCTGCCCGCCTCGCGACCGGGTGTTTGGGTATATGGGAGCACTCGGTTCCAGCGGCCGAAGGGCGCCGTTGGATCGATGACATTCTGGGCTCGTTCGATGACGGAGCCCCAGACCTCGCTGGACCTGAGCGTTGGACGCTGCAGTTCGGCCTCGTATCTCTCGAAGCCCAGCTCGACAACTTTGAGCGGGTGTTCGAGCTCATGACCTCTACGGCTGCATGCCCGATCGCGGAGGTGCAGGGTGCAGCGCTTGCTGCGTCGGGCTATCTGCAGGCCCGCGAGGCTCCCGAGCGATCCGAGCAGCTGTTCGGGTTGGCGAGTGACCTGATTGCGCTGCACGATCTCGGTGACGAGCCAAAGGCAACTTTGGCGTGGGCGAGGGGGGCAAAGGCTCTCTATGAACCGCGTATCGATGCGGCATATGACTTCTTCCGAGATGGCTTCGATGTCGCTCAGCAGGCCGAACACCGAACAGCCAGCACTATCTATACCGGTCTTGGCCTAGCGGTGGTGCAGCTGCTGATGGGCCGCCCGGCTGATGCGCTTGCGACCATCGACTCGTATCGATGGAGCGATTCTCGCTGGGACTCATCGCCGATCATTCGCGGCGTGGCTCTGATCGATCTTGGTCGAGCCGATGAGGCTGCTGACGCGATTCTCGACTTCGCGCACGAATCGCTGCACGGGCGACTACGGCGCATGAGCAATGACGCGCTCATTGGTTTGTCGGCGCTGGCTTTGCACCGTGGTGAGAGTGATCATGGCTGGCTCTTGCTGCAGCAAGCGATCACGCCGCGAACACCGTTCACGATCGGCCTCGCTGAGGGGCTTGCCGATCGACTCGGCAAAGGCGACGAGCTGCGAACGACACATCGTTCCCGCCAGGTTGCGTTATCAGAACTCGATGCGATCGACGATTTGCGAGCCGAGCTCGACCGTCTTACGACTGAGAAGACTGAGCAGGCTGAGCAAACAGCCATCGCATAAGGCCAATGCCAAGCACGCCGGCCACGGTTTGAGCTGCGATGAAGCCAATTGCGTTGGCCGGGTCGATACCGGCAAATGAATCCGACAGTGTTCGAGCAACCGTGACCGCTGGATTAGCGAAACTGGTTGATGAGGTGAACCAGTACGCCCCACCGATGTAGCCAGCCACCGTTGCGGCCGCATACGACGGACGACCTGCTGTCACCACGCCGAAGATGACAAGCAGCAGCCCGATCGTTGCGATTCCTTCGCTGAAGATCAGTGCGAAGCCTGAGCGATCCTTGGTGGCGATGTTGATCGCGGGCAGCTCGAACATGATGTTCGCTGCCATTGCGCCACCGACGCCGCCGACGAACTGGGCCCCGACGTACCACATCGCTTCGACGCCACTCAGTGTGCCTCTGGCCCACTCATTGAGGGTGACGATCGGGTTGAAGTGCGCCCCCGACAAAGGGCCGAGGGCGAGGATCAAGGCGAGTAAGACCCCGGCGGTAGCAAACGCATTCTCAAGCAGTTGCAGCCCTACGTCATTGGGACTGAGCCGTTCGGCCATAATGCCCGAGCCAATGACAGCGGCGACCAGGAACGCAGTCCCGATCGCTTCGGCCGCTACTGGCTGAGCAAGGAAGCGCTGAGGAAGGGAGCGCTGAGGAAGATAGCGCTGAGCAAACACGATGCTGAGTGTGGCAGAACCTTAGCTACAGCAAACAGCTGGGTCGGTCTCACCAGCCTTGGTACCGCGTGAGGTGTTCATCATTTGCTCGCTGTCGCCGGTGCGCACGTACCACTCCCAGCGGGTTTTGTCGGGACCGTTGATCCACGTCTCGGTCTTTTCGGCAAAGCAACACACGGTGTCATCGATGCCACTGGTTTCGATGCCTTCTGCGCCAATTCGGGCTTCGGCATAGGCAACCTCTTCGGCAGTACTGGTCTCGACACCGAGATGGTTGATCGTGCCGGCCTCGCCGCCCTCGAACAGCACCAGCTTGAGTGGGGGATTAGCAATGGCGAAGTTCGCGTAACCGGGCCGGCGTTTTGCGGGTTCGGTTGCAAACATCTTGGTGTAGAACTCGACGGCTTCGTCGATGTCCTTCACGTTGAGAGCGAGTTGCAACCGCATGGTGTGGTTGACCGCTCGGCCTGCTTCTACTGCATCTTTCATATTGATCATGGTCGATACGATAGACATCACATCGACACTTGTCAATATGAAATCTCTAGGACTGTGGCAAGATGGCGCAATGGACATGCTTCGCATACCGGCAACACTGTGCTGCGGGGGTACAGCGGCGCCTGATCTTGATGAGGTCGAGGCCGAGAATCTCGTCGCGATGCTCAAAGCGCTCGCCGATCCGGTTCGGCTCCGTTTGGTGCACATCATCGCTCGCGACGGCGAATTGTGTGCCTGCGACTTGCCGGCGTTGCTCGACCGCTCGCAACCAACCATTAGCCATCACCTCAAAGTGCTGGTCGAAGCTGGCCTGCTGTCGCGCGACAAGCGTGGCAAGTGGGCGTGGTTCCAGGTGCGCCACGATCAGATGCAGCGACTTAGCGATTCGCTCGATACCGGGTCGGCAGTGCAAGCGAACTCATAGGCAGCGAATTCAGCGAGCCCGGTCTCAGCGCGGCGACTAGGTTGCCCCGATGCTGGATATCGATGCGATCCGCTCGCTTACCCCGGGCGTCGAACACGTAGCTCACCTGAACAATTGCGGCTCGTCGCTACCGAGTAGGCCAGTGGTCGACGCAATGGTCGACTACCTGCGGGCCGAGGAACTCAACGGCGGCTACGAGACTGCCGCGGATCGCAGCGAAGATCTCGACCGGTTCTATCCGGCGACTGCCAGCCTGCTGAGCTGCTCACCTGACGAAGTTGCCTTTTGCTCGGGGGCCGCCGAAGCGTGGTGGCGAGCGTTCTCGTCGGTGCCCCTCAGCGCCGGCGACCGCATCCTCGTCAACTCAGGTGAATATCAGGCCAACGCGTTCGGTTGGATGCAGGCTCGTGACCGCGGGGTCGAAGTTGACCTGATTGCTAACGACGATTTCGGGATCGTCGATCTCGATGCGCTCGAAGCGATGATCGATGAGCGCGTCAAGCTGGTTTCGTTCACGATGATCTCGCTCGGCAACGGTGCAATTCAGCCGGCGGCCGCTGCGGCTGAGCGAGTCAGGTCTGCTGGCAGCGACGCGATCTTCTTGCTCGATGCGTGCCAGGCTGCGGGCCAGTTGTCGCTCGACGTGCGCGAGCTTGGCTGCGACTTCTTGATCTACACCGGTCGCAAGTTCATGCGCGGGCCGCGCGGCACCGGTGCCCTGTTCGCCCGGGCCGACGTGCTCGACCGGCTGGGCCCACCGATCTTTGTCGACGGACGCTCGGCGGTCTGGACCGAAGACAATTCGTATCGACCCGTGCCCGGGGCGGGCCGCTTTGAGTTTGGCGAGTTCAACTTTGCAGGCAAGGTCGGGCTTGGTGTCGCCACAGACTACGCGGTCGAGCTTGGGCTCGACGCGATTGCGGCACGAGTCGCCTCGTTGGCCGATCAGCTACGTGAGCAGCTGTCTTCGATCGACGGGGTCACGGTTCACGACGAGGGCATCGAACGATGCGGCATCGTGACGTTCACCATCGCGGGTGTCGAGTCAGCGACGGTTGCGGCCGAACTTCGCGACCGCTCGATTAACGTCTCGGTGCCGCAGCGAGCAGCGGCGCAGCTCGACCTGGGCGCACGCGGTCTCGCTTCGGTTGTGCGTTGCGGGGTGCACTACTTCAATACCAACGATGAACTCGACCGTCTCTGCGATGCTGTTGAGACCGTGCAGCTGGAACCACCATGCAAACTGAAACACGGCGAAAGGGCTGATAACCAATGAGCGCACCAAGCGACGAAGTTCGGGTTCATCGCGTCGAAGATCGAGCGGCCTATGACGCCAATTCGATCAACGCGATCCTCGACGCTGGCTGGGTTGCACACGTCGGCGCGGTTCGTGATGGCAAGCCCGTGGTGATACCCATGTACTACGTGCGCGACGGCGACTCACTGCTGCTGCACGGTGCGCCAGCGACCGGCACGATTCGTAGAGGCAAGGGTGCCGACGTATGCGCCACTATCACCTTGCTCGATGGGTTCGTGCTGGCCCGGTCGGCGTTTCACCATTCGATGAACTATCGATCGGTCGTCGTCATTGGCACTGCCGAACCCGTTGAGGACCAAGCCGAGAAGGCCGCGGCGCTGCATCTGTTTGTAGAGCGCATGGTGCCGGGCCGCCAGGCGATGATTCGCCCCAACACCGACAAAGAGATCCAGGGCACGGGCGTGCTGCGGCTCTCGCTCGACAATGCGTCAGCCAAAGTGCGGGTCGGCGATCCAATTGATGACGACGAAGACTATGAGCTGCCGATCTGGGCGGGCGTCGTTCCGATCACTGACGTGTTCGGCGACGCGATCGGCGACGGTCGCTCACCCGATGGTGTCAATGTGCCACCCAACGTGAGCGATCTCCGCACGACCTGACTTCTCTCACAAGTGCGGTCTCACTACGGTAGATAGACCCCATCTGATGTGAGGATTCGATATGTCAGCTGACCCCGAGTGGCACAAGACCGTGTGCATCTTGTGTTCTGCAAACTGTGGTGTCGAGGTTCGCCTCGACGACCGTGAGATCACCCGGGTGCGTGGCAACAAGGCCCATGTCGCCAGTGAGGGATACACGTGCGAAAAGGCACTGCGCCTGAATCACTACCAGAACGGCATGTTGCGCATTCAGTCGCCTATGCGGCGCGAACCAGACGGCAGCTACACCGAAGTTGACTGGGACACCGCGATACGCGAGGTCGCGGCGGGACTCAAGGCGGTGGGTGACACGCACGGCCAAGACAAGCTCATGTACTACGGCGGTGGCGGTCAAGGAAACCATCTGGTCGGCGTCTACGGCTCTGGCCTGCGGCGCGCACTCGGCATCACCACTCGATCGAATGCGCTTGCTCAAGAGAAGACGGGTGAGGCCTACGTCGAAGGTCGCCTGACTGGCGCACACACCCATGGCGACTTTCACCACGCCGAGGTGTCCATCTTTTTGGGTAAGAACCCGTGGCATAGCCACGGGTTCGACCAAGCCCGGCGAGTGCTCAAAGAGATCAACAACGATGACGACCGCTCGATGATCGTCATCGACCCCCGCCGCACCGAGACCGCAGAACTTGCCGACTTCCACCTGGCGCTCAAGCCTGGCACCGATGCGTTCTGCATCGCAGCGCTGCTGGCCACACTGGTGCAAGAAGACCTCATCAACCGCGACTGGTTGAGCGACAACGCAACCGGCACCGAGCGCATCATCGAAGTGCTCGCCGCCATCGACATCGCCGACTTCTCCGCCCGGGCCGGGCTCACCGAAGACGAAGTGCGAGCCGCTGCTCGACGCATCGCGAGCGCCGAGAGCGTGTCGATCTACGAAGACCTCGGCATCGAGATGGCCCCCAACTCAACGCTCGTTTCGTATCTGCAGCGGCTCATCTGGATTCTGATGGGCTCGTTCAACATCGCTGGGGGCACGACGACGCACTCAGGCATGGCGCCGCTGTTCAACTACTCGGCAAGCGGCAGCGAGCCCGCCGAGCCGATCACCGGCACGATGATCATTAGTGGGCTGGTCGCCTGCAATGAAATCCCCGAGATGATCACCAGCGATCACCCCGACCGCATTCGCGGCATGTTCATCGAGAGCGCGAACCCGGTGCACTCGCTCGCCGAGAGCCCCCGTTGGCGCAAGGCGATGCGAGCCCTCGACTTCTCGGTCGTGCTCGATGTGGCGATGACCGAGACCGCCTGCGAGGCCAGCTACGTGCTGCCGTGTTCGTCGCAGTACGAAAAGGCCGAGGCCACATTCTTTGGCGCGAGCTTTCCCGATAACTACTTCACCGTGCGGGCGCCGATCATGGAGCCACTCGAAGGCACGCTGCCCGAGGGCGAAATACATAGTCGCCTGTTGCGAGAGCTGGGACTGCTCGACGATGACGTATTAGCCGCGCTACGCACTGCGGCCGAAGCTGGACTCAAGGACTTCGGGGCTGCACTGATCGAAGCTATGTCGGCCAATCCGGGCTTGGCTGCGATTGGCCCCGTCGTGCTCTATGAAACCCTCGGCGCCACGCTGCCCGACGGACTCCAGGGCGCCGCGCCGCTGTGGTTCTCATGCCAGCAGCTTGCGATGCGCCACACGGCCGCAGTCACGGCCGCAGGTTTCGAGGGCATTGCCGACGAAGACCTCGGCGATGCAGTCTTTGAGGCCATGTTGGCGAGCCGCGATGGCATCAAGATCACTCATCACACCTACGAGCAGGGATGGTCAATGGTCAAGACGCCCGACGGCAAGGTCAACGCCGAGATCCCCGAGCTGATCGATGACCTTGTCGCGCTCGCGGACCAGCCGACCGATTACCGCACGGCTGACTTCCCGTTCATCTTGTCGGCGGGCGAGCGACGAGCGTTTACGGCCAACACGATCATGCGCGACTCGACCTGGCGCAAGAAGGACCCCGACGGTGCGTTGCGGCTGCATTCTGCTGACGCCGACTCGCTGGGCGTGGCTGATGGCGACAAGATCCGCATCACGACCAAGGGCGGCTCTGCGGTCGCGCCGGTTGAGGTCAACGATTCGATGCAGCCCGGGCACGTCTCAATCCCCAACGGCATGGGCCTATACGCCGAGGCCGACGGTGATAGCGAGGTTGTTGGTGTGGCACCCAACGAGCTCACGACCGTCGACTGGAAGGACAAGTACGCCGGCACGCCATGGCACAAGCACGTGCCCGCCAAACTCGAAGCCGTGTGATCTAGCATCGGCTGGCGGCACGCACACAGAGGGCGCGATACACCATTAGACGCTTGGTGCCCTTAGTGCTGTCTTCCAAACTGCGCTCTATCACTACGCGGCGTCGAGTGAGCTTGTCGGCGGCATCGACGGTGACGTCATGCAGTCAGCGTTCGCGTTGAGGCGCTGAGCCATCTACGCTGCCGGGTATGGCAGTAGACCCAACCCGCGCAATCCAACGCTCGATCGGCGTGTCCCGACTCGACGTTGGCACATTCGAAACCGTCGAGGCAGACGAGTCGTCGACGACCGAAGCTGGGGTCGTCGTAGCCGTCGCCACAGTCGTTGGCTCGCTCGGCTCACTGTTTACCAGCGGGCTGTGGGGGTTGATTCTCACGATTGGCATCGGCCTCGTCGGCTGGTTCATCTGGGCGTGGCTCGCAGCGTTCATCGCCGAGAAGGTATTCAATGTGCAAACCACCGACACCGGCGAGATGTTGCGCACTACGGGCTACGCGTATGCCCCCCGCATTATCGGCATCGTTCCGTTTCTCGGGTTTGTTGGTGCACTCTGGTCGCTGGTTGCGGTGGTGATCGGTATGCGCCAAGCAGGCGAGATGACGACGACGCAGGCAATCATCACTGCGGTGATCGGCATCATCCCCTATCTCATCGGCATCTCGATCGTCTTGGCGTTGGTGAACTGAGCCGAGCGAGGAGTTTGGATTCATCCTGGCGAACAACTGGGGCTGCGACGACGCCTCTGGGTTCGTCGATCTCGCAGTCGAAGCCGAGCAGCTTGGCCTGAGTTCGGTGTGGGTAGCTCGGTCCTCGTCATTGCCTCTGTGCACGCGATGGGGTGTCGCCAAAGCGTTCGCCACGCTTGGAGCGGCACGGGCATTTGAAATTGGGTTGCATCACGTGGCGAGCTTCGTCTCCTAAGAGACGCCACAACGCGAAGTGCAGGACCAGAACCTCAACTCGAGGTTGAGGTTTCGGCGCGCCACGGAATCAAGCCGATGTCACGGGCGCCATCTCGCCACGCCTCGCCCTAGTGCGGCCATCCTCGGGCGTGTTCGGTAAGTCGTTACGCCTACGGAGAACCCAGCGGTCTATTTGACCTAATTGATCGTGGGTACCTGGACTCAGGCTGAGACGTGACGACTGGCTCTTGGTCTATGCCGTGTGGCGTGGGCTCTCTGCACTCTCATCAAGGGACATCCATATGATTTCACGATCGTGGTCACGGACGCTGCTTGCAGTGTTTGTGGCTTTCATTGCCATGACGATGGCAGCCACGGCGATGCCGTTGGCCGCCGCCGCCCAAGGCACGCCGCAACACGAGTTGTTAATCGGTGTCGACTTTGACGGCACACCGGGCTTCAGCGCGTCTGACTCGGCTGATGACGGCCTTGGTGGTCACACGCCCGGCGAGGATCTCAACGCCAACAACAACGTGTTGAGAACCAACGACCAGATTCAGTACAGCATGACGTGGAACGCCAACGAGGGCGACGCGACTGGTGTGGTTATCAACGTGTCGCTGCCACCCAACATGGAGTGGCTGCCTGACGCAACAACCGTCACAGGCGCACCCGCTGGGTGCACCGATGACGGCACGTCGTCGATCAACACACCGAACCCCGGTGACCTCGTCTGCATCATTGCCGGCGACCAGCCCGAGGGTTCGAACGGAACGATCCATCCGCGTGCGCTGCTTAACGGCGAGCTTGACGGGGTCGTTCTGAGTGTGCAGGGCACCATCGCAAGCAACGAAAACCCCACACCGGCCGATTCGAACGTTCTTGAAACCACCGTCTCGGCAGTCCCCCGAGGCGACTGGATCAAGGGCAAGCCAATCAAAGACGCCGTATCAGGCGCGATCATCGCATATGAACCCAATGAGCTGTACTTCAACGTGCCCGATGAGTTCGGTACTCCGGGCCGGTTGTTTGTATGGAGCCTGCGTTTGGTGCCGAAAGGTGGCCTCAAGGGCGCCGAGCCGATCAACGACGCAGTGCCAATTCAGTTCTTTGATCACTTCTTCGATTCGACTCCGTCGGCGCGTTTAGCGATCGACGCAATGATGCCGGCGAACAATCTCGGCCAACCGCGTGTTGCATGTGGTGGTTACGACGGTGACGGCGGCTACCCCTATGGCCAGACCGCCGGTGTGGCAAGCACCACACCCGCAGCTCAAACCAACATCGGCCAATGGCAGTGCACCGACCTCGGCAACGCTGGTGGCTACCCGGTTGTGCAGATCGACATCACGGGTCATGACACTCAGAACATCGCGGCCTCCAACGCCGACCTGGGTCCCAATAGTGGGGTCCTGGTATCAGGTCAGATTGCTTTGTGGGCTCCCGAACAAGAACTCGAGGACAAGCCAAACGTCCCGAAGATCGTTGTAAACGCGATCTCAGGAACCGCTGACCCGATCGCGCCGGGCACAACGACCGTGGCCCCGATTGAGATCGCCGGAACAAACGGCCCGGTCGACGAGAACACTGGCGACGGCGGCAACAATGAGGCTGGTATCTCAAACGCCTCGCCCTATGAATTCCCCGCCGGACCGCCAGGCGCTCCGGGACGCTCGTTCAGCCACGTGGTTAAGTATCAGAATGGTCCGTTCCAGTGGTTGGAGTATCCGGACTTCACCGGCAAGACATATCGCACCTATGACAACGAGCTCATTGGGAACGGCGGTACCGGACGGTTCATCACCGATGGGACGACCGTCGACGGAGGCATTGTCCGCCAGTGGGACGGCAACGGCCAAACCCCGCGCGGCAACGTCTTGAGCGTGCACTACGTGATGAACACAAATACCTCGAGTGCCAACCCGCCAGTGGTGCACAACGAACCGATCCACGCGTGTGTTGCACTCGACAACACTCACCAAGAGATCGTTGGACTACCGCCGAGCTACCCGGTCACCGTTCGTGATCTCGTCGCCAGTAGCGCAGCCACGAACACACTCCTGTTAGCTAATCGCGATATTATCGGCGGTGTTTCGCAGGTACCTGCAACGAGCATCGTTGAAGTTGTGGCTGGCAAGCAAGCAAGTACGACGAGCCAGAGGGTACACGCCTACTCCTACGGCGGTACCGTCACCAACCGTGGCTTGCTGGACTATGTCGTAGAGGTCGCCGCGGGCGTTAACCCGGCCAACGCGCAGGCTGTGTTTGGCGTCACCTGCAATGGCGGTGATGCTGCGTGGGTTGATGCGTCGGGCGATCTGTCTGGTTTCCAGACGGGCACCATGATCGATGGCACACCGATTTACGGTGGCATCACGCATATACGGGTACGCACCTCGGGCGATGTGCCGTGGGCCGGTAACGTCCGCGGCAACGTGTCGTACGGCTCCAAGGTTGAACTGGCGTTCCAGGTGCGAGTGAAAGACGATCCGACGCCGGGCCAGCAAGAAGCTGAGCAAGAGTTGATCATTTATGGTGCACGCGGCAGTGGTGTGTGGGATGGCACGGGCCAACCTCCAACCGTTCGCTGCACTCAACCGACAGTCTTTGCTCCCTACGGCGGCGACGTGTCGCCTACGGGTTGGTGCAACTTGCCGTTTGCCGATGATGGCGCGACATCGTCAACAGTTGGCGATCAGTTCAACGAGTTCGACTCTCGTGTAGTGACAAACGTGATCAACGGCGTTGCTCGCGGTGCTCACGCTGACAAGATCTTCATTGTTGAGGCAGCCTTGGCTGTTTCGAAGTCGAACCCAGCGGGCGCGGCCCAGATTGTTGCCAACGGCAACATTGTTGACTTTGAGGTGAACCCTCAGGTTGTTGGTTCATCGCTAGATGAAATCGACAACATCGTCGTCACTGACACATTGCCGAACACCATGGCGTTCCAAGGGTTCACGTTGAATCCGTCGGTCGGTACGTGTGCGCATAGTGGCGGTTCGCCTGCGGTTGATCCGTTCGACCCGACCCAGACGATCACGGTTGGTGGCACTATCACGTGCACCTATGGCGATGACTACACCGGCGGGTGGGGTTTGCTCGGTGAGGGCAAGTTCGCATTCAACGTGATGATCGTCGGCGCTTCTGCCGACAGCACATTGACGAATACTGCTGTCATCAGGGGCAACGACGCGAACACCGGCGATCCCAAGGCGGCTGGCTCATCGAAAGCGTCGGTGTTTACCGGTGCTGCGTTCGATGAGTCGGTGATTGTGAAGGCGATCGATACGGGTGTGGGCGATTGCACCGAGTACCCAGCTGTACCCGTCGATGCAGCGGCACTAGATCCCCAGCCTGCAGATTGGGCTGATCGTTGCGAAATGATCGAGTTTGAATCGGCGCCTGCGAGCGCAACATCGACAATGGGCTTCACGCTAGAAAT
>Ga0209828_1000763_pt1 | contig 30467 bp, 27 predicted proteins | sample MaitaG_FD_187429 | JGI IMG/M metagenome (GOLD analysis project Ga0209828, IMG submission 187429) | Marine algal microbial communities from Maine, USA - Maine_Asex2 metaG (SPAdes) (version 2) | ecosystem: Host-associated > Algae > Red algae > Unclassified | place: Maine, USA | collected 2015-01-05
TAAAACCGGAGCGTTGGAACCCATAGGGCAGCTTTTGTCGCGAATGTGGGCGTACAGCGCGACTATTTCGTTGCTTTCGACCTTATTAATTGCCGCAGCTTTAAGTGCTTTCATCAACAACACACCAATCGTTGTATTATTAATTCCTGTGTTAGTCAGTGTTGCGCTAAGAACCCAATCCAACCCTTCGGCTTTACTCATGCCAATGGGCTTTGCCAGTTTGATTGGCGGCATGGGAACGACCATCGGCACCTCCACCAACCTCTTAGTCGTCAGCGTCGCGAATGATTTAGGCTTGCCACGAATGCAGGTCTTTGATTTCTTTGTGCCAGCACTGATGGGGTCTGTGATTGGCATCGTTTTTCTCTGGCAAGTTGCGCCTCGCATTTTGCCCAAGCGCGAAATACCACTAACGGATGCCAGCAGTCGTGTTTATACCGCGCAGCTATTGGTAACAGAAGACAGTAGCGCAGTAGGAAAAACGCTAGAGGCACTAATCCGTACCACAGAAGGGCAGCTGCAAGTTGACAAGATTCGCCGTAGTGAAACTTCCTTTGTCGTGCCACTGCCCGATGTAATTATTCGCGCGGGTGACAAGATATTGGTGCACGACACCCCTGAACAACTCAAGGTATTCGAAGCTGCCACCGATACCGCGCTCTATGCCAAAAATCAGCGGATTGATGAGGAGCACCCATTAAACGATCAGGACCAATCAGTGATTGAAATCATTATTGACCAACGATCACCGCTGCTTGGTAAAACACTGCAATCGACCCGCTTTATTGAAAATTACAAAATGATTGCGCTTGCTGTGCATCGAAGTGGCGGTAAAGTTCGGGAAATGCCCCGAGGTCTGGGGAATCTGCGTTTGCAATTAGGGGATATTTTGCTGGCGCAAGGCAGTCGTGAAGACATCGATATACTCAAACTAGAGCACGAGTTTTTGGTGTTAGACAGTCGCATTGAAGTGCCTCAGTCAAAGAAAGCACCGCTGGCAGTGTTGATACTCCTGATGGTTATCTTGACCGCTGCAATAGGATTAATGCCCATCGCGGTAAGTGCTGTGATCGGTGTGTTATTTATGCTGCTAACCCAGTGTTTAAATTGGAATGACGTGGCGCGTTCACTCAACACGTCGGTGATTATGATCGTGGTGTCCAGCCTGGCGCTTGGGCAAGCGATGACGATCACTGGAGGAAGTGAGTTTGTAGCGGATGGATTTGTTAGCCTAACATCAGGTGCGCCTGCTCCGGTTATTTTGAGTGGCCTAATCCTGCTAATGGCCATCTTTACCAATGTTGTGTCGAACAATTCGGCGGCGGTTATTGGTACCCCGATTGCGGTGAGTATTGCTAATAGCTTAAACCTGAACCCTGAGCCATTTGTATTGGCCGTTTTGTTTGGTGCGAATATGAGCTATGCCACACCCATGGCGTATCAAACTAATCTGCTTATCATGAGCGCTGGAAATTACACATTCTCTGACTTCTTGCGAGTGGGTGTTCCTTTAACGTTCATCATGTGGCTTTCTTACAGCTTTATTCTACCGCTTATGTATCCGCTCTCTCTTGCACCTGAATAGGGCACAATACACTATAAAACGTTGATATACCTTTCGAAAAAATCGACTTGACCTGATGTTTAGCTCTGCCATAATCTTGCTAAATTCATTCATATTAACTGGGCAATTCCTCGCTCTCATCTTGCTGACACTGGACTATGCCTGCTGAAACAAAGCCACACACCGACCCCGAAGCTACTCAAGGTATTGGCAGCGCAGCCAAGACCGCATTCGCCTGTGCGCTGACAACCGCAATACTGTTTTTTATCGCTTATATTTCGCAGATCAGCGCAATTTCATCCGGCACACCTTGGGTATTTAACGCTGAGTGGGTGCCGCGATTGGGCGTGGAATTAGCCTTTCGTCTCGATGGCTTGGCTCTCCTGTTTGGCCTGTTGATCAGCGGCATAGGCATACTGGTTTTCGTCTACTCCTTTGGTTATTTCAAAACCCATCAAAGTCATGCGCGCCTTCAATGGCTACTGCTCTCGTTTATGCTGGCAATGATCGGATTGGTGTCGTCTGACAATATCATTTTGCTGTTCATCTTCTGGGAGCTGACCACCATTACCTCTTTCCTCTTGGTTGGCTTTGACCATGAGAGCAGCAAAGCACGCCGTTCAGCACTTCAGGCGCTATTAATTACAGGCGGGGGCGGCCTTTGCCTATTGGTTGGGTTGATTATGCTCGGCCAAGCATCTGACAGTTATTTGTTATCCGAAATCATCGCCTCCGAATCGCCTATTACTGAGCATGCACACTACCCAATTATACTAACGCTCATTTTGATCGGGGCATTCACAAAATCTGCGCAGTTCCCATTTCACTTCTGGCTGCCCAATGCCATGGCGGCACCGTCGCCAGTCAGTGCTTACCTGCACTCTGCCACAATGGTTAAAGCAGGTATCTACCTCATGATGCGGTTGCAACCATCATTGGGCGGCACTGAAGAATGGTTCTATGCGTTGAGCATTACTGGCGGCATTACCGCAGTTTGGTCATCCATGATGGCGCTACGCCAAACCGATATGAAGCTGGTGCTCGCGTGGACGACTGTAATGGCACTAGGCACGCTCACCATGTTCCTTGCCTCTGACTTGCGTATTGCAGCGCTTGCAGCAGTGACCTTTCTTATTGTCCACGCTTTTTATAAATGTGCCTTGTTCCTTGCCATTGGCAACGTCGACAAACGAACAGGAACACGTGAATATGACAAACTGGGGACGTTAATCAAACATTTACCAATAACGTCCGTCGCGGCAGTTTTGGCTGCGTTATCAATGGCAGGACTGCCGCCATTTATTGGCTTTATTGGTAAAGAGTTAAAGTACGAAAGCGCTTTGGCTATTGCTGATCAGCCATGGTTGATTGTGGCCGCCGCCGTTGCCGCGAACGCTATGATGGTTGCCATCGCGTTGACCTTCGTCTTCCGAGTATTTCTCGGCGGGCAGTCAACCATCACACGCAAACCTCGCGAAGCGTCGATACTGATGCTAATTGGGCCTTTGCTGTTAGCCGTACTGGGATTGGCAACGGGTATTTTTCCAGACTTGCTGGCCAAATCGATCATCCAGCCTGCTGTCATTGATATTCTTGGCGCTCCAACTGAGGTGAAACTGTCTCTGTGGCACGGGATCAATGGGCCACTGATACTCAGTGTTATAACCGTTGCGATAGGCGCACTACTGTTTTTCAAACTGACCGTCGTTAGTCGAGCGATTAATAATTTGGTCGAGAAGTTACCTATGCTAGGCGATACAACATACGAGAAACTGTTAAATGGCATTCAATGGTTAGCAACAGGACTAACTAATCGCCTGCAAACTGGTTCTTTGACTCACTACCTAACCATCGTTTTCAGTGCATTCGTGATAGCGGTAGCCGTTGCATTGGTTTATCAGCCGGTCGAGATGGACTTTCGCAACCTGACGCCTGTGACACCGTTGGCTGCTTTGGTGGTCGTGCTTATGATCGGTGCTGCCATCGTTGCTGCATTCAGTGACAAGCGGCTGTTGTCGATCTGTGCGCTCGGTATTATCGGTAGTGGGGTTGCTGTGTTGTTTCTGGTGTACGGAGCCATCGACGTTGCTATTACTCAGCTAATGGTTGAAACCCTATTCGTCGTACTGATCGCTACGGTGCTTATAAAATTACCTCGCTTTCCTAAGCTGCAAGGCTCGGGCAAAGCGCGTGATTTCCGTGACGGGATGATTGCAATTGCCGCGGGTATCGTGATGACCATCATTACCCTCGGCGTGTCGCTGGCGCCCTTAGACTTGACAGTCACTCAGTTCTTTGAAGAAAACAGTCTGGCTAAGGCCTACGGTCGAAACATCGTTAATGTCATCTTGGTTGATTTTCGTGCACTCGATACACTAGGTGAGGTCGCCGTAGTCGCGACAGCGGCAATGGCCGTGATTGCACTGCTAAAGGTTCGAGTACATCCACAGGGGCCTCACTCATGAATTCATTGATCTTTAGCACCATCAGTCGTCTTCTTGTTGGGCTGATGTTACTTTTTTCCGTATTTCTACTTTGGCGTGGACACAACGAGCCGGGTGGAGGATTCATCGGTGGGCTGGTTGCTGCCGCCGGAATTATTGTCTATGGTCTGGCCGAAGGCCCGGCGATGATGCGCAAGTTACTGCGGGTGAACCCACGAACGCTAGTACTGATAGGGTTACTCACCGCAATTGTTGCGGGTCTCTTACCGTTGCTTCAAGGCAGTGCTTTTCTAACGGGTATGTGGCTATTTATTGGTGCGACTGATTTTGATAAAGGCTTAGCGCTAGGTACGCCTCTGATATTTGATATCGGTGTGTATTTAGTGGTGGTTGGTGGTGTTGCCGGCATGGTGATCGCGCTGGAGGAAGAGCTCTAATGGAGATTCTACTTAGTCTTCTTGTAGGTGTATTGATGTCTGTCAGCGTATGGTTGATGCTCAGTCGCAATTTGGTGAAATTCCTTTTTGGCCTAGTGGTAATCAGTAATGTGGCCAACCTCATTATTTTTAAAGTGGGTGGTTTGACTCGAGGTGCGCCTCCTCTGATTGTCGACGGTAACAGCGCTGACTATGCAAACTCTTTGCCTCAGGCCTTGGTGTTAACCGCTATTGTGATTGGTTTTGGTTTGGTGTCGTTTACGCTAGTCCTAGCATTTAAGGCCTATCAAGCGATTGGCACGGTCGATGTTGATGAAATGACAGTGGCTGAGCAGCGTGAAAAGCTACCGGAGAATTTAGAATGAATGGGTTATTGATTGCCTGCATTCTCACGCCGATGCTCACGGCGGTAGTAAGCTTTATATTGACCAGTAACGCTAAGGCACGGGGTGCGATTAGCATTGCCGGTTCGATCCTATTGCTATTTCTCGCCACTATCTTGTTATACCAAGTGGTTAACGGCGGCCCCGTATCCAACCAAATGGGCGGCTGGCAAGCACCCATGGGAATCACGCTTATCGCCGATATGTTGAGCGCCATGCTCATTATGGTGACGGCTATTGTTGCGTTAAGCGTGAATATCTACGCTATGGGCGATGTGTCAGAAGACCGAGTCGCTGGTGGCTTCTTTACTTTCCTGAATATGTTGATCGCGGGCGTGGTTGGCGCATTTCTCACCGGTGATTTATTCAACCTGTACGTCTGGTTTGAGGTCATGCTGATTTCCTCGTTTGCGCTATTGGTGCTGGGTGGAAATAAAGTGCAGCTCGACGGTGCGGTAAAATACGTCGCCATCAACCTCGTTTCCACGGTGTTGCTGCTGACCGCTATTGGTTTGCTGTATGGGCTGACAGGTACGCTTAATATGGCCGACCTATACCTGCGTGTGCCGCTGGTTGAAAGCCAAGGATTGGTTGGGGTGGTGAGCGTGCTGTTTCTGGTTGCCTTTGGCATCAAGGCTGCTGTTTTTCCACTATATTTCTGGTTGCCCGCGTCCTATCACACGCTACCGATCAGCGTCACCGCCGTGTTTGCTGCGCTGATGACGAAGGTAGGCATCTACGCGCTTATGCGGACCTTTACCTTAATATTCCCCGGTGAGCATGAGATGATCAATACCACGTTGATCTGCTTTGGCGTTATCACCATGGTACTGGGCGTATTTGGGGCCATTACACACAGCGATGTGCGACGTATTTTAGCCTTTCACGTCATCGGATCCATCGGTTTTATGCTGCTCGGTTTGGGGTTAGGCTCGGCGTTGGCCATGGGGTCGGCGATATTCTATATGATGCATGGTATCCTGATTATGGCGCTGTTGTTTATGATTGCGGGTATTATCGGCAAACTAGGAGGCAGTTTTGAGTTGGCGCGACTTGGCGGTTTGTATCAGGAGCGACCAGGATTTGCCATCTTGTTTTTGCTGGCAGCACTATCGCTGATTGGTATACCTCCACTATCGGGATTCTGGGCTAAATTATTGATTATTGAGGCGGGTCTGCACCACGATGCGACCGTCGTTATTACTTTTGTTATCTTGGTCAGCCTGCTAACGTTTGTGCCGCTTATTCGCATCTGGTCTGAGGCCTTTTGGAAGCAGAGACCCATGGATGTGGATGTCTCTTCGGTGACTCCTCCTAGTATGTATGCTTGGGTTCCTGTGCTTGGTTTGTCTGCTATTGTATTATTGATGGGGTTGCTACCCAGCAAGATCATTGAGCTGTCAGATACTGCGGCACAGAGCTTGATCAAACCGGATGCTTACTTGAATGAGGTACAGAAGAAATGACACCATTTGCTACCAACCTGATTCTGGCTTTTGTTTGGGCGGCCCTAAATGGCGGTATTGGACTGCCCAGTTTAGTAGTGGGTTTTTTGATCGGCTACCTGGTTTTATTCATTCTTCAGCCTTTATTTGGCAAGAGCAGCTACTGCGGCAAGCTGTATGATGGGACGCTGCTAGTGCTGTACTTTATTTATGAGCTGATTATTTCCAGCCTAAAAGTCACATGGGATGTGCTCACCCCGATCCATAAAAGTAAACCAGGTTTGATAGCCGTGCCTATTGACGCGAGTAGCGACGCAGAAATCACCGTACTCGCTAATCTTGTATCACTCACGCCGGGGTCACTGTCAGTAGACATCAGCGATGATCGATCCCACCTGCTGGTGCACGCCATGTTTGTTGATGACCCAGAAGCGTTCAAGCAAGAAATCAAACAGGGCATGGAGCGACGGGTCCTTGAGGCGATGCGCTAATGAGTACTTTAGAGTTTTCAGTCAATATCGCGCTTGCGCTGACCGTATTTGGACTGGTTGCAGGCTGCATACGCATGTTTAAAGGCCCGACGGCTGCCGATAGAATCGCTGCGCTGGATCTGGTCACTGTATTGCTGGTGGCTGTCTCGTCGTTGCTAGCGTTGCAGTTGGATAACTCAGCCTATCTTGACTTAGGTCTTGCGTTGGCGTTAGTTGGCTTTCTAGCCACGGTTGGATTTGCACGCTATTTGGAAATCAGTGTTCACATTCCGCTCGATGACGCAGATGCGGCCAAAAAGCTGGATGATATCGACGCGGATACCACCACGAAGGAGCGGCTCTAATGAATGACATCATGGTCAGTATATTGATCGTTCTCGGAGGCGGTTTTGCAGCTGTCGCGGGCCTTGGCCTGCTACGCCTTCCCGATGTGCTGATCCGTATGCATGCATCAACTAAAGCGGGCACCTTGGGTGTTGGACTTATCGTGCTGGGAGTGTCTGTGCATTTTGCCAGCTCGTTGGTGATTACCAAGGCGTTGCTGATTATCGTATTTCTATTTTTGACCGCACCTGTTGGCGCTCACCTGATTGCTCGTGCGGCTTATCGACGAGGCATTCGTTTATGGGGTAAGACACTGATGGACGATGCGGCGATGAAAGTTGGTGACCTTTCTGAATCGGTTGGCCAAAGCCGTTCAGAGCAAGGTGATGGTCAGAGCTCAGATAAATAGTGGTGATAATGCATGATACTTGCAGTCCTTGGAGGATTTGTTCTCTGTGCGTAGATTCTGGTTTACACTTATCGTAATATAATAGCCGCTTGGCTGAAAATCTTCGTTTTTCACTGGTGTTCTTCCTAGATTGGTAACCATCCAAGGATGGAGTTAAAGATTGCTGCGTAGCCTTGGTAACGTTACCAAGAGGTCTCAAGCGATGAATTCAAAAATACACGTTGCGATTAGTTTATTCTTATTAAGTTATTTGCCAGCACTGCAAGCTGCACCTGATACTGAAGGTCAATGGAGCGAGCAGGCTGAGTGGCCAATGATTCCCATTCATGCTGTTTTGACTCCTGAAGGTAAGATATTAACTTGGGGAGTTGAAGGGATTGATTCTGCAGAGTTTGTGTATGATGTTTGGGATCCGGAAAGTGGTTTAGCGGTCTCATCTCACAATACAGTCTTAAGTAACATTGGTATCAGTTCATTTTGTTCATCGGGGCTGGTATTACCTGAAACGGGCAATGTTTTGTTGCCGGGCGGTGAAGGGCAACCCGGTAGTCTCCAAAGTTCTGGGGTTGCTTCAGTTGCTGAATTTAACATCTCTAATAATAGTGTCAGTCCAGCCGCAGAAATGAGTTTCGCTCGGTGGTACCCCACATCAATTACGTTGCCTAATGGCGAAATTTTAGTGCTTGGCGGTAGAGATGAACAGCTTCGGGAAGTCATAACGCCTGAGGTTTACTCTCCAGAAACAAATGAATGGCGCTCGCTACTCGGTGTTCAGACCACTGATTATGGTTATTTTTATCCAAAACTATGGGTGCTACCGGATGGTCGTGTTTTTGGAATGCAGTATCAGCGGATGTTTTACGTCGATACGAATGGGCAAGGTTCACTGAGCATAGCAAGTTTATTACCAGAGGTGGGTCAAGGTGGTTCGACAGCTGTCATGTATCGTCCAGGTAAAATCATGCGGATTTCCGAAAAAGAGGTTAATGCGACTAGTGGTGCTTTATTAGTTGATGTTACCGGCGAGACACCTACCGTTCGTGAGACAACCAAGCTAACCCAGGAAGGGAGGCTGTGGGCAAATAGTGTCGTATTGCCTAACGGCAAAGTCATGGTGATTGGCGGGTCTGCTGTGTCAAACGAAGCGGAAGGTGCTTCATACCAGCCTGAAATCTGGGATCCTGTGACTGAGCAGTGGTCTCTCATGTCGCAATCGCAGCGGATGCGTCTTTATCATTCAACAGCGATCCTATTAAAAGATGGCCGCATATTGGTCTCTGGTGGTGGAGCTCCAGGCCCTGTAAGTAATAAAAACGCAGAAGTATTCACACCTCCTTATTTGTTTGATGCTGATGGTTTAGCCGCTCGACCAACGATAACCCTTGCCCCGACGGAGTCGCCCTACGGTGCAAGCGTTAGTATTAATCATCCCTCTGATGATGCAATAGCGCGAGTCACATTAGTAAAAACAGGTGCGGTAACCCATGCGTTCAACATGGAGCAACGCTTCATCGAGTTAGATTTTGCAGATACCTCAGACGGTGTGCGTGTTGAAATGCCTGTCTCGCCGAACATTGCTACTCCCGGCCACTATCTGATGTATCTGATCAATGATAAGGGCGTACCTTCTAATGGCCATATTATTAGAATCTCAGAGACGGCTGTCTATAACGAAACTCCTATTGATAATCCTGATCCTGTCGCTCTTGCTGATAGTGCCACCGCAGAATCGAATAATCCGGTCACTATCGATGTGTTGATAAACGATGAGGGCGAAGGTTTAACCATTAGTGATTTTGACAGCATTTCAGAAGCGGGCGGCACGATTACCGTCAGTGATAATGAGCTGATTTATACATCGGCTGAAACGTATGTCGGCCAAGACACTTTCAGCTATGAAATTACTGATGCATCAGAGCGAACCGTCAGCGCTGTTGTAACCGTAGAGGTTACTGAAGTGGTCAATAATCTTGAGCCTGTTGCAAACCCTGATACCGCTACTGCGGACTCTGACCCTATCGTTGATGATCCAGAAAATGAAATTGGCAATACGATTATTATTGATGCGCTTGATAACGATACAGGCGATGGTTTAGTTCTGCTTGAACCTAACGCTTGGTCATTAGAGGGAGGGACAGTTTCAATAGTAGATAATGAAATCTCCTATACACCAAAGATTGGCTATAACGGCGAAGATAAGATTTGGTACACCATAAATGATGCTGAAGGGCGCAGTAGTTGGAGCGTTATCACCATTGATGTGACGGGTAGCGGAATCTTGAATCCAGAACCTGTTAGCGAGCCAGATACAGCCAGCACTGCGGATGGTGCTGCTATTACTATTGACGTATTGTCCAATGACATTGGGAATGGTTTAACGATAATCGAGCCCAGTGCTTGGTCGTTGCATGGTGGAAGCGTTGCCTTAGTTGACAACGAACTTTCCTATACACCGAAGCCTGGATATGACGGTGAAGATAAGATTTGGTATGACTTTACTGATATAGAGGGGCGAGGCAGTTGGGGAGAGGTTACCATTGAGGTGACGGGTAGTGGAGTCTTTAATCCATCACCCGCTAGCGAGCCAGATACCGCCACTGCCGTGGGTGAGGATACGATTACTATCGATGTGTTGTCCAATGATATTGGTAATGGTCTAACTCTGATCGAGCCTAATTTATGGTCGCTAGAAGGAGGCAATGTTGCCTTAGTCGATAACAAGCTCTCCTATACCCCAAAGCTTGGCTATGAAGGTGAAGATAAAATTTGGTATGACTTTACTGATATAGAAGGCCGCAGCAATTGGGGAGTCGTTACGATTGAAGTGACGCCTTAAGTCGTGATATCTGCCCCATTTAGCTTTAACACTCTGGTTGTGTCATCACACTATCATTAAGTTGACATATTCCAAGGATGGATTGTTCACAACCTACTCCTTGGCCATCAGCCAGAGTGTTAAAACATGAATGTAATAAAAATAAACGTTGCCATCGGTTTTCTCTTAGCAAGTACTTTGCCGGCGCTGCATGCCGCCCCGGACACTGAAGGCCAGTGGAGCCAACAAGCTGATTGGCCAATGATCCCGATTCATGCCGTGCTGACCCCACAAGGTAAGATTCTGACTTGGGGTGTGGATGGCATTAGCTCGGGGCAATTCAAGTATGACGTTTGGAACCCTGAAAGCGGCTTAGGCACGACCTCTCACAACACGATTACCAGCAACATTGGCGTCAGTTCTTTCTGCTCTGCTGGGCTAGTATTGCCTGAAACGGGCAATGTGCTGATGCCAGGTGGTGACGCACGCCCAGAGGGAGCAACGAATTCTGGTATTACCTCAGTAGCCGCGTTTAATACTTCAACCAATGGTTTAAGTCGGGCCGCAGAAATGAGCTTTGCACGCTGGTACCCCACATCTGTAACGCTACCGGACGGTGACATTTTGGTATCGGGTGGTAGGGATGGCCAGCTTCGTGAAATTGTTACGCCTGAGGTTTACTCTCCCGGGACTAACCAATGGCGGTCGCTGCTAGGAGTGCAAACGACGGGGTATGGTTACTACTATCCTAAGCTATGGGTCGTGCCGGATGGACGTGTGTTTGGTATGCAAAATCAACGTATGTACTATATGACGCCAAATGGTCAGGGTACGCTCACGACAGCAGGAACATTGCCACGGGTGAGCCGAGGTAATAGTTCGACGGCTGTTATGTACCGTCCCGGTAAAATCATGCAGATCTCTGGTGAAGGAAGCACCACAACGAATGGTACTTTATTGGTTGATGTAACAGGTTCAACACCGGTTTTGCGTGAGACTACAAAACCCGCTCAAGCAGGACGGTTGTGGGCTAATACGGTAGTTTTACCCAACGGAAAAGTGATGGTAGTGGGTGGCTCTGCCGTATTAAACGCAGGGCAAGGCGTATCATATCGACCTGAAATATGGGACCCATCTACTGAGCAATGGTCGCTTATGTCACAATCACAGCGCATGCGTTTATACCATTCGACCGCGATCCTTTTAAAGGATGGACGCATATTGGTTTCTGGTGGTGGTGCCCCTGGTCCGGAAAATAATAAAAACGCAGAGATATTCACACCTCCCTATTTATTTAATAGCGCTGGTTTAGCACCTCGCCCAACCATTTCTAGCGCACCAGACGAAGCACCATACAGCGCAAATATTAGCGTAACTCATCCCACTGGCAATTCAATTTCCCGCGTTACTTTAATTAAAACGGGTGCAGTTACTCACGCTTTCAATATGGAACAGCGTTTTATTGAGCTAGATTTTACGGACACCTCTATAGGTGTGAACGTGAAAATTCCTAATTCACCCAATATTGCTACTCCCGGACATTATTTGATGTTCCTAATCAATAGTCAGGGTGTTCCGTCTAAAGGCCACATTATACGGATATCAGAAACGGCGGTTTACAATGAAGCTCCTTACCCTGTTGCTATTGCCGATAGTCAATCGGCTACTGCAAACATCGCCGTTCCAATTAGCGTATTAGCTAATGATACTGGGGCGGTTTTGACCATTAGTGACTTCAATCAATATTCTCAAAATGGTGGCACTGTTACGAAAAGTGGCAACCGATTAGTTTATAAATCCGCGGCTAGTTTCAATGGTCAGGATACGTTTTGGTATGTCATTAAAGATAATTTGGGGCGAACCAATAGTGCCAAAGTAACAGTGACTGTTTCGGGTGGAGCGAGCAATCCGGTTCCCGTCGGGAATCCCGATACTGCTGCGGCGAACCCGGGCAATGCCATTAGCATTGATGTACTGGCGAATGATGTTGGCAATGGACTGGTGCTGAATGCACCTAATGCTTGGTCACAAAACGGTGGTCGCGTTGCGTTGTCAGCTAATAAGCTTTCATATACGCCAAAGGCCGGTTTCAACGGTGAGGACAAAGTCTGGTACACCTTTAAAGATGTGCAAGGTCGGGGCAGTTGGGGAGAGGTGACGATCACGGTCACAGGCGGAGGGAATGTTAACCCAGCACCCGTTGGCAATCCTGATACTGCCAGTGCGGCGGGTGGTGCTATCAGCATCGATGTGTTGGCTAATGATGTTGGAAATGGTTTGTTACTAGTTGCGCCTAACGCCTGGTCGCTGCAAGGTGGTCGTGTTTCGTTGTCAGCTAATAAGCTTTCCTACACACCTAAGTCCGGCTATACCGGTCAAGATAAGATTTGGTACACGTTTAAGGATGTAGAAAACCGTCAGTCGTGGGGTGAGGTAACTATCACTGTTTCAAACGGTGCTACCCCAGCACCGATTGGAAATCCTGATACGGCTGCTGCTCGTACAGGCGTCACTATTACTATCGATGTGTTGGCCAATGACGTTGGTAATGGACGCGTGCTTAACCCACTGGCTAGTGCCTATTCTCTGCGAGGCGGTGATGTATCTGTGGCAAATAACAAGCTCAGTTACAAGTCTAAAGCAGGCTATACCGGGGTGGATAAGGTCTGGTATAACTTCAAAGAAGTGCAAGGACGAACTAGCTGGAGTGAAGTGACAATCAACGTTAGCCCTTAGTCTAGGCTGATATGATTCAGTTCATGGTAATCGCCCGCTTGTATAGTGCTAGTTGCCTCAGTGTTAAGCAGGCTTAGTTTTTTGAAATTTGGATGAAATGATGACAACACCGCAAAAAATATTCTCAATAATTGGACTGTCGTTAGTTATAGCTGTTGCAGCTTATACGACTTATGGCGTGACTAATTCATCACCGCCTAAAGAGCCTGAAAAAACGGTTGTTTTGGGTGAAGGATCAGGCCCTGATGCGCGCGTGGCCGCTAATTTATTGCTGCCAAACCAGCCAGTTAGAGGCCCGCTACGAACTGAAGAGTTAAAACACATCGAGCTAACCGATCAAGATGGGAAGAAGTTCTCTCTAGATGATCTTAAAGGTGAAACGGTATTGGTAAATTTCATGTTCGCAGGCTGCACCAGTATTTGCCCTGTGCAAACGGTTGGCTTGCGCCGCGTGCATAATGAAATGCAGCTTGATCCTGAAAAAGATCGCATCAAGATATTATCGATCTCTATTGCCCCTTTAGGAGATACGCCAGAGTTGTTGAAACAGTTCGCTCAACGCTTTGAAATTGATAAGCCGAGCTGGCGTTTTGCTGTGACTACTCAGGCACATACCGATGAGTTATCAGAACAGTTTGGGGTGGGCGTTAAACCGCTCGCTGGTGATCAATCAGATAGTGATCAATTAGATCATCGTTCTTTGTTATACCTGATTAATCATGAGGGTGTGATGATTCAGCAGTATAAGGGTAATGTGGTTGATGTTGAGAGATTGAAAAATGAGCTGCGGGTGGTTGATCAGATGGGAAGGTCTGAGGGTTGAACTACTCTCCCTGCACAACACCTTGGCTCTCGTTGTATGAAATTGGTGGATATTTTGCGGGATTATCTGGCCCACAACAGCTTGGCACACATTCCATTTTATAATTAGCATTCGCGTTTAAAAAGAACGGGATGGAGTAACGCGAATCATCGCCAATGTTGTTATTGGCAAAGTGTTTTGCGCTGATAAATCGATCATTGGTCCACTGCTTTAACAGCTCACCCGTATTCACAATGAAAGCGTCTTTGATCAGAGGAACGTTAATCCATTCCTGCACACGTTCGTTAAACACACTCAGCCCAGGCTTGTCTTGCGCTAGGATGGTGAAAAATGAAGTATCCACATGCGGAGCAATACCAAATTCATCAGTGTCTTTGTCAAGCAGTGGTGGGTAGTGCGTCATGCGCAGGCGATAGAGTGGGTCAACAAAGGCCTCGTCAAAGAACGTGGCCCGCATTTCCAAAGCGGATGCAACGATAGGTAATAACCGTCGGCTGAGATTTTCCATAGCTTCAGCGTAGTTTTCAACTGCCGCTCTAAACCCTGGTAGGTCAGCTACCGGAGGCCATTGGTTATCATCCATGTTCAAATCATGATCGCATTTGATAATGAAGGTCTCATTGAGATTGCCACGGTCGCGAGCAGGCAGTTTACGGTTTTTAACGGGTAGGTATCCAATACCACCAACAGGCCATTCAGGTCTATCCATCAAAAGAGCCTGTTTAGCATCCAGCGGTAAGTGATGAAACGCTCTGACTTGTTCAAAGGTCTTATCCATCAACTGACTGTGAATGCCATGGCCAATAATCGAAAAAAAACCGACTTCTTGGCAGGCGATTCTTAGTTGAGTGGCGACGTTTTGCAGTGAGGCTTCACTACCGTAGGCGAAGTAGTCGCTTAGATCAATAACAGGAATGTCCCCGTCACTCGCTTCCTTAGCGCCGCTGATATCCCATGCGTTGGATTCAGCCTGAAGCTGCTTTTCTTTTGCAAAAGGGTCGAAAGACTTAGTATTTTCTGTGCTCATTCGACCCTCTTTTCTGTTATTGATTTAAGTTTATACAGCAGTTAACCAGCCGTGAGTATCCTCTGCTTCACCCCACTGAATCGCATTCAATTGGTTACGCAGCTGAGTCGTAATCGGCCCTAGAGTGCCAGTCCCCACTTCGTGCTCTTTACCCTGATAAATCATGGTACCAACTGGGGCGAGTACCGCAGCCGTTCCTGAAAGTGCAGCTTCACATCTTGGGTTTTGAATACGCTCCAAGACCTCAGTGATGGATAACTCACGTTCACTAACTGTCATCCCGTTGTCACGAGCGATGGTCAAAATAGAGTCGCGTGTAACACCGTGTAGGAATGAAGGATCTAGCGCTTTGGTGATGATTTCATTGCCATCAATCAACAAGAAATTAGCGGCGCCCGTTTCTTGGACGAATCCGCCGGGAGCGAATAGAATCTGATCGGCATTGTACTTCTGCTTCGCTTCCATAATGGGATTCAGAGCACTAGCGTAATTGCCACCGCTTTTGATCATGCCCATGTGAGGCGCACAGCGCATGCCGTCTTCATCTAGCAGAACGCGTAAGGCTGCCGCACCGCCGGAGAAGTAGTCACCAACTGGTGAAAGCAGAACAAACTGACAAGACTCAACCGATGGCGCAGCGGCTTTACCAATGCTTAGCTCAGTACCCAAATGAGTTGGGCGGATATACATCGAGCCTGGCGCATCCGGTACATCAGCTTTGAATTTCGCAACAATATCCAGAATCATCTTCGCTGTGACATCCACATCAATCTCAGGCAATGAAATCAGGTGTGAGCTTTGAGCAAAACGCTTTAGATTCTGATCCATGCGAAAAACTTTAACCGAACCGTCTTTTTGGCGAAACGCTTTTAAGCCTTCAAAACAGGTGCTTGAGTAGTGCAACACATGACTAGCAGGGTGCATCGGCAATGATTCGCTAGAGACGACTTCCGGCGCACTCCATTCATTATTTTTAAACCAGTTAATTGCCATTTCAGGCATGAATTCTGTGCCAAATGCTTTAGCCATGTCGATCGCTTCATTATAGGACTATCGGATAGTAAATATGCCACATCCCAGAATCTGGCTCTAGCCTTTTATTAAGGGTTTTGAATAAATAACATAAGGAATGTTAATAATTCGTTTTTAGACCACGAATTGTTTGATTGTGATTCAAGGAGTGATGGGTAGCATAAGCGATTATCATTAAACAAAACTTGGAGTAAAAGGATGAAATTACTACTTAACCCGTTTCGTGGGTCGGGCATCGCTCCTTCTGAAGGGATGGAAGGTAAGCACGTAAGTGTGGATGCTGCAAAAGTCATGGATTTACTCCAGCATTGCCCCGCCGCGAAACAAACAGAGCTGCATGACCATCATGAGTTAGCCACTGAGTTAGGAATTGGCAGGCTCTATATTAAAGACGAACGTGAACGCATGGGATTAGGGAGCTTTAAGTCTACTGGAGCGGCTTATGTGATTGCGCTGGCCGCGAGTAAAGCCATTGAAGGTTCTCCGTTTACATTGGAAACGGCTACCCCTGAGCAGCTTAAAACACTGCTGCCCGATGAAACTTACATTTGCTCGACGGCGGGCAATCACGGTTTGTCTATTGCCGCCGGTGCACGTGTATTTGGGGCTAAAGCGGTTATTTATTTGAGTAACGCTGTTCCTGAAACATTTGCTGAGCGTTTGAAAGATTATGGTGCCGACGTGGTGCGTCATGGTGAAAGCTATGAAGATAGTTTTCACGGTGCTTTGGCACGAGCTGAAAAAGAAGGCTGGACGATGTTGTCAGACACATCATGGCCGGGTTACACCGAGATTCCCACGCAAATCATGGAAGGTTATTTGATCGTTTCTTCTGAAACCGTTAAACAACTGGCGGATGAGCCTACTCCTACGCATATTTTCTTGCAGGCCGGTGTAGGTGGTGTTGCGGGGTCGGCAACGGCCTATTTCCGTGATCAGTGGGGCGATGAGCCAATGATTGTGATTGCTGAACCTGAAGCTGCGCCTGCGCTGATCGACAGTATAGAAGCAGGCAAGCCAGTTGAAGCAAAAGGGCCGGTATCTTCAATGGGGCGTTTAGATTGTAAAGAGCCTTCGCATGTGGCGCTGGTGTGTTTGTCGAAACAGGCGGATTGGTTTGTTACGTTGAGTGACGAGCAGGTGGAAAGCACCACTGATTGGTTGGCTGCGGCTGGAATACCATCGACACCTTCAGCGACGGCGGGTTTGGCAGTAGTGCAGCAGAGCCAGGTTGGCGATGAAGTGCGCACCAAGCTGGGCCTAGATGAGAATAGCCGGGTGTTGGTTATTATTACTGAGCGAGCGTAGGTTGCGAGGTTAGCTATGAATAATGACTTTGGCCGGATTCAGTGGCCTGTTTTGGTTAAGTATGCGAATTATGAGGAGCTGGGCTATATTGCTGATGCTTCGGGCTGGGAGTCAGAAGTTGGTCCACGAGGTACTTACCTAAACACGGCTGATATTTTGATGGACTCAACCGGAGTGTCATATTTCATATCTGACGCTGGAGAAGGAGAGAAAGCTCTGGCGCTTATGCAAAAAAGTATCGATTTAGATGAAGCTTTAGGCTGGGTTAGGGCTCACGCTTCGCTGCAAGGTCATTGTTGTGTTGCTAAGCTTTATGCCTCTTCAATACAAGAGGTCTTTGGTATTCTGGAATCATTGGATGATTAGTAACACTCAGTTCGTCAACTCTAGGCCATTTCAAATAAGCCGCTGAATATGTTAGGGTTTAGGCGTTCGCACGTTTTCATACACTGAGGAGAAATTAATGAAAATTCGCTATAGCGATTTAACACAAACCCATAAAGACCTGGCCTGTAAGTTATCCAAAGAAGGTACTAGCCGCCGTCAAATGATGAAGCTGTCGCTAATGACAGGTGTTTCACTGGTTGCTGCCAAGCACTTGCTGCTAGATGCCAAAGTAGCCATGGCTGCTGATCCTAAGAAAGGTGGCACCATACGTTTCGCCTCTAATATACACGGCCCAGACGATAATCAAGATCCACAGCTCTTTACGTCAAACATTGATTATACCCGTGGCCGCGCAGTTTATAACGGTCTAGTACAGATTGGCGAAGGTATTAAACCAATGCCTGAGCTAGCAACAGAGTGGACACCCAATGCGGATGCATCGGAATGGACATTCACCATACGCAAAGGCGTCAAGTTCCACGATGGTTCTGACTTAACCGCTGAAGATGTTGTTTATAGTATGAACCGCCACTTAGCAGAAAAATCTACATCGGTTGTAAAGTCGGTAATGAGCTCAGTCAAAGAGTGGACTAAGTCAGGCCCACTTGAAGTAAAAGCGACATTAAATGGCCCAAATGCTGACTTGCCAATATTGTTAGGCTTGTATCAAAACAAAGTGATCAAGGCTGACTCTACCGGTGGTTTCAACGGTACAGGGCCATTTACGTCTGAGTCGTTTGAGCCGGGTGTGAAATCGGTTCACAAGCGTAATGAAAATTACTGGCGTGAAGGTGCACACCTTGATGCCATTGAAATGACAGCAATTACTGACCCTGTGGCACGCGTGAACGCGTTGATTTCGGGTGATATACAAATTGCATCTAGCCTCGACGCCAAAGCATTTCGTCAGATAGAAGCGGCTGATAACGTTGATTTATTATCTGTCCCTGCTGCACTTCAGTTGGGTATTTGTTGCCTAAAGAACACGGCTCCGGGTGATAATGCTGATTTTGTTAAGGGCATGCAGTTCCTTCAGGATCGTGAGCGAATCGTGAAGCGCATCCTCAAAGGTAAAGGCTCTCTCGGTAACGACACACCAATTTCTGCGGCACACGGTGAGAACTTCTGTTCTGAGCTACCACAGCGGGAATTTGACTTAGACAAAGCGAAGTTCCACTTCAAGAAAGCGGGCATAAGCGGCGCTGAGTTATTTGTTGCGCCGATTACTGCTGGAATTGAGGATATTGCGTTATTGTCTCAAGCCAACGCGGCTAAGATTGGTTTCGACCTCAAACTTAAGAAAGTACCCAACGACGGTTACTGGGGAGCGGTATGGATGAAGGAGCCAGTTAACATGGTGAACTGGAACATGCGTCCAACGGCTAACTCACAGCTAGCTATCCAGTTTGCACCCGGTGCCAAATGGAATGACACGTTCTGGGAAAACAAGCGCATGGGCGAGCTATTGAAGTCATCACTGTCTGAGTTAGATCCAGATAAGCGCCACGAAATGTACTGTGAAATGCAGACCTTGGTTCACAACGAAAGCGGCATGGTCATTCCGGCGTTCTCGAATGTTAACGATGGTATTGCTAAGAACGTCATGGGTATCCCTAAGATACCATTAGGGCAAGTCGGTGGTGCTGAGTGGCCTGAGTTTGCTTGGCTAGCTTAACCACTTACTGGGTCGCAGTCTGACGGTGGGTGGTGCATTAACGCCACCCATCGCCAGACTGCTAGATCTGGGTTTTCGTGAAGGGTCGATTGTGACCCTAGTTGGGCTTCTCACGCTATGAACCACACGCTGGATCAGTTTTCAGATAATCCAATCATCGATGAGCTCGTTAGTTGGCCTCCACGTGAGCAGTCGATTGTCAGTGTGCGCGCTAGCTGCCCACTGTTTCGTCAGCCGTTTGTTGAAATAACATTAGATAATAATGAGACAATTACCCATTCATTTATCAAGGATGGATTTGTAGAGTATTGGACAGAAGCAAAGGTAATTTTGGAGACCTTAACCTCCATTGATTTGATTTCTGATGTCAAATTGTCTGAAACAATGGATATCAATGGACTGATTACGCGAGTGCTTGAAGCACGCGATGAGTCCATAACAGAAGCTGGGATGATGTTTGAACATGGTATGTACCAGCAATACCTCTGGCAATTTGGTAATGATTACAAGGGCTTGCCAGATCATATTATGCAGAATATTGCTGTATCACGGGCTCGGCTAACGAGCGAATAAATAGAATAAGGAGATAACTATTCCATGATGATGCGAATGGTTTTACAGCGGCTCGGTATCGGTGTCGTGACGTTGTTTGTGGTTTCGGTGATTGTCTTTGTTATCACTCAGTTTTTACCCGGCGATGTTGCTCAGATAAAGCTTGGTCAAGCTGCAACACCTGATACGTTAGCAGCGTTGCGGGCTGAGTTGGGCTTAGATAAACCTTGGTACGTTCAGTATTTTGGTTGGCTGGGAAATATGATGACAGGGGATCTTGGCATCTCCAAAGCCGGGGGGGCGACGATATCTAGCTTGATCGATAGCCGCATCTGGAATACGTTGATGATGGCGGGTCTCGTCTCGTTAATTTCTATTCCCATTTCAATTTCCTTAGGCCTCTGGGCTGCCATGCATCCTGGTACGCGACTGGATCGCATTGTGACTTTTGGTACCTTGAGCCTCATATCAGTTCCTGAGTTTTTGATCGCTACCATTATGGTGCTAATTCTTGCCGTCAAATTGAAGTGGCTACCCTCTACCCTTTACTTAACAGGTGATGAGACTTTCTTTGAGTTGCTCAAATCGATTGCGATGCCACTGATTACCCTCGTGATCGTTGTATCTGCTCAGATGATCCGTATGACCCGTGCCGGTATTCTTAACGTCATGAGCTCACCGTATATAGAAATGGCGATTCTGAAAGGGGTTCCCCGCAAACGTATTATCTTACGTCATGCACTGTATAACGCGATTGGCCCCATCATTAACGTTATTGCTCTTAATCTCGCTTACTTAGTTAGCGGGGTGGTGATTGTAGAAACAATTTTCTCTTACCCCGGTTTAGCTAAGCTGATGATTGATGGCGTGCAAACGCGCGATCTGCCATTGGTGCAGGCTTGTGCGATGATTTTCTGCGGAGTTTACGTAGTCTTAATCTTGTTTGCAGATATTGCTTCGATTTTGTCGAACCCACGATTAAGACACCCGAAATAAGGCGGAGATTATTATGAGTGAAGTATTAAACAAAGAAGATGAAGTCCTCGCCAAACTCGATGCGTTTGCTGAGTTACCGGATGCACCGCCAAAGCGCAAAATCAAACTGTCTTGGGTCGGTAAGTTCGCCTGTTTAGTGGTACTTTTTTGGGTGGTGATGGTAGCGATTGGCCCATCGATTGCACCACACCATGAAATGGATATGGATGGTGACGATAGCTTTATGGTCGCGCATGTTAACGAATATGGTAGCTTCCATTTAGGAACCGATCACCTTGGGCGGGACACGCTGTCACGGGTACTTTATGGCGCACGTAACACCATCGGTATCGCGCTATTAGCCACCCTAGTGGCTTACTCCTTAGGAATTACCCTCGGCATTTTGGCGGCAGTTAAAGGCGGTTGGATTGATATGATTATCAGTCGTATCAATGACGCCATACTCGCCTTACCCTCGATTATGCTTGGCTTAATAGTCATCGCTGCACTCGGCTCATCCGTTCCAATATTGATTAGCTTGGCGGGAGTGATTTATGCCACTAGCGTCTTCCGAATCGCACGGGCACTCGCGCAAGACATTATGGTGCAGGACTTTGTCGAAGCCGCACATGCTCGTGGTGAACGCATTTGGTGGATTATTAAGTCAGAAGTATTGCCCAATGCGGTGATGCCATTAGCGACTGACTTTGGTTTGCGCTTAGTCTTCGTGGTGTTGTTTATTTCTAGCTTGAGCTTTTTGGGTTTAGGCATACAGCCACCCGCTTCCGACTGGGGCAGCATGGTGCGTGAAAACCTGGCTGGGCTCAGCGGAGGAATCGATTTGGAGGGGAATATCGTGACCTCGTACGCCGCGATTTGGCCTGCGCTAGCGATCGCCAGTTTCACCATTGCGATTAACCTTATTGTTGATGATATCTCTGCCAAGTCTGGTGGAAGTCTCGCGAAGAAAATGATCTAAGGAGACACATCATGGAAAGCAATAAGGAAATATTAGTCGAAGTAAAGGACCTACGCATCAGCGCTACTAGTGACGAGGGTGTCGAAATCCCTATCGTCAAAGGCGTAGATTTTAACATTCACAAAGGTGAAGTGGTCGCGCTGATTGGAGAGTCTGGTTCAGGTAAAACCACGATATCATTGGCGTCATTGGCCTACACCAAGCCTGGATTACACTTTGCAGGTGGTGAAGTGAAACTACGCGGTGAAGATTTGTTGTCGATGGAGCCGCTCAAGCAGCGTGAAATACGGGGTGCCAAGGTCGCTTATTTAGCTCAAAGTGCGGCAGCTACATTTAACCCAGCATTGACGATTGGCGAGCAGGTCACTGAGTCAGCGGTTATGCATGGGATCCTGAATCAGGAAGAAGCAACCAAGCGTGCCGAGGAGCTTTACGCCGCATTAGAATTACCCGATCCAGACCGCATTGGTCATCGCTACCCGCATCAGGTTTCAGGTGGACAGTTGCAACGCTTAATGGCAGCCATGGCGTTATGTGGTAAACCCGATTTAATGGTACTTGATGAGCCAACTACGGCGTTGGATGTCACCACGCAAATTGAAGTACTCAAGGCGTTTAAGAAGGTCATACACGAACAGAATTCAGCCGCGATCTACGTAACGCATGATCTCGCTGTTGTTGCACAGATTGCCGATCACATCGTGGTGCTTTATAGCGGCGAAGTGATGGAGCAGGGGCCAGCTGACCAGATAATCAATCGGCCACAGCATGCTTATACCAAGCGTTTGATGGAAGCGGTTAGACCCAAGCCAATTGCTGGTCTGGGTACGGATGTTGGCGCAGAGCACAATCGTGATACTGACAACCTAGAAGTACGGGAAGTGACAGCGGGCTACGGCGGTAACGTCGGAGGCGAACCTAAAATCCCCATCCTGAAAGACATCAACGTCAGTGTGAAAAACGGTCATGTGGTTGGTGTAATCGGAGAATCAGGTTGTGGTAAATCGACACTAGCGCGCGTAATGGCCGGTATGTTGCCAGCAGCGCGCGGTGATGTGATTCTTGATGGTCATAAGCTTGAAGGTGATTTACAGGATCGCAAGCGGTCTGAGTTGCAGAAAGTGCAGTTTGTATTCCAGATGGCGGATACAGCGCTCAACCCTAAGCAGTTGATTGGCAATATTATCGGCCGACCGCTAGAGTTTTATCACGGGCTTAAAGGTAAAGCAAAGCACGCCAAAGTATCTGAGATATTGGAAATGGTGGAGTTGCCCGCAGAGTTTGCCAACCGTTACCCGATGGAGCTTTCAGGTGGGCAAAAGCAGCGTATTAACTTGGCGCGTTCACTAGCGGCAACGCCTGAAGTGATGTTGTGTGACGAGGTGACTTCAGCGCTCGATAGTATCGTTGGTGCCAATGTTATTAAGCTGTTGACCAATCTGCGTGATAAGACCGGCGTGTCTTTTGTCTTTATCAGTCATGACTTGTCTACCGTAGCGTCCTTTGCTGATGAGATTGTGGTGCTTTATGCGGGTCGAGTGGTTGAGCAAGGCCCTACCGATGAAGTATTGGTGCCACCATTTCATCCTTATACGCGATTGCTGATTAGCTCAGTGCCTGAAATGCGCATCGGTTGGTTGGAAGAAACTATGCAGAAGCGCGAGATGGCGGTGGGTATATCGCGTGGCGTCGAGATGGATGCGGTGGGTTGTCCATTTTACAATCGTTGTCCGATGGGAATAGAGGGGACTTGTAATCAAGAGATACCACCTATTTTGGAGTTGAATGATGGGCACCAGATTAGCTGTCATTTGACGTTGGATCAGTTGAATGAAGTTGAGGCGGATACGCGGCGGATTTTGGATGAGGCAGCGGTTTAATCTCTGAGGGTTTAAAGTTATTCTGGTGGGTAAGTGGGATATAGGTTACTCAGGTGGCGCATACTTCGCAAAAAGCTCGGCTTCAGTCATATCTGTCGTTTCTTCAGAAAAACTATAAAAGCCAGGTTTTTTGTCAATAAAAACTTGATGGTCTAGTTTGAAATTAGGCTCGTCGTCAAACAGCCCCGCTGCCATCATGTGCTGCTGGGTCTGCTTCATACGCCAGAATAAGCTACTGCCACATTGCTTGCAGAATCCACGATCGGCCCATTCTGAAGAGTCATAAACGCCGATATTTTCCTCTCCCTCGAATTCAACATCAGAGCCGCAGTCCACAGCCATATAGGGCCCACTAGCCCATTTACGACACATCTCACAGTGACAGGCACCAATACTGGTTTTCTTGGTGTTTGCGATGAAACGGACTGCACCGCAGAGACAGCTGCCTTTTCCGATGGTTTCTGACATGATGTTTTCTCCTATTTTGAGTGACTCGTATTCATATCAATCGATTTCATCCGTGCCGTCAACGCAGTTTTCAGTTTCTGGGGTTTGAATTTTATTGGGATATTGATCACAATAAAGAACCTAGGCTGAGACGGCGAACAGACCGGATTGGATGCCCCGCTTGAGACGTAAACTAACTGGCTTTAGAATTACTTTGGTTTGCCAGACAATAGCCAAAGCCTTGATAGATTGTACAGCCATGTGCTGTTCAGTTTATTCAAGTGGTTAAATCGGCGTAGTCAGCGGCGCAGTTATAATTGGAGTAGTCTGAAGCAGATGTTGAAAGGGTTCTGACTTTCAGCTAAGACTTGGTGTTAGAAACATGGTCAGTCAGAGTATTTGGCTACTAATTATTGGTGAGTAAAAAATGTTCCCGAGAAAGCTTGATAAAGAACTTACACTATCGCTCTTGTCAGTGCAGCATGCTCCTTTGCTATTTAGGCTCACTGGCAAAAATAGAGAATTCCTGAGACCATGGTTTCCATGGATTGAATTTACTAATCAAGAGAAAGACACTGTTGGTTTCATAAACGATCAACTAAAATTATATGATGAGAGAAAGGCTGTTCAAGTCGCGATTGAATACAAAAATCAAATTATCGGTGTAGTCGATTTTCACGAAATCGACTCAAAGAATGACGTAGGGCAAATAGGGTATTGGTTGTCTGAAGAGTATAATGGCAAAGGTTTTATGACGCTCGCAGTAAAAGAAATGCTGTCCATCGGCTTCAATGACTTTGCCCTAAATCGAATTGTGATTCAGTGTGCGGTAGAGAATACTAAAAGTAGTGCCATTCCTAAGAGACTTGGTTTCATGCAAGAAGGAATACTGCGAAGCACTGAGAAGGTAAACGGCCATTACTTTGATCATGCTGTATATGGATTATTAAGGAATGAAGCCCAACTTTCGTGACTTGCCGCTTGGTATTCAGCGCCTGCTCAAAGTTCGGAGTGGGCGTTATGTGAACTCATGACTATGATTATTGATCGACTATCTACCGATGATGATTTCTACAAACAAGCTATAGATCTAAGGTACGAGCTTTTCTTTAAAAAACTCAAGCTTCCTTTTAGCATCGTTCAAGATGATCTGGAATCTGTAAGTGAGCACTTTGGAATGCGTAAAGGAAATACACTATACGCTTATGGTAGGCTCACTAAACTCGACTCCAGAGAATACAAAATTTCTCAAGTAGCTGTTTGCCCGTCATTTCAACGTAAGGGTTATGGCAAGGAACTTTTAAGCAACATCATTGAGTTCGCTAAGAATGCTGACGCGAAATTGATCGAACTTAATTCCCAAGTTAGTGTAGTAGAGCTCTATAGAGGGTTTGGGTTCATTGAAACAGGAAATACATATCCATCAAAAACTACAGGTGTGTCTCATGTCAAAATGGTTCTTCATCCGGTCACATAACAAGACGGTCAACGCACACCTTCGGCTCGAGCTGCCTCTTCGTTGCCGGTATTTTCACGGCTGGCGCATCTAAGTTGAGCTAAATGAAAACACAACAAAATACAGATCTTGAAGTGCGCAACCTGACGACACTTTTATACTCCGAAGTTGAAGCGCTCGGTAAGTTGGAAATCTCGGAATGGCAGGAAATCAAAGGAGGCTCTTTTACAGAGTCAATTGAAGCCTGGCAAAGTGGTGAGGCTGACCAAATTCTAGGATTAGTTTTCCTTTTAGAAAATCAACTAGTTGGTATGACGCTTTTCAAGCGACCACCGCTTTCTCCCTCTTGGGTTTCTCCTGAAGCAGCCACGATACACGGTTTGAAGATCTCGACGTCTCAGCAAGGACAAGGGTTCGGGCATAAAGCGTTTGCACTAGCAATTCATAAGCTCAAAGAAGAGTGGCCTAGTATCACCAAATTGATGCTTGCAGTGGATGCTGACAATACAGCTGCTATAGCGGTATATCGAGCCTATGGAATGATCGAATACGAGCCTATTTGTGAGGGGCCGAACGGCCTGGAGTACCGTTTCGAGATTTCGCTTTCGACTTAACGCCAAACACCTCATCAATCATTGAAAAGGCACTTAACAAGCGTGCAGATTTTGATCCAGAGATTAAATTAAGAGAAAGTGAAAATTGGTAAATAAACAGACCAGCTGGACTATTTGCTTGGAATGTCAGGGGCGCGGCAAAAAAAGCAAAAGACTCCGCAAGAAGGTGCGACTCCGTTACCAGCGCGAGTTGGATGAATTCGAAAAGAATAACCGCGAAGGGCCTACTCCTGTTCGTCCTAAAGCCCACCTCGACTCCTGCCCAAACTGTTCCGGCTCAGGCCTTATTTCTGCTACTAGTGACCCTGTTGTAGATAAAGAAAACTACCCTCACGTAGCCATTATTGGCGGCGGTATCGGAGGGGTGGCGCTGGCTGTGGCGTGTTTGCACCGGGGTATTCCTTTTACGCTTTACGAACGTGATAGGGGTTTTGATGCTCGTTCTCAGGGCTATGGGCTTACGTTGCAACAAGCGAGTAAGGCAATCGAAGGATTGGGCGTTTTATCGTTAACGGAAGGCGTGATTTCAACAAGACATGTGGTGCATACAACCGATGGAAAAGTGATCGGTGAATGGGGCATTAGGAAGTGGTTGGAGTCAGAGGTGAAAGCCGCTCCCAAACGTACCAATGTGCACATCGCTCGGCAATCTTTGCGCTTAGCGCTGCTTGAGCAGCTCGGTGGCGATGATGCGGTGCAATGGGGCTACCAATTAGTCGACTTTAAGGAGCATGAGGGTGAAGCGGTTGATCTGACTTTTGAAGTAGATGGGAGGATGCTGCACACCACGGCGGATCTTGTCGTGGGCGCGGATGGTATTCGTAGCTCTGTTCGACGGCTGCTGATTGGCGAGGATACTAGCCCGCTACGTTATCTCGATTGTATTGTGATCTTGGGCATTTGTCCTTTGGCTGCTCTCGACGGTCTTGAGAGTAAGCTGCTTGACTCGGCCACCGTTTTTCAAACGGCCAATGGGCATGAGCGAATCTACATGATGCCGTATGACTCAGACTCAGTGATGTGGCAGCTAAGCTTCCCAATGCTGGAAGAAGAGGCTAAGGCGTTGAGTGCTCAAGGTGCTCAGGCACTTAAAGACGAGGCGTGTCGAAGAACGCAGTGGCATGATCCCATTCCTCAAATTTTAGCGGCGACATTGGACGCTCAGGTTTCTGGTTATCCCGTTTATGACCGAGCGCTACTTGAGGCAGAGCTCCTAGAGGAAGGCTCTCAAGTCACGTTAATTGGGGATGCTGCTCACCCGATGAGCCCATTCAAAGGGCAAGGCGCGAATCAAGCACTACTGGATGCGCTGGCGCTGGCTCGGGGTATTTTAAAAGGCTGTGGCCCATTTTCTCAATGGAAGGACGCTGGCATCAGGAGGTGTGTGTTAACCGAATTTGAATCAGAGATGTTGGAACGCAGTGCCTCCAAAGTCAAGGATTCAGCAGAGGCGGCAGAGTTTCTGCATTCCGACACGGTGCTTCATGAGGGAGATGAGCCGAGAGGGCGATGCTTAAAAAATACCTGACACACTGCCCTCTACATTGCTCCTTAATTACGGCAACTGCGGACAATCACCACAAATCACATACGCATGACTTGGGTCATTCAAGCGTTTCAGAAAACCAAGCTCCTTACGCATCATACTGGTCATTTGGGAAATAGGGTTGTTCGTGATTTGAGGCAAACGGCTAGCCGTAGCCTCTGCAAACTCACGCAGCAACATCTCTTCAACTGATAATTCCCGCTCCACATACCATACTGAGTAGTCATCAACTTTGCCCAATCGCGCGGCCGAGCTGATAGCCTGCTCCAGATCACCCATCTTATCCACCAATCCAAGTTCTTGTGCTTTTTTACCTGTCCAGATTCGTCCTTGAGCCACTTCATGGACTGCGTCCACTTTCATGTCGCGTCCCTCTGCTACGGTGGTTAGAAACTGTTGATAGCCTGCTTCTATTGTTGATTGCAAGACTGCGCCATAGGCTGGCGAAATACCGCGTAAAGCGCTGGCACCACCGGCGATGGGTGTGGTAGCAACGCCGTCTGTGTAAACACCATAGCGAGCCAATGTTTTCTCGAAGCTTGGCATAAGCCCGAAAATACCAATGGAGCCGGTTATGGTGTTTGGTGATGCCCAGATCTCATCGGATGATGCGGCAATCCAGTAACCACCCGATGCGGCAACCGACCCCATTGATGCCACGACGGGGATGCCATCGGCTTGAGCAGCGGCAAGTTCTGTTCGAATATTTTCCGAGGCTGTTTTACTACCGCCACCTGAATCAATACGTAAAACGATGGATTTAACGGCTTTATCCAATCGAGCTTTTCTGATCAGTTTGCTTAGTGATTTACCGCCGATTGCACCTGCGGGCGCATTACCATCAACGATACCGCCAACCGCTACAATAACGGCTACTTTGTCGGCTTTATGCTCTACTGGTGATCGCTCAACGCGAAGGTAATCTTTATAGGCTACGCTTCGATAATTCAGCGTGTCGGTGTCCTCACCAGCCAATTCAATGAGATAATTTCGCCGCTCTGTATCAGTAACCAGGCGATCTACCAAGCCTTTATCCAGCGACAACTGAGCAAGATTACCCTTCGCCAATCGCATCTCCTCTGGCGCGTTGTGCAGCATCGCGTTAATGCTGCCCGCTGTCATGCCTCTAGCTTTTTCGACTCCTGTTGTGTAAGCCTTCCACCAGCCATCCAATATCCCAAGCTTGGCTGTGCGATCTTCTGCTGACATATCGTCGCGTAAGAACGGATCGACAGCAGATTTGTACTTACCCACTTTGAATAAATTAACGGTCACCTCATGTTTTTCCAGCAAGCTTTTAAAGTATGGGCTGTACATGGCAAAGCCTTCTGGTACAGCCATACCTTCTGGATTCAACAACACCTCGTCGGCGTGCGCTGCTAAAAATAATGCCGACTGAGTGTAACTGTCGGCAATCGCAATCACTTTTTTACCACTGGTTTTGAAATCAACAATTGCTGCGGCAATCCTTTCGAGCTTCGGCAGCAATCCCTGCTGCAGCTTGTCCAGCTTGAGCACGACAAGGCCAATTCTGCCATCGTCTTTTGCCAAGGCTAATGCGTCAATAACGTCTTTTACCAATGTTTGCTGCTGTAAGTCGTCAGCTTGCAATAGCTCAGCTGTACCAACCTCAGTCTTTTGTTCTACCAGCGTACCTGCTGGATTAATCAGCAATGCGCCGCCCTCTGGTATTGTCGGACCTGTTTGGCTGAAAATCGCAAATAATACGCCAGCTAATATAAGCGCTGAGATAAGACCGAAGACAAGGGTGTTAAGCGTTCTCAGAGAGCGCCACATAAAACGGAAGAATCTGTAAACAATGCCGGGCTTTTTGGTCGAATCCGTAGTCATTGTGAGTCCTGTAACGTCAAGTTTTGTTGTGAAGAAGCGGTAAAGTGAGGCGTTATTGTATTTTACTTTGGAGGCTCATAGGTAAAAACCGCTTCAATATTGGTTTCTAAAACCTCAGCGATTTTGAAAGCGAGTTCGAGGGTCGGAGAGTACTTAGCATTTTCGATAGCCACTATCGTTTGCCTCGTGACATCCACCTTGCTTGCCAATTCTTTCTGAGTCATTTCTCCGTTTGCAAAACGCAGTTTTCTTATCTCATTAGTGATGAGTGTTTTTTTCATTTCAAGTTCCTCTGCTGTGGAGAAACACTTTGGTCGCCAGCTCTGCAACAACAGACAGCAAAAATGCCAATACCATCAAGTTGAATACCCAGAATGCACTCCAACCCAGTGCCAGTGCACCTACAGATACAAATAAACCTGCGCATAACACGAGGTGAGAGATGTGTGTTGATCGGTAGACTATCAGCTTATCTCGCTCATCAACTATGAAGTCGTCTTTATCGTGTTTGAGTACGACAGAGTTAAATACGCTCCAAGCGAATACGGTAAAGATTTCGAATGCGTAACCCGCAATAATTAAAATTGAAAGTGCTTTTCCAATGCGAATGAGTGCATCCGGCCCAGTGAAGTATTCAATCCCCAAGACTCCAAAAATCCACCACCCATATACGCCAAATATAACGGCTGCTGTGAACATAAATACATAAGTACTTCTTAGCGCAACATTCATTTGCTACTCCTTTTGAATTTCCATTGCAGGAAATTCAAAAGTATAATATATTTTACTCTGAGTCAAATATATTATACTTTAGGTGTGCATTAGTTGACTTCCCAGGGTGTTCACTGTTGCTGGCCAAGCTCGGTC
>Ga0209828_1000764_pt1 | contig 30395 bp, 27 predicted proteins | sample MaitaG_FD_187429 | JGI IMG/M metagenome (GOLD analysis project Ga0209828, IMG submission 187429) | Marine algal microbial communities from Maine, USA - Maine_Asex2 metaG (SPAdes) (version 2) | ecosystem: Host-associated > Algae > Red algae > Unclassified | place: Maine, USA | collected 2015-01-05
ATATGCCAAACTCAATTCGTCTCTACTTAATGATAAAGCTTCAATCAAACTGTCAGTAAACGCAGAGACACCAATTGTCTGTCCAGGCGCACTCATTAATAAACCAATTGAGCCGACGAGTAGAATCATCCAGCCATAGAAGAATGGCCATTGATTTGGAGGCGGAAGAACACGAACTCTTTTCATTTGAGTGGCGAAGGTAACTTTGTCAAATCGGAATCAAAATTTATCTGATTACGAAAATAGAAATGAGATTTACTCTAACGAATAGGCCTATCTGTCTGACGAACTGGATTTTTACTTTTTGTTCTACAGATTTCACATCCTGTCACTATATTCATCCCAAATTGAGTAAATTCGTTTTCATGAAAAAATTTCTTTCCCTAAGCCTGTTGGGACTTAGTATTCTCCTACTAACAAAGTGCCAAACCACCGAAGCAGAAAACCCATTTTCAGACCAAATTCGACTTGCCACAGAAGCCATTGATGATGCCGCCTTAGCTAATGCGGACAGCAATCATAATGACTGGATTACGCACGGCCGTAATTATCAGGAAGACAGATTCAGCAGATTAGACCAAATCAATAAAACTAATCTTGGTGAGCTAGGCTTAGCCTGGACTTTAAATCTAGGAACCAAGAGAGGTATACAAGCCACGCCCTTAGTCGTAGACGGGATCATGTTTTTGACTGGACCCTGGAATATTGTCTATGCTGTCAATACTCGAACGGGAGAATTGATTTGGAAATATGATCCAGAGCTTTCACATGAGTCAGCATTGCTAGGCTGTTGCGGGATTATTAATAGAGGTCTTGCCATTTATAAAGGTGATTTATTTATGGGAACATTAGATGGACAATTAATTTCCATAGATGCTGCAACCGGCACAAAAAACTGGTCGGTGAATACAGTTTACAATAAAGATATGACCTATTCGATCACTGGAGCTCCTCGGATAGCTAATGGTAAAGTGATCATTGGAAACGGTGGCGCAGAGTTTAATGCGCGCGGATATGTTACCGCTTATGATGCGGAGACTGGGAATCAAGAATGGAGATTTTTCACTGTTCCAGGAAATCCTGCTGACCCATTTGAACATGCAGATCTAGAGGAGGCAGCTAAGACTTGGACAGGTGAGTGGTGGACCCAAGGTGGTGGTGGAACCGCATGGGATGCTATTACCTATGATCCAACATTAAATCAAGTTTATATAGGTGTTGGAAACGGTACACATTGGAATCAGTTAATCAGAAGTCCAGAAGGCGGTGATAATTTATATTTATCTAGTATCGTGGCAGTTGATGCTGACGATGGGTCTTATAAATGGCACTATCAAACAACTCCCGGTGACACCTGGGACTATACAGCTACGCAGCAAATCATTCAAGCGGATATTGAGATTGATGGAGCAGTCAGAAAAGTCTTGATGCAGGCGCCCAAAAATGGATTCTTTTATGTTGTGGATCGCACCAATGGAGAACTGATTTCTGCTGAAAAATTTACTTATGTCAATTGGGCAAGCAAAGTGGGCGAAGATGGCCGACCTGTAGAAAATCCAGGTGTGAGATATGAAGATGGACGGACATACTGGTTGGTCCCTGGATCACATGGTGGACATAACTGGACGCCAATGTCTTATAATCGGTCGAATGGATTGATGTATATCCCAACGGCTCATCAGGCAGGACCTTATGCTAATTTGCCCATTGGTGTTGGACCTGGTTCTGGCATAGGTGCCCAAGTGAGTATGACATCTAAATTATATTTACCTCCAGTGATTGATGGGAATGCTGAAGCGCCATTGCCTGGAACATCTTCAGGAGAATTAATCGCCTATGATCCAGTCAAGCAAGAAAAAGTTTGGGGCGTCGACCAAATATTTCATTACAATGGTGGGATTTTAACAACCGAAAATGGTCTCGTCATTCAAGGAGATGCAAAGGGCATGTTTTATATTAGAGATGCTGAAGATGGTTCTATATTGTGGGAATATGATGTCCGATCTGGTGTCATCGCTCCGCCAGTGACTTACATGGTAGATGGCGAACAGTACATCACAATCGCAGTCGGATGGGGCGGTTCTCAAGGAATGTCTGGAAATGTTGCGCCTAGAATTCATCCAGGAACAATCTATACTTTCAAAATAGGTGGATCTGCAACAGCCCCAGAAAAATTGCCTCCTCTTCCAAAAGCATATGCATCATTAGGTACAGATGCTGAACCTATAGAAATCGGACGCGGATTTAATGCCTATATGAATTATTGTATGGGTTGTCATATGAATCCTGGAGCTGGCGGCGGTGCCATTCCAGATTTATTAATGTCGAGTCATTCTGTTTTTGATAATTTTGATAAGATCGTATTGGAAGGCATTTTGGCTAGTGAAGGTATGCCTAACCTCAGTGAATATATTACAAAAGAAGAAGTAGATGACATTAAAAAATATATCTTGTATTCGGCAGACAAATTAGGAAGAGGGACAAATCCAAATGATCTAATGGTAAGCATAGCGCAAATGCAATATCTAGCTGATCAAGAACCTTCTAAAATAAAAGATTAGTTTTATGACAAATGAGGAGCTGAGTCAAAGTGAAAGAATTAGTGTATTTGATATATTCAAAATTGGAATCGGTCCATCGAGTTCTCATACGCTAGGCCCGTGGAAAGCTGCAAGTGTATTTGCGGATGATTTAAAAGGTTTAAAGCTCGATAATATTAGAGTGACTTTATTTGGATCACTTGCGAAAACAGGCATTGGTCATGGGACTGATACAGCTGTTATGATGGGACTTGAAAATCATGATCCAGAAACGATCCCACCAGACACCATTCCCCAAAACCTGAATAGAATAAAATCGGGAAATCAAATCAATATAAATCATGAGCTGATTCCATTTGAGCTATCTAAAGATTTGGTTTTTTCAGATTCCAATGATTTTGAACATCCGAATACAATTCAATTTTTAGCATCGTTTCAATCTGATATTGTTTTAGATAAAACTTATTTTTCAGTTGGCGGTGGCTTCATCGTAGAAAAAGAAAATGATAATCAAATCATTAATGAAACGACATTACCTTTTCCAATAGATAAAGGATCAGAGCTGATTGGGTATTGTCTTACACATGATGTTTCTATTTCTCAGATTGTTCTTGAGAATGAAAAAGCACTTCGGTCTTCAGTAGATGTTTCATCTGGTATTGATAAGGTTTTCAATGCAATGATTGATTGTGTTTATAGAGGGTGCCATACCACAGGTATTTTGCCTGGGGGCTTGAAAGTTAAACGAAGAGCTTCAGGTCTTTCTGACAAATTATTAAATGGATTAAAGACTGAATCAAAAAAAGAATGGTTAACCTTGATTAAAGCGCAGGCTTTAGGTTTTGGTACAATCACTAATTGGATAAGTTGTTTTGCTTTAGCAGTCAATGAAGAAAATGCCGCAATGGGGCGAGTTGTGACATCGCCTACTAATGGCGCCGCTGGTGTTATCCCAGCAGTATTATTGTATTATTATTGTTTTTGCGATTACAAAGAGCGATCAGAGATAGAGAACTTTATTTTTGTAGCAGGAGAAGTGGGTTCGCTATTTAAAAAAGGCGCTACGATTTCTGCGGCAGTTGGAGGATGTCAGGCTGAAATTGGTGTGTCTTCAGCAATGGCTGCGGCAGGATTAACAGAGGTGATGGGAGGTTCGCCAGAACAAGTACTCATGGCTGCTGAAATTGCGATGGAACATCATCTTGGACTAACATGTGACCCGATTGGTGGTTTGGTTCAAATTCCTTGTATTGAACGGAATGCGATGGGTGCGATGAAAGCGATTACTGCAAGTCAATTAGCCTTGTCAAGCAATCCTCAGGATGCCAAAGTCGGATTTGATGTCGTCGTGAAAACAATGTGGGAAACTGCATTAGATATGAATCATAAATATAAAGAGACCGCGGAAGGAGGATTGGCTTTTAATTTGCCGGTTGCGCTACCTAATTGTTGATGCGCTAAAGTATAAATATGCTAATATGGTAGTTTGGAAATATTAAATATGCTGTTATTTTAATGCCCTTTTGTTTTATGAGTAATACTGGTCATATTCCTTAGAGTTGATTTACCAATGTTTCTGTGTCTCAACAGACTAATGGCATGATTTGAACAACATATACCCAGCAATAGAATAGTTATTCGCTCATCACAATCTATTAACGCTTAATATTGATGAGGATACTGACAAATTAAAGTGCCTGTCTTTTTAATGAATGATTTCCCAAAACTCAATTATGCTGTCAAAACACATTAAAACTCTGTAGATTATGATTCTGGAACGTCTGTAGAAATGATTGAGAATTTTGAAGTTTTCGACGGAGTTGTCTTTCATGCGTTTATTGATGGCTGTGGAAATAACTAACAAATGGGTACCAAAAGATATTGGAGCTATTAGGACAATTCTTATTGCGATCCTTATTAAAGACAATTTATCATACTAAATCTCTTACAAATTAGGCAACTTGCCATGATCAATTGATTACTTTAGAGAAAAGTTGTCATAACTATAATCGACGACTTATTTTCTGAGAGATCATCTGATTTGATTCAGATTCTCGCTTAATGCTGTAACAATTTGTATGGAATATCTATTCACATCCGAGAGACTTGGGTTTCGTCCATGGACAACGGATGATTTAGAACCAATGGCGGCTATCAATGCTGATCCAGAAGTCATGCGTCATTTTCCTAAGATTCCAGATGTAGAAGATACACGTGATTTTATAGAGCGGATGCATAGGCAATATGTCGATAATAGCTTTTGTTATTTTGCTGTAGAACTTTTAGAGTCGAATACATTTATTGGCTTTATCGGATTGTGTGTAATTTCTTTTGAATCTAAGTTTACACCCTGCGTAGATATTGGTTGGAGACTCAAACAAGATGAATGGGGTAAAGGCTACGCGACTGAAGGTGCCATCGCTTGTTTAGATTTTGGATTTAATACAATTGGCCTTGACAAGATATATGCCGTCTGTCCAATTGTAAATTTACCATCGGAAAATGTGATGAAGAAGATTGGAATGAGTAAACACTCGCTATTTAATCATCCTTATTTATCTGATTATCCATTATTGGAAGAGTGTTATGCTTATGTGATTGAAAAGAGCTCGGTAAAGAAATAAATCAATTAGGCCTCGTAAGTCTTCAAAGATTTTCCTTCACTACAATATCTAAAGAAACATACTGTCTTGATTCAATTTCTTGTCCAAAAATTAGATGATTGACTATGGATCTTATCGCAAGTAGCCCTTGCTGTTTTGGGTTTTGATTAATTAGAAAATCAATCTCGTTGTTCTGCAAGGCAGTCATATTTTCACTAATCAAATCAAATCCAATAATGACTGCTTTTGCATCTAGCTGCTTTCGAAGAAGCTTGACAAATCGAAAAGATTTTGAATTTGGTATGAAGTAGCCATCGAAAGGTCCATGTTCTCGAATAAATTGCTCTAAGTCTGATAATAAATAGGATTCGTTACTGTAATCTTTTAATTGGATGGATTGTATATGACCTTGAATAGAATGCTCTCGTAGAAAATCCCTAAGTCCTTTTTCTTTTTGTAAATAATGTTCGGCTTGATCAAAGGTCTGGCCTATTTGTATCATTGCAATATTATATGGATTAGCTATGCTGATGTCAAAAAGTTTACCTGCTAATTTTCCACTTTGATATGATGCCTGACCAATATAATAATAAGGTATCTGAATGTCGATTTCCGTATTGATACAAATAATTGGAATCCCAAGTTCATGAACTTGCTGAAGGAAATGACTGGCTTCATTTGCAAATACGGGTGCGACGATGCATGCATCAAATTTTGATAGTTCAATTTGCTCGGTAGCATGTGTAAATGATGATGGCTGTGCTAAGTTAAAATAGAATGGACTAGTCTTGATACCTAGATATGCATACTCTTCAGCTCCTTGCTCAATCCCCAAATGTGGTAAGCTCCAGTATATATCTTCTGATGGATGTGGCAGTAGTAAGGCAATCGCTAATGACTTATTTCGCGCCAATTGGGATGCGATGACATTACGCTTATATCCCAATTCTGTAATGACATTTTCAATGCGTTGCTGTAAATAAGGAGCGACGTTTCCTCTCTTATGGATGACACGATCTACTGTGCCTCGAGATACATTTGCTCGGTTAGCGATGTCTTTTATGGTAACAGGCAAATTAGAGTGTTTTGGCCAAGTTAAGATAAAATATCTAACTGTGCACGTGCACAATTTGTTTTATTGAATAAGTTCTGGTTTCTTTATTATGCAAATCATGTCAAATTGAACTGCTTATGGAAATTCAATCTCATCATTTAGATCATACATTATTAAAGTTTCAGTTGAAAAATGCTGAGAAAATTCCTGTCCGTGTATGGGAAAATAATGTAGAAGCTTCTCATCATTTGGCCAAGACAATAGCACTTGCCATAAATCAAAAACAGCAAGAAGGAAAGCATATCGTTCTTGGATTAGCCACAGGTTCTTCACCTATAAAGGTCTATGAAGAATTAGTCCGATTACACAAAGAAGAAGGCTTGAGTTTTAAAAATGTGTATACATTTAATTTGGATGAGTATTATCCAATGCAGCCAGATGCAGTCCAAAGTTATGTTCACTTTATGCAGGATCATCTTTTCAACCACATCGATATCCCAAAGGAAAATATTCACATTCCTGATGGGACGATTGAAATGGATAAGATTCAACCTTATTGTGATTTCTATGAAGAGAAGATCCATTCTTTAGGTGGTTTGGATATTCAAATATTAGGGATTGGACGGACAGGTCATATTGGTTTTAATGAGCCGGGTTCATGGGAAACTTCTAAAACCAGACTCGTCCGTTTAGACAATTTGACAAGGCAAGATGCACAAAGTGATTTTGTGAATCAGGAAGTTCCTTACCGTGCGATTACAATGGGAATTGATACAATTATGCAAGCCAAGGCAATTTACATTATGGCTTGGGGAGGTCACAAAGCACCGATTGTACAAGTTGCAGTCGAGACTGACATCACATCTACTGTCCCATCAACTTTCTTACAGAACCATCCAAATACATATTTTTTAATTGATCGTTCAGCTGCAGAAGAGCTCACCCGATTCAAGACACCGTGGCTCGTCGGTATCTGCCAATGGAATAATGATTTAATTACAAAAGCAGTGATTTGGTTATCAGAAAAATTACAAAAGCCAATTCTAAAATTGACGAGTGAAGATTACAATGAAAATTCTCTTAGTGATTTAATTATTGAAGAAGCCTCAGCTTATCAATTGAATATTCGTGTCTTTAATCGCCTCCAACATACGATCACTGGATGGCCTGGTGGAAAGCCGAATGCGGATGATTCGACAAGACCAGAGCGAGCCAAACCTGCTCAGAAGCGTGTTGTCATATTTAGTCCACATCCAGATGATGATGTGATTTCTATGGGTGGTACTTTCCTAAGGTTAGTCGATCAAGGTCACGATGTCCATGTGGTGTATCAGACATCTGGAAATATAGCGGTACATGATCATGATGCATTGCGCTACATAGAATTTATGTCAGATTTCGGTCAAGAAACTGAAATTATATCAGATTTAACTGTATTGGATAAAGCTGAAAAATCTATTCGTAAGAAAAAAATTGGACAAAAAGATTCTGCTACAGTACTGAAAGTGAAAGGCCTTATCCGAAAGGGAGAAGCTCGAGCTGGAGCAAGATATGTCGGTATCGAAGATGACCACATTCACTTTTTGGATATGCCTTTTTATGAAACAGGCTCGACTAAAAAGAAAGGACTCTCACAATCAGATATTGACCTTGTCATAAATATGCTCGATACAATTAAGCCGCACCAAGTTTATGCTGCTGGCGATTTGGCAGATCCACATGGCACTCATAGAGTCTGTCTCGAAAGTATATTCCAGGCCTATGAGCAATTGAAAAAAGAAAAGTGGATGAAGGATTGTTGGCTATGGTTGTATAGAGGTGCGTGGCATGAATATCCGACTGATGAGATAGAAATGGCAGTACCGATTAGTCCTGAAGAATTATTGCGCAAACGAAAAGCGATATTCATGCACCAATCACAAAAAGACAGTCCGCCATTTCCAGGTGAAGATGTTAGAGAATTTTGGCAGCGAGCAGAGGATAGAAATCGTGAAGCTGCAGACGCTTTTCGTCGACTAGGTTTTGCAGAATATGAAGCGATAGAAGCATTCAGAAGATGGAAATTTGATTGGCAAAAATAAGCCCTATCACATATTAATAGTTGATTTTAATTATCAATATTGCCGAGATTTAATGTGTACTTTGTTGGGAGTAAGATGCGGGCAGTTGGAAAAAGTAGGGAGTGAAGAGTTGGAGGAAGTAGGGAAGTGGGAAATTGAGAAGAGGAAAGTGAGGATATGGGAATTTACGAATCTGATAAAATTAGTCAATAGAAGTTTGAAGCAACTAATAATTCAGAGCTCTTAATTTATAATTTATAATTTTTAATACAAAACATGATTCTATCTACGCTCGATTGGACAATAGTCGCTGTTTATTTCATTTTCGTCCTAGTTGTAGGACTAATGGTCTCACGTAAAGCTGGTTCTTCAGTGACCGAATTCTTTTTGTCAGGTAGAAATATGGCTTGGTGGATTCTTGGTGTCTCCATGGTAGCGACTACCTTTTCTGCAGATACGCCAAACTTAGTGACAGACATAGTCAGAAGAGATGGAGTCGCAGGTAATTGGGTTTGGTGGGCATTTTTATTAACTGGAATGCTGACCGTGTTTGTGTTTGCAAAATTGTGGCGTCGGTCTGATGTATTGACGGATATAGAATTTTATGAATTGAGATATAGCGGTAATATGGCTGCTTTTCTCAGAGGGTTTAGAGCTTTATACCTTGGATTAATTTTCAATGTTTTGGTCATGGGTGCTGTGTCACTTGCAGCGATTAAATTTGGTGAAATTGTGCTTGGTTGGGAAGCTTGGCAAACATTATTAATCGCAGGAAGTATAACGGTTGCTTACAGTACGATAGGAGGATTTAAGGCAGTAGTCATCACTGATTTTGTACAGTTTATCTTAGCGATGATTGGATCTGTTTGGGCATGCATTTATTTATTGAATCTACCAGAAGTCGGTGGCTTGACGCAGTTATTAGCACATGAAAATGTGGTGCCCAAGATGAGCATGTTACCTGATTTTACAGATCCTTCGATTTGGGTTCCCATTATGTTTGTTCCACTTGCCGTGCAATGGTGGGCATCTTATTATCCAGGAGCTGAACCAGGAGGAGGAGGATATATCGCCCAGCGAATGTTTTCTGCAAAGAGTGAAAAAGGTGCGATAAAAGCAACTTTATTTTTTAATACTGCTCATTATGCATTAAGGCCATGGCCATGGATTTTAATCGCGCTAACCTCACTAGTAGTCTTTCCAGAATTAAGTGATATCCAACGAGTCTTTCCAAATTTGTCGCCTGATAAATTAGGCCATGATGTTGCTTACCCTGCCATGTTGACAAAGTTGCCGCCTGGCTTATTGGGCTTAGTGTCTGCCTCTTTAATCGCAGCATTTATGTCAACGATGTCAACCCAATTAAATTTAGGCGCATCCTATTTAGTGAATGATTTTTATCATCGATTTATAAATACCACAGCATCTCAAGCACAACTCGTTTGGACAGGCAGGTTGTTTAGTATAGTTACTGCATTTTTGGGACTTGGCTTAGGCATGTTATTGACAGATGCTGGCCAAGCATTTAATTATTTATTACTGCTAGGTGCAGGAACAGGTGCAATTTATATTTTAAGATGGTTTTGGTGGAGGATAAATGCGATGACTGAAATCGTCGCGATGATTGCTTCGTTGATCATTGCGAGTTACTTTACCTTTGCAGAGCATAGCTTTGAAGGCTACGAAACAGTCATGATCGGGGCAGCCTTAACTACAGTGATTTGGGTAATTGCGACATTCATCACACCACCTACTGATGATGCGACTTTAAGAGCATTTTACCAAAAACTGAAACCAGGTGGAGTAGGGTGGAATCCTGTTATTGAGAAGGCAAAATCTGAAGGTGTAGACATAAGTTTAACTGAGGGCAGCAGATTGCCACTGGAACTATTGTCAGTTGTTGTCTCCTGTATCACAGTATATGCGACATTGTTCGCGACAGGTCACTTCATTTATGGTAATACAACACCGGCACTGATATTGACTGGGATTGCTATCATTGGAGTAGTCTTCATTATGCGATCTTTTGGTCAGATAAGAGTAGAAGAGGTTGCAGGTGAATGATTAGCATAATAAGTGCATTTAAAGTATTGACATTGAATTGCTTAGTCTCTGGTATCATTACATTATCATATGCTGAGTTTTCTATTTCCTAGAGTTTTTTTTCAAAAAAAAATATCTATCTGTAAGAATCTTAGTTTCTTTTGTATCTAAGTAAGTAATGAAACGTTCAATAGAACACATTATTCAAGAGTATAACGCTTCTCTTTTCAAAATTTGCTTGGGATATAGTCATTCATTTCAAGATGCCGAAGACTTATTGCAGGATGTATTTATAAATATCTGGAAAGGCTTAGAGTATTCAGAGAAGATGCTAATATTAAAACTTGGCTATACAGAGTTACGGTAAATACATGTCTGTTGACCTTAAGGAAAAAATCAGTTCAGACAATTTCTATAGACAACATTAATCAATCTTGGATTTCTGTCATACCACACAGCAATAGTGGAGAAGAGTCTTTTCAGTTATTGCATCAATTAATTCAAAAGTTGCCACACCATGAAAAATCAATTATTCTTCTGGATTTGGAAGGACTTACACATCAAGACATAGCTAATGTTGTCGGGATAAGCTCTAATTATGTCGGAGTGAAAATTAATAGAATCAAACAAAAAATTATCAATAAAATAAAAGGAAATGAATGATCTAAAGTCAATTTGGAATCAAGTAAGTCGGGACTCAGGCGAGGTAGAAATGAAAATGACTAATCCTAAAGAATCAATATTCGCAAAACTTAAATATGAACAACACTTAAGAGATAAATTCAATCCAATACTAGTTGTCTTTATCATTTTATTTACGCTATTTTTTAGCTATATCGAACTTCATAACAGCCCACAGTTTGGTGTATCTAAAATAGTAGGAATTATTTGTGTCACTCTTGCAAGCATCTCGATTGCTATTTTTTCTCAGATCGTTAAAATGCCTTTGCATCATTTTGAGCATGATAAATCTTCCATGATTTTTTTTAAAAATTGTTAAAGATAAATTAGATCGAACAAAGGAAATACTCGTTCTAGGGATTCTTCTTCAAATATCTTTGATGACACTAGGCTTATATTTAATTATCTTTTATGAAGCATTCGATTTTAATATTAGAATATTTTTAGGCTTTATGTTTTTTCTTGGTGGAGTTTCTATCGGTGGCGGACTTGCGTTTTTTAATACTCATTACAAATCTACTTATCAGTTAATCGATCAGTTTACGAAAGAATAATTGTTTATGTTATAGCCATGTATCAACAGGTGTGAAACTGGATTTTTGAAATTTCAATTATTTATATAAATCATCAATGTTAACGTCACACAATTCTTGAAAAAATATAGCAAGCTTATCAGTCACATCATCATAGAATTTTTTCCCTTTATCGGCAGTCGATTTTCGAGGATCACCGACACCAGTATCTTCTGTGACTTGTGACCATCGGCGCTCTGCAGAGGCCCAGCTTTCATTCAATCCAGACACACGCCATGTTTTTACCGCTCCATCACCTGCTTCGTCTAATGGACTTACGAGATGTGGATACAAATGCATAACCAAACTTGTCTCCATCTCATCAGCATGGTCACCCGGTTCTTCAAAATATTGGGATTTATCAAGACTCTTAAACCAATCACAGCTCGCTAAAAACATCTCTGGATATTTTACACCTAATTCACGAAGTATAGCTTTGAATGAATTACCTCCATGACTATTAAAGACCAATAATTTTTTGATTCCTTGTCTATTCAAAACTTCAATCACATCATTTAGAATAGCTGCTTGTGTGGATGGATACATATTCATGTCTAATGTTATATCCGTTTGTCCAGTATTCACCCCGAATGGTATAGTCGGTAATATAATAACTTTTGCTCCAGCTTCATATGCTTTGCGCGCAGACTCGGCAGCGATGTGGTCAGCTTCATAAATGTCTGTGCCATAAGGCAAATGATAATTATGTGCTTCGCATGCTCCCCAAGGTAAAACTGCTAATTCATATGAAGATTCTTTTACGATTTTCCAGGTGATCTCTTTTAAAATATATGGCCTCATGTATTGATTTTTTTAGTTTTTTTATAAAATATTTGTCCTCCGTAGTCCGTAGAGCATCTACTAATTCCAAAACATTGTCACATCAGAGATTGTCACTGATTTCTAGATTCCACAGATGCCCGATGACTTAAATGACTTCCTCCGCGACATCTCAAAATCAGCCTAAAATCCTCGATCCCAATTCCTCATGCCAATATCCGCGATATCCCAAAATCCGCTTAAATCTGCGATTCCTACTCTAGTGGAATTCGATGATAATCAAGCATCTTAGTACAAAATAGCCAAACTCTAATCACAAATTAGTAACAATGATTAACTTGCACAAAAATAGATAAATATGGAACCGAATGAAATGATGAATATCCTAGTCATGCTTGTCGTAGGTGGTATTGCGGGGACGCTAGCTGCACGTATAATGCGTGGGACTAACTTCGGATTGATCGTCAATGTATTATTAGGAGTAGCAGGAGCAGTCGTCGGTGGGTTCTTGTTTAAGTTAGTCGGGATGACACCTGGTAAAAATATTGTAAAGGTGATTGATGATACATTTGGAGTCTCTCTACCGCAAGACTTTATTGGTATGATAGTCTCAGCTACGATTGGATCGATCATAATCATTGGATTATTCGGTATGATTAAAGGACGAAGAAGAGCATGAGTCGCTTTCAAAATAAAATCGTCTGTATTACTGGCGCGTCTTCCGGGATTGGAGAAGGACTTGCATATGCATTTGCCAATGAAGGCGCGAAGTTGATTCTGCTCGCGAGGAATGGAGAAAAATTAAGTGCAGTTAAAGCAGCTTGTAAAGATCCATCACAAGTCGAAATCCATTCAATCGATCTATCAGATTATAAAGAGATTGATAGTCAAATGTCGTCTGTTTTGGATACATATGGCCCTATTGATATTTTGGTTAATAATGCTGGAATTTCACAACGAACAACGGTTGCTGAATCTACTTTAGCGGTTGATGAGAAAATCATGAATCTGAATTATTTTGGAGTTGTGGCTTTGACTAGATTAATTTTGCCATCCATGATTACACGAAGCACTGGTCACTTAGTCGTGATCAGTAGTTTGGCTGGATATATCTCGACTTCTCATAGATCAGCGTATGCTGCCTCGAAGCATGCTGTTCGCGCATGGTTTGATTCATTGCGTTCGGAAGTCTTTAAAGATAACATTCACGTGACGGTTGTATGTCCTGGATATATTCGGACTAATATCTCTGTGAATGCGATGAATGGCTCAGCCGAAGGATATGGTAAAATGGATGCTAATCAAGAAAATGGGATGGCTGTTGAAGAATGTTCAAATCATATTTTAAATGCAATCGCAGATAAAAAAAGCGAGATCTTAATCGGTGGAAAAGAGAAGAAGTTTGTATTAATGCGAAGACTGTTTCCAAAAATGGTCGAGAAGAAATTAAGGACATTGATTCCTAAATAAGTCAATCTTGTAATTATTCTTTTTATAAAAGGGGTATAAACATTAAAACTCTACAGTAAATTTAAGATTTAGAGTCCTACCTAATAAATCACTATTCGTCCCTAATACTACATTTGACGAGGGAGATCCTGGTATTGTATTCATACTAATTATCTGTTGCTGGTATTTTATATTTTGTCGATCTAAAATATTAAATATGCCGATTCCTATGGAAAATGGAAACTTAGATTTATCAAATTTGTAATTCATTGATATATCAAAGCGATGATAATGTGGCAATGTACTTTGAAAATTATTTGGATTAATTCTTCCCCTATCTCTTTCTGGTATATTAACAAGCTTACTTAAATCTGTAAATACTCTCCCTGAAGTGAAAATATAATTTAAGCCAAAATTAAATTGCTTATATGAATATTCGTTTATTAACTTTAATTGATGTCTTCTGTCATTTGCTGCGCTGAAATAAGTACCTCTATTTACTGCTCTAAAACTGTGCTCTACTTTACTTAGTGTATAAGCTAATTGGCTAATAAGATTTTTATGTCGAGTAGATAATAATAGGTCTATTCCATATGATCTTCCTTGTCCAATAAATATTCTTTCTGGCATATCTCTTGGTGCTTCAAATTGTCTTGATGACGTCAGGCTTAGTTCTGTGACATTATTCATTTTTTTGTAAAACAACTCTGCATCAAACGTTAAATCGCCTTTCTTTATGACAAGACCTAACATTGAATTGATAGAACTACTCACTGGTATTATATTGCCATCTGCTAATACCCATCGATCGATTGCATTTCCAAAATTAGATTCAATTGTTAACTCTCTAAGGAATTGATGTGTTTTGCTGATGGATGATTTTATTCTTAATTCACGAAGAGGAGTATACGATACTGATACTTGAGGAGAAAAATAAAAACTTTTTGTGCCTGTGTAATAGTGAGTGCGTATGCCAGATGATACGCTTAGTTTGTCACTGATACGATGGATGATTTCGCCGTAGCTTGTCATTTCTGTCGAATTTAGATTTTGATCAATGACATCTTCTTCACCAAATTCTAATTTAAATTCAGTGCTATGATTAACTATATTTACTCCTGCGTGATAATCTGTGTTATGAGTTTGCTTCGTAAGTTGTGTGTTTAAACCAATGTCTTTTATAGAGTTAAATTGAAGTTGATCATCTCTATTTCCTAGATCTCTGTCATTGTCTCGATCCATAAATTCTGTAACGAAATCAATTTCATTATAAATATTATAGTATGAAATATAAGAATTGACAGCTATTGATAAATCTTTATTTTTTTGGTTATTCCAATTAAAACCAAGCCCTGTCGTTTTCCATATTTCGGAATTGTTTGTTTCTTCGCTTACTAAAAATGAGTTTGAATTTCTTTTAATGACTGATTCTCTTTCTATTTCATTTGAAAAATTATCTTGACTCATAAAAATGCTAAACTGAAGCTCATTATTTTTATTCGGCTTCATAAAATATTTAGCCTGTAAATCCCAAAAATTAAAATTTGGTTCACTACTGATGACATCTTCTCTATCTACATAGTTTTGAATATTTTCATCTACTTTATTACTATTTCTCTGGACACCAATGGAGTTAAATGTTGTATTGCTAATGTCTCGTAACGTTTTTCTACCACTTATATTAAAGTAACTATTTTCGGTTAATGGATAAGATAATGTGATAGAGCTTTCTAATAAATTTAAATTTATTTTTCCTTGAAGCTGATTCGTTAGGTTTTGATTAGATTTAAATTCTACAACTCCAGCAGTTTTATTTCCATATTGTATTGGTTGCGCATTTTTATAAACGCTGACGTCTTGGATATAATCAGAATTAAGAGAGCTGAAAATTCCATAATAATGTGATGTATTATATAAAGGAATTCCATCAAGAATTAAAAGTGTCTCATCAGCATTACTCCCTCGTATTTTAATGTCAGTTGAAGAGTCATCACTCGCATCTATCCCAGGTAACATTTGAACTCTACGCATAGCGTCATTGCCAGCAAGTCCTAGGCCTAAATTATCTAAGCCTTTATTAGTGATTTTTGTCCGATCACTTAATACGATAATATTTGGTGTTTTTCCTAGAATTGTTATTTCCTCTATTTCATTTGGTTTTTCCTGTAGTATTATGTCTGTTTTTTTGGCAAACTGAAGTAATGGTAAAGTGGTGATCTCATAGCCTAACATATGAATCTTTACTTTTGCTTCTACAGGTATGTTAGATACTTCTAAACTAAATTCTCCTTTGTCATTTGAAAAGGCTAATAGATTATGTTTAGGTATTGCAATCGCTACAAATTCGACTGGTCGTCCCGATTCGCTACTGATAATTTTTCCAGATATATAATCTGTTGAGGTGTTATGACTTTGATTATTTATAACATTGATATTCTGCTCTCTTAATAATATATTTTGTTCATTAGCAATTGAATATTCCAATTCAAAATTTGTAAAAATATCATTTAATACATGATTCAAATCGCCTTCAGTTATGCTGATATCTATGAGTTTTTCGTTGTCCAAAATAGTAGTGGGAAATGAAAACTTGCAATGTATCATTTGAGATAAAGTATCAATTATGTCTACAACACTTGCCTCCTTCATTGACAAAGTATAGGTCGTTTGACTATGTGCAGTAATAGTCAATAAGCTAATAAGTATGATTAATACGGTACTTTTAATATACCTCATTCAGAACTCGTGATAGTCACTTGACTGCCGTCAATTGTATACTTTAATTTCATTGGCCAGCAAATATTATGCAGCGCATCTTCCAGTTTGCTTTTTTCAAAGCTTCCATTAAATTGTTTATTTAGATAAATAGGATCAATAGAAATGTCGACATTAAATGTAGAACCAATCTGCTTGAATACATCGTCAAGTGTAGTGTTGCTAAAAGAAAAATCTCTCTCCTTCCAAGGAATAAAAATGACTGAGTGAGTTTTTTTAGTCACCTCGCTGCCGTCTACTTTAACTGACTGATTAGCAGTGATGATCTCTTGATTTTCTGAAGAATTTGATTTTACCTTGACCTTTCCTGTTTTACAAATCACTTCAGTGCCGGTCTGGGTTTCTTTAACATTAAAACTCGTACCGAGTACCGTCACTGTGGCATTTTTACTTCTCACAGTAAATGACTCTCCTTTTTGGACTTCGAAAAACGCTTCTCCTGTAAGCTGTATGTTTCTATGATTACTCCACCCATCCTCAGTGTATTTGATACTCGACCCCGCTGTTAAATCTATATTAGAATTGTCGGGTAATAGATGACTCACCATCGACTGAGTAGAGTAGATTTCAATCACCCCAGTATCGGAATTGGATACATTGAACATAAATAAAAATAAGAAACAAGCTGCAACAGCCGTAGCTATCCAATAGAGTGGCCGTATTTTTCCGTTTCGTCTTTGCGAAACATTATCTCTACTAGGATTATTTACATTAGAACTAGTGTTGGTAGAAATAGCTCCATCAATCTTAGTCCAAATATTATCTTTTACGACAGTCGTGTTGGTTTCTTCTTCAAAACGAATTTGCTTCACCATATCAATTGCTTGACCTTTAATCAATTCAAAATCTGATTGATCAGTTTCGATATTAGCCCAAGGCGATGAGCTAGGCATGTCATTGTTAACCCAAGAAATAAAATCAGAGTTGGTGACTAACTCTTCTATAGTGTATTGTCTTTTTTCATTCATGATGTGTCTAATCAATTAAAAAATAATTCGTCGAGATAGTCTTTCCTTGTCGTTGTATTATAAAGATTTTTACAAGCGTTTGTACCACTATGCATGATGCTTAGACATGTGCCATTACTTGATGTTTCGTTTGTATGAGCACGTCTCAAGTAGCAATGACCGAGTTCGTGGAAGACGATGAATTCTTTCTCTGAACTACTCAGTCTTTTCCATCGGTCTGAATCTATAATTATCCTTTTACCATTAGCATCACTTTCTACACATTGGCCAATGACTCCTGCATCGTCAATCTCATTCATAAAGCCTTGTATTTCAGCATGAGCTAGGTCAAGCTTTATTCCTCTATTTTGACCTTCTAATTCAAAATTTGTAAAATGTATTTGGAGGTCTTCATGAACAATGATTGTTTTATTTAATTCTTCTGAACAAGAGCTATAGATCAACAAACTGCTGAGTATTATGAGGTAATATGGATAATATATGGTCTTCATTTTTCTTATAAGGCAGTTAAATATAGAATGTACTCATGGCTACAAAGAAAATGATCAATTGCAGCATCTCAGTAAGGGCTTTTATGGCTTTATGTACAAGATTTCTGACTGATTGGTTTGTAATGTCCATAGTCTCCGCGATAGATTCATTATCCATGCCTGAATAATATTTTAGGTAAATCACTTCTTTTTGACGAGCGGGTAATTTAGAAAATCCAGATTTAAGCATTAGTAGTTTTTCTGTGTGAGATTCATCTGAAATGAGTTTTGACTCAATCGATATTTCCGCTGCAAAATCATATGTACTAAAATCTTCTTTTAGACTTGTCTTTTGTCCTTTTTGCAAATGCCTGATTATTTTTCTCTTGAGTGAGACGGCCATATATCTACGGATGGAATCAGTGGGGGATAAGTTAGCTCTCCGATTCCATATCTCAATAAATAGATCTTGAACTGAATCTTCTACTAAGGACTGATTGCTAGTAATCTTTTTTCCATAATTAAAGAGAAAGGAAAATTCTTGATCATATATTTTCTTTAGAGCTGATTGATCACCATTTCTTAAGGAGTCCCATAATATAGTATCGTTATTGGAATTCAAGTGTTGCTTCGATTGATTAATGAATAAGCGTGATTCAAAATAAGATAATTATCTTTTTAAATAAATTTTTGAGTTTCTTAACAAATAGACCTGAGTACAAAAATAAAGTTCTTGTCTTATATAGTCGTAATTGATTTTTAAACAAAAAAAATATTGAATTATGACAAAGTTATTTTTTAAATCCATAATCTGCTCAATACTTTTCATGAGTGTAGCATTTACTTCATGTCAAGATGATGATTTTGATAGCGATTACACAATTTCTAACTACTCAGATGATCTAGAATCAAATCTTAGGAACGACAGGTCAAGCTGTTTTGAACTTGTATTCCCAGTAACAATAGAGCTCTCTGATGGCACTCAATTATCAGTTGCAGATAGAGAGGAATTAAAAACGGCAGCTCATGAAGACATTGAAACTAATGGTAGAGAAGTGGGAAGACCTGATTTAGTTTTTCCTGTAGATATCACTGTTGATGGTGAAACGCAGACTGTTGCAGACCAAGAGGCTTTCCGCGAAATAAAAGAATTGTGTAAAGATCTTGAAGGCGAAGGACGAGATGGTCGTGGTAAAGGTGGAAAAAAGAAAGGTGGAAAAGAGAAAGGTGATAGAGGAAATAAAGGTCCAAAATGTTTCTCAATAAGCTATCCTGTGACAATCATTTTTGAAGACGGTAAGTCGCAGACTATAGATTCTAGAGCTGCAGGAAAAGAAGCTTTTGCGGCATACAAAGAAGTAAACCCAGAAGCGAGCGAAAGACCTGAATTACAATTTCCAGTCAATATTACCTTAGCGGATGGTACGTCTCAAGATGTGGCGACTGAAGAAGAATTTGATTTACTTAAAGATTCTTGCGAAGGAGCATTTGGTGAAGGCAGAGGAGATAGAGATAAAGGAGAAAGATGTTTTGCTTTGGTCTATCCGGTGACTTTCGGTTTTACTGATGGCAGCACTGTCTCTGTAGATAGTCGAGAAGATAGACGATCCGCGATTCAGGAATTTAAAGAAGCGAATCCTGGTATTGCAGAAAGACCTTCTCTTCAGTTTCCGATTACTGTAAGCTTTGAAGATGAGACGACTCAGAGTATCGCAAGCCAAGAGGAATTAGAAGTACTTGCTGACACTTGTGATGATAATAATTAGAATATTTTAATTGACGTCCTATAGTAAGCCCTTGTTATCATAGCATGACAAGGGCTATTTTTATTTTAATTCCAATATACTTTGCGTAAACTCTTTTTGTAGGACAAGCTGAATATTCTTAAAAACAATTTCTCCCATCGACTTACATTTTTCAAAAGAAGCATTCTGATGATGAAATGCCAATTCTGCACCTAATTGTTTGACTTTTTTATCACTCGAAATTTTATCGGCAAGCATGCATTTTAAAAGTAAATTAAGCCTAGACCGAGTTGATTTTGCTCGACGAGCGATTAAGGATCTTTCTTCTAATTGGTATTGAGTGACGGTTTCTGGTGATAAATGCCTCATGCCCAATTCAATAATCGGATTATTTTCTTTGAAGTATTGTGGCAGGTAAAAATTCTTTCTGCCTTCATATGATTGCTGATCAAAATCAATAGCTCTAATTCTATATTGAGATCCCTCAATATCAGGAGTGATATCAACGATGTAATTATACGCTCTCATATCACCGAGCAATCTCACAAAACATCTTTCAGTAAATTTGATAAACTCCTTCGCTATCCTTATCTCATTAAATTCATCCACTTCCAAATGACCTTTCATAAAGTCATCACCGGGTATACCTGCAATATGCTCTTCGACCAAAGTATTCCGATCTACTAAATAGCCGATTTGATTAGGAGATACAAGCTCTTCTAGTTCTAGTCCATAGACTCTAGAAGAATCAATCTTTTTAATATAGAAATGATCATAGTTATCATTCAGTTTATTGATGATTCGAATTCTATAAGGATTGGTATTTCCAAACATACAGAAGTCTATCCTAGCAACTTGGAGGTGATCAATGACAGATATGTCCCCATCAGTTTTTAAAAGTGCATAAATATGACATAGATTTCTTCCGATCTCTTTCATTTCCCATTCATCATAGAAAATGGTTTCCCAATACGTATCAGCACCATTTTTATCCAATAATGGAACTGTCGCTATATGACGTTGCATTTCATCGTACAGTAACGGAAGCCTGGTCGCCCGATTAAACTTGACAAGATAGTCTTGTAGCGGAGCCTTAACTGGAAATGCGATTTTCTTCTTAGATGGCTTATTGCCTTTCATAACTTATCTAAAACGCAAGAATAGTACCGAATTAATTGGTCCGCCCTGCTTTTTTCGTCGTTATTTTTATAACACCACTGTTGCCATTAGCGCCATACACGGCAAGTTCAGAGAGGCTGCCAATGATTTCTAATTTGTCCATTTGCTGAACATTGAATGCATTATTCACACGTTGATAATCTCGTCCCATCGGAATATCATTCACAAAGAAAAAAGGTCTTGTATCTCCAGTAATACTATTCATACCTCGTATTCTAATGTCACCAGTGCCAGATACAAAAGCTTTTCCAGTTGCTTTTATGGCATCTGCTAAATTGGTATAATACGTTTGTGTTGGATTTTCATTTTCTTCTGGCAAATAGTCTGAGGACTCAGAGAGCTTACCGACAGTACAAGAGTATGCAAGCAATATCAACATGATACAAAATGGAGCAAATAACTTTTTCATGTGTAATTGTTAAGTTGGTTACTATAAGAACGAAACGTTTAATTGATTTGTGTCTACATACACTATTTGTACGATCAATTTGCGTCAATTTACTAAAATAACTTAATGATTATATGACTTTTAATGAGTACATGATTAATGGTTAAGAATTTCGATGTTTTTGCATAGTTATAACTTCCGAATCAATCCCTCTTGCGTGACAGAGCACATTAAAACACCATTCCTAGAATAAATTCTACCCGTACAAAAGCCAGTTCCTCCATGTGCTGTCGGGCTTTCTACGACATATAACATCCAGTCGTCGTCCATGATTTCTCTATGAAACCACATTGCATGATCCAGACTTGCGATGCGCATTGGCTTAGTGAACAATGAAACTGCGTGCGGATATAATGAAGTGATTAACAGATTAAAGTCCGAGGCATAGGCAAGCAAAGATTGTCTAAATCTTTGATCCTCAGGCATTTTGCCGTTAATTTTAAACCAGGCGTGTGATCTTGCAGCCTGAACTTTAGGATTAAATGGATCGTAGTGTTCTACGGGATGGATTAAGATCGGACTGTCTTCAGCGTATATGCCTTTGGGTTTAATCTGTAATTTTTCTGTAACCTGCTTAAACATATCAGGCACTGAACTTAGAGATTCTGGCTGAGCAACGTTCGGCATTGGTGTTTGATGAGAATAGCCTTCTTCCTTGATATGATATGAAGATGCCATCAAAAATATGACCCGATCACCCTGAATCGCCTTGACTCGTCTACTATTAAAACTTCTACCGTCTTTAAATCGCTCTACTTCAAAAATAATTTCCTTCTCCATATTGCCAGGACTTAAAAAATATCCATGAAGAGAATGTAGGATTTTATCATCTTGGATAGTCTGCGCTGCGGCTTGCAAAGATTGCGCAAGTACTTGACCTCCATAGACTTGTGGGCTACCTATGTCTATGGAAAATCCTCTAAATTGCAATTCATCGGTTTGGTCAAGTGTTAAAATGTCGACGAGTCGTTGAAATCTATTCATAATTAAATACTTGTAATTGCAAATGTATTCAGAAAAGCCATTATATTTATTTCAGAAATCATGACGAATATTAAACCATGCACGCCTTCTCCTTTTTCAACGATTCAGTTGTAAATTACAAAGATCTAAATCTACATATCTCCGATTTGGGAATCCATAGAGGATATTCCATTTTCGATTATTTCCAAATCAAAAATGGTAAGATTCATTGGAAAGACGATTATTTTGATCGCTTTTATAATTCTGCGGAATTAGCAGATTTAAATGTTCCCTTTACTCCTGCTGAACTCGAAGACATTATAAAAGATATCATTAGCAAAAATGATTCTCCTAATTCATTTATTAAGTTATTATTGACAGGAGGTCATTCTGATAATGGATTTGATTATTCTGGCAAAAGTAATCTCATAGTGCTAAACTATGAAAAACAAGAAAAGGATCCGACTCTTTATGAAAATGGAGCCAATTTGATATCTACATTTTATCAAAGGCCAACTCCTGAAATAAAGACAACCAACTACTTTATGTCTGCTTCACTATATAAAAAGAGGAAACAATATAATGCTGTGGACGTCCTCTATCACTTGGATGGTATCGTAACAGAAACGTCGAGAGCTAATTTTTACATTATCAGAGACGATGAAATTTTCACTACTGAAGATGATGTTTTGCCAGGTGTCACCCGAAAAAATTTCTTGAGTACCATAGAAAAACATTATATGGTCAATCAGCAGAATGTTTGGTTAGAAGATATTTGGGATGCTGATGGCGCTTTTATCACAAGTACAACAAAGGGTGTGATGCCTATTGTTAAAATTGATGATACAGAAATCGCTGGTGGCAAAGTACCAGATATTGTAAAAGATGTCATGGAGATCTTTAATCCCTTGACCTAGAGGAAACATTTATCCCTAAGGGATTTTGTCTATATTCGTAAATTGTACCCAGAGTATAATTATGCTACAAACCAAAAGACAAATAAAAGAATCTAACATCCTAGAAGCAGCTGAAAGAATCTTTTCGAAACTTGGCTATAAGAATTCAAAAATGGATGATATCGCTGCAGAAGCTGGTATCACCAAAGTCACATTGTATTCATACATGCACAGCAAAGAAAACCTCTATATGTCAATTACATATAAGGCTCTCCAGCTACTCAATGACGAGTACTATATGACGATTGATAGATGCAAAAGTGAGCCCGGTATTGAATGTGTTTTGGCGCTAACAAAAACGTTTATGGATTTCTGCGAATCCAATTATCTCTATTCTGAAGCATTACTAGAGTATTTTTCAATCATTAGATCAACGTCAAGAGGAGAGGACAATACCAAATTGACCGAACCAATGAAGGACAGTATTTCTTTTATGAAACTTCAGGATATTCATAATCTTCCATTTAAGCTGACGATTCAAGAGATAGAAAGAGGTATCGTAGATGGAAGTATTCATTCATCTTTAGATCCAGGTATTCAGACCATCATTGGCTGGGCCTCGATTATTGGATATGTCAAAGTGATCTCTGCGTCTGGACGAAATGCCACACCTTTTTTAAAAATTGATCCTGAGATTATTAAAAATCATCAAATTAAGTCCGCTAGGATGATCTTGGAAAATGGGGTGTCATGACAGTTAATCTATTGATCTCAAAGGTGATTCTTTATAAGATATTATAAGAAGTTTCTACACGAACATGGCGTTTGGGTCAAAACCGTTTGGTAAGTAGGGAAAGGCAGCTAAGAATCTTATCGAGCACAACGTATTCCACAGATCAAATGAACAGATTAATTAAATAATGTTGCAAAAACTAATATTATATATATAGTCTATGGAAGACTTTGATTGCTTATTTTTAAAGCGATTTAAGTAGATAAATAACTATCTCATTTAAGCTTTTATTTGCAACAGAGTACCTTTTTTAATAGCTTGCGTCCGATTTACATCTTCAATACCCTGCCTTATATTCTTCTAAACAATGTCTAAGCTTTAAAAAGTCGATTAATAATAGCAACTATTGATCTGTCCCAAATGCTGAACGTAAATTTTTTCAGGAAACTACCATCAATTGGTGTAAAAGATAATCTCGACAGACTTACCATACAGAAAATTCGTGTTACAAATGGATTTTTCTTTATGATAACTCCAGTATTGATTTATTATGCAATTTATAATCTAATCAATTATGATGGCAAATTTGCAGCTTTCTATGCGTTAGCGATTTTGATGAGTTCAGTTGTTCTCGGTCTTAATTATTATGGTAAATATGAGGCCGCAAAAATATACTCAATTATTTTTAATGTACTTAATGGTTTTATCCTCCAATATTTATTTGGATCTGGATTGGTTTTAGAAACAATAGTCATAGTTTTTGTTGTCTTTTCTGCGTATATAATTGATAGCAAGCCTAGAGCGATTTCCTTAGTGATGCTGATATCAATGGGCTTTATTCTATTAAAATATTTTGAACAATTGTATCCCGCTCCTTATGCAGAACGGGTCTTATTTTATAGTCCAGTTATTCTTTTCGTCATAAGTGTTATCGTAATTTCATATTTCATTTTTGAGAGAAGGACCGAAATAGAGCTACACCTGATCGAAAAAAACAATTTTGAAAAACGCTTAAAAAATAAAAACCATGAGTTAGCGAAAAACAAGAACTTAATTGAAGCACAAAATGTCGAATTAGAAGTAAAGAACAATGAGCTCAATCAATTTGCATACATCGCAGCTCATGACCTCAGAACACCAATTCGAAGTGTATTGAGTTTTTCGCAATTGGCAAAAATGAATTTAGATAAGAAAAATATTGGAAAGGTCCATGAATTCCTTGATATTATAACAACTAGCTCTACTCACCTAAATGATTTGATCAAAGATTTACTAAGTTATTCACTTCTGGAAAAAGATTCTATTGATCTTGAACTCGTAGACTTAAATGAATTGTTCGATTCGGTCGTCATATTAATCAATGATAAATTAAAAACACCTCTTAATATAAAAGCGACGGGTCTGACAACTGCATATGTAAACCCCCTTCAATTTAAGCTGCTTTTTCAGAATCTAATAGAAAATGGAATTAAGTATAATCGAGATAATGTGCCTGAGGTCATGGTAAAAGCTTCACAGCAAAATGGAAGACATTACATGCAATTTATAGATAATGGAATTGGAATTGAGGATAAATACCAAGAACAAATCTTTGAAATATTTAAAAGACTACACACTTCTGAAGAATTTGAAGGGAGTGGCTTAGGCTTGGCAATTTGCAATAAAATTATGGATCGCCATCATGGGACAATATCAGTCACCAGATCATCTTCTGCGGGAACAATCTTCACGATCGATTGGCCTTGTGATCTTGCATCATATTAAATCATCTCAATTTGGCACTCTCTAATCTATTGTTCGTATTCATTCATTTTCTATGGGCAATTGTTTCAATTCTTGGCCGACAATCGCATCCATATTAATCGGCCCATAGATATGTGGGAATCCCATGGGATGCTGATCACCTTCGACGATGATCTGTGCGAATATTTTGGCAGGATCAATCTTGAGTATCAAGACCTGTTCAATCCCTTCAAAATGAGTACCTAAGACATAGTCAAATTGCTCTTCAAAGCAATTATGAATGAAGCCTTCTTCGTCAAACCTTGGAGGATAGTATTCGTCCTTTCCGTCAAAAGATTTGAAATAAGAAGGCTCCACTACATGATATATAAATTCGGCCATTATGCTTTTTCTGCTAATTGTCGACGTAATTCTTTCTTCAATATTTTACCAGTTGCGCTCATCGGTAATGCGTCAATAAACTCTATTTGACGTGGATATTTATACGCCGCAATATGATCTTTACAATGAGCCATTAGCTCTTCTGCGGAAATTGATTTGCCTGCTTCTAGTACTACATATGCCTTGATCTCTTCTCCCATTTTTTCATCTGGAATTCCGATCACAGCAACTAATGAAACTGTATCATGCTTGATCATCATCTCTTCGACCTCTCTCGGATACACATTGAGTCCACCTCTGATGATCATATCTTTTGTACGATCAACTATGAAGTAATAGCCATCCTCATCTTTGATAGCTACATCACCAGAATGAAGCCATCCATTGACAAGAGTCTTAGCATTTGCTTCAGGTTTTTTATAATAGCCTTTCATCACATTGTGCCCGCGATATAGCAGTTCTCCTCTTTCTCCAGTCGCCACTTCATGGCCTTCATCATCAACTAATTTGACTTCTACACCCCAAACTTCTGTCCCGACTGAGCCTGCTTTTCTCCCTGGTCCCGGCTGATTAAATGTCACGACTGGCGAACCCTCAGACATGCCATAACCCTCCAAAACAGGAACACCAAATCTTGTTTCAAAATCATTTAGGACTTGTACAGGCAGAGCTGCTCCACCTGACATTCCTAATCGCAAAGTCTCAGAAATACTCTGGTAATCGAATTTGTCTTCTTTATAATTTAATAAGCCCCAATACATGGTCGGCACTCCTGCAAATAATGAAATCTTATGCTTTTGCATCAAGCCAAATACTGCTTCTGCGTCAAAACGAGGGAGTAAAACACTATGAGATCCTCGATATATTCCTGCATTCATCAGGCAGGTCATCGCAAAAATATGAAACAATGGAAGGACAATTAATAAATTATCTTCTTTTGTAATTGTACCCAAATCCGAAGCGACGACTGCATTTAGCATTAAATTAGAATGAGTCAGTTCTGCACCTTTAGGTCTGCCAGTTGTACCAGATGTATATATGATCACTGCTGTATCTTCTGCGCTAGTTTGGGCGGTTTCGCAAACGGGTGACTGTCCCGCCATCAGTGATCCAAGTGTATTTGTCCCTTCGATTGGTGAAGGGTCAGTTGGTACGGCTGTGATCATAAAGAAGTGCTCACAAGCGCCGACCTTTTGAAATGCCGCATGACCCATTTCTCCCATCGGAAGATCTGGCGTTCCTTGAAAACAAAAATATGCTTTTGCATCACTATCAGTTAGATGATATTCTATTTCATCAGTTTTGAGCAAGACACTTAAAGGGACGACTGTAGCGCCTGCCTTCAAAATTCCAAAATAGATCATTGGAAAATAAGGGAGATTAAAACAACTTAAGGCGACCTTATCCCCTTGACCAATGCCTGCATTTGCAAGACCATTTGCAATTTGATTTGCAGCTCCATTGACCTGAGCATAGTTTAGGGTCGTATCTCCAAAAGTGAAAGCTTTCTCAGAAGTATATCGTTTTGCAGAGTCTTCTAAGATGACTGATAGATTAAGCATGTAGCATTTATTTTTTGTAACAAATAATAGAAAGGGAATATAGTGAATTAATTAAATTTCTTATAGAATAAAAAGGCTCATTATTTTCGAATAAATATGCGTTAATAATTTTAAAGGATCAATCCACACTAAGACAGTATCTTATTACTAATTTTAATAATGCCTTGCACTTTTTTATGAACAGATAGGGCTGTCAGATTTGGTTTTAGTAGCTTTAATCATCTCTACATCTAATGCCATGGTAAAAAGAAACATAAAGCCGGTGCTTTTTTTACTCTTAAGTCTTGTTGGTTTAAATCTTTCTGCACAATAGAATAGAGCGAGATGTGTTATCAAAAGCTAAGATTGATTTACTATTTGAAGAAGCTGCTGTGAATGATAGTTCTAATGGTCGGACAGCAACTGAGCAAATTAGAGCGATGGAAGGCATTATCAGACATGCTAGAATGGCTAATCCAGAAATGGATATCATCTTGATGCATTTTGTAGACCCTGATAAAATAGAAAGCTATAATAATGGTATTGAACCCGAAGTGATTACGAATCATAATTCAGTCGCTGAGCACTACGCCATTCCGACAATCAACCTAGCCAAGGAAGTCACGGACAGAATAAATAATGATGAATTTACTTGGGAAGACGATTTTAAAAATTTGCATCCGTCTGCTTTCGGGCAGGGCATATATGCCAACTCGATGATAAACTTTCTTTCCAGATCATACTCAAAAGACATTGATCATCATGATGAGATTTCTTCATACTGCCTTCCTGAAAAATTAGATCACTATTCATATGACAATGGCTATTTTGTTAATATCGCGACTGCGCAACTAGATAATGGATGGCATATTGATTCTTTGTGGAACCCTACAGATGGAACAGGCACAAGAATTAATTACGTAGATGTACCAATGTTAATTAGTGAAACAGCTGGAAGTAGGCTGCAGTTAATATTTACAGGAACTACAGTTGGTGTCGCTGTGGCAGCAGGCAAGGATGCAGGACATGTCGAATATAGAATTGATAAAAAAGAATGGAAAAAAGTAAATCTTTTTACGAAATGGAGTAAAAGTTTGCATCTTCCTTGGTATTACACTCTAGCATCTGAACTCTCAGATAATGTTCATTTACTAGAATTGCGCATTGCTCAAACTAAAGATGAGGCAAGCACTGGTCATGCGTGTAGGATAAGATATTTTTATGTAGATAACTAAAACCCAAATATTCGCGATTTCACCTCTGGCCATTCATCGATCAGAATGCTGAAGTAAACTGTATGTCTCCTAAAGCCATCTTCCATAAGCGTATGGCTTCGTAGAGATCCTTCTTTTATCGCACCAATTTTTTCCATGGCTCGCTGAGACTGTAAATTACGAGCATCTGTCTTGAGTTCTACTCGTTGCATGCCGATTGTTTCAAACGCATGTGTCAGCATCAATAATTTCTGCTGTTTATTGAGTCCAGTGCCCTGGAATTCTTTCCCAATCCAAGTAGCGCCTATTTCGAGACGGGCATTGGTATTTGAAATATTCAGATAACTTGTACTTCCAGAATATTCTTGCTGTTTCTTATCAAAACTTATAAATGGATATCGAGATCCTTCTGCCTTTTGCTGCAAGGCTTTTTGGATATAAGTTTGCAGCTTTTCATCTGTATTCACTTGCTGTGGAGAAAACTGTAAGAGCTCTGGATTCTGATGTGCAATAGGTCTTAAATTGTTATAATCATCCTCGATAAGAGGCCTCAATTTAATTCTTTCATTTTCTAAAATAATATGTTGACTTGTATCAAAATTTGTCATGCTGTACTCTGTTATGAATTATGTATTTTGCAAATCTAAAACAAGATAACAATAGTCATATGAGTAATACACAAGTTAGATTAAAAGAAAGACCTACAGGAATGACTGATGCCTCTACATGGGATATTGTCACTGGTGAGATTCCGACACCTGGAGATGGTCAGTTTTTATATAAAGTGGAATATATTTCATTAGATCCAGCGATGCGTGGCTGGTTGAATGATACCAAATCATATATACCGCCAGTTGGCATCGGAGATGTCATGAGAGCTGGAACTGTCGGAACAGTCATGAAGAGTAATCATCCAGATTTTAAAGAAGGAGATTTTGTGGTTGGCAGCTTGGGTGTTCAGCAATATGCTGTTTCAGATGGTACGTTTTGTTACAAGTCAGATACATTTGGTTTGCCCAAAGAGAAATTTTTGGGTGTTTTAGGTATGCCTGGATTTACTGCTTATTTTGGTTTGTTAGATATCACTAATCCACAGGAAGGGGAGACATTAGTCGTGTCTGGAGCAGCAGGAGCTGTAGGAAGTGTGGTTGGGCAAATCGGTAAAATCAAAGGCTGCAAAGTCGTCGGCATAGCTGGTGGTCCTGAGAAGTGTAAAATGGTTGTTGACGAATACGGTTTTGATGCTTGTATTGACTATAAAAATGAAGATGTACGAGCAAGCTTAAAAGAACATACACCTAAAGGAATTGATATTTATTTTGACAATGTCGGTGGAGATATATTAGACCATTGTCTAGCTAGAATAAGATTTAAAGGTCGGGTATCCATCTGCGGTGCCATCTCTGGGTATAACAGTCCAACTGGACCGAAAGCACCTAAAAATTATTTGTCATTATTGATTAACAGTGCTAAGATGGAAGGCTTTATTGTTATGAATTATAGAGATAGATATATGGAAGCAGCACAGCAACTTGGCAAATGGATGTTGTCAGGTCA
>Ga0209828_1000765_pt1 | contig 30384 bp, 30 predicted proteins | sample MaitaG_FD_187429 | JGI IMG/M metagenome (GOLD analysis project Ga0209828, IMG submission 187429) | Marine algal microbial communities from Maine, USA - Maine_Asex2 metaG (SPAdes) (version 2) | ecosystem: Host-associated > Algae > Red algae > Unclassified | place: Maine, USA | collected 2015-01-05
GAGCTTGAACGTGGGCCGGCATCCAGCCCTCTGTTCAAGGCGTGGCTTGAGGCTGGCCCCCAGGCCGGGTTCCGTCGCACCGACGATGTCAACGGCCACCGCCAGGAAGGCTTTGCGGCCTTCGATAAGAACGTCAAGCGCGGCCGTCGCCTCAGCGCGGCCCGTGCGTACCTCCATCCCGTTCTGAAGCGGCCGAACCTCGACCTTGTCACCAGGGCCCACGCCAACCGCGTGATGTTCGAAGGCAACCGGGCTGTCGGCGTGGAGTACCGCCGCGGTCGCAAGACGAAGACGGTTCGCGCCAAGGAAGTCATTTCGTGCGGCGGGGCGTTCAACTCGCCGCAGTTGTTGCAGCTCTCGGGCATTGGTGAGGCTGAACACTTGAAGAGTCTCGGAATCCCGGTGGTCAAGGATCTTCCCGGCGTTGGCCAGCACATGCAGGATCATCTGGAGGTCTACATCCAGTACGCCTGCAAGGAACCGGTGTCGATGCAGCCGCATCTGGCGAAGTGGAAGGCGCCGTGGATTGGTTTCCAGTGGTTGTTCCGCAAGGGGCCGGCAGCAACGAATCATTTCGAAGCCGGCGCGTTCGTGAAGAGCAATCCGGATGAGCCGTATCCGAATCTGATGTTCCACTTCCTGCCCATCGCCATCCGATACGACGGCACTGCCCCAACGGAGGGACACGGCTATCAGGTGCACGTCGGGCCCATGTTTTCGGATTCGCTCGGCTGGGTGAAGATCAAATCCACTGACCCGCGGGAGAAGCCCGCGGTGCAGTTCAACTACCTGTCGACGGAACGAGATAGGCGCGAATGGATCGAAGCGGTGCGCACGGCGCGTCGCATTCTCACGCAGCCGGCCTTCGACAAGTTCAATGGCGGGGAGATCTCGCCTGGAACCGGGGTTGAGACGGATCAGGAGATCATGGACTGGGTGGCCCGAGACGGCGAGACAGCGCTGCATCCTTCCTGCACCTGCCGGATGGGCGTCGATGACATGTCTGTTGTGGACCCATCAACCATGCGCGTGCACGGTGTTGATGGGCTGCGGGTTGTGGATGCGTCAGTTATGCGCATCGTCACCAACGGCAACATCTATGCGCCGACAATGATGATCGCCGAGCGCGCCGCCGACATGATTCTCGGCAACGACCAGTTGCCGCCCGAGGATGTCGACGTTTGGATGCCGCAGCAAGCCTGAAGTTTGGGGCGCCGATGGGCTAGATTCTCGTCGGCTACAAACCTAGCGGGAGGTCGTGTGAGCGGCGGAGAGAGCGAAGCGGCAGGAGCGGGTCCGGCCCGTTCTGTCGTTGCTGAGTTGCTGGCGGCTTTGGCCATTGGCGTGCTGCAGATGGGCGTGGCGGTCTCGCTGGCAGCGTTGGTGTTCAGCGGCACCCTGGCTCCGGGAGTCGGGCGAGCTTCGGTGGCTTTCGTGTTGGGGACTGCGGTCGTGTCGTTTGTCGTGGGGCTTCGCACAAGAATGCCCGTGGTGATTGCCGGAGCACAGGACACCGCTGCCATCGTCGCCGCAGCGGCGGCAACCTCTATGGCTGCGGTTGTCGCTCCAGATCAACAGTTGGCCACGGTGATCGTGATGTTGGCGGTTGCCGCTGTCGTCACCGGCATCGCCATGTACCTGGTTGGCGCGCGCGGATACGGCCTCATGGTGCGGTATCTCCCGTATCCCGTCATCAGCGGTTTCATGGCGGGAACCGGCTGGCTGTTGTTCAGAGGTGGTATCGAGGTGATGCTCGGCCGATCGGTTCACCTGGCTGACCTGGGTGACCTGTTTGAGTGGAACAGCATCAAGTTCCTCCTCGTGGGTCTTGCTCTGGCGTTGTTCATGGTGGTCTGCACGATGCGCCAGATCACGCCGCTCGCAATCAGTGGCGCCATCCTCGTCAGCGCTGTCGGTTTTCACCTTGTGGGCCGCAGTGTGTCGTCCGCAGGCACGCTGAACGAGCAAGGCTGGCTCATTGGGCCATTCCCCGAATCTGGCGGCTGGTCTCCGGTGCGTCCATCAGATCTCGCTGCTGCCGACTGGGGCGCCATTGGAGCCCACATTCCTGCCATCGTTGCGATCAGCGCTGTTTCGCTCATCGGGCTGATGCTCAACCTCAGCGGAGCTGAAGTGGTGCTCGGAACCGAAGTTGACATTGACCGGGAGCTGGAGAGTGCCGGCGGGGCGAACCTCGTTGTTGGTGCGGCCGGTGGGTTGATTGGTTATCACCTCATTGGCGATACGTCGCTGGCCCATCAGCTTGGAGCGAAAGGGCGAGCGATCCCTATTGGTATCGCTGGACTTGCGCTGGCCGTGGCCGTGTTTGGCTATGAACTGATCGCGCTGATGCCCCGGGCAACCGCAGGTGGAGTGCTTGCCGGGTTGGGACTGAACCTGCTGCTTGCCTGGGGGCGTGAGATGCGTCGTGCGTTCGATCGGCCCGACCGGCTGATCAGTGCGCTGATTCTATTTTGCATGGCGGCGGTGGGAGTGCTCACGGGTATTGCCCTCGGGGTCATGCTTGCGGCGTTGATCTTCGTGGTTCGCTACGCCCGCATCAGCCCTGTTCGCTACACGATGGATGGAGCGGGACGAAGCAACGTTGATCGCCCACCCGCCGAACGGGGCCTGCTTGGTCAAATGCCCGGACGGATTGTTGCGGTGGAGTTGCAGGGCTTCCTGTTTTTCGGTTCGGTCTTGAAGCTGCGCCGGTCCATCACCGATGCTCTTGCGGTTGCGGAACCTGCGCCGGTTGAGGACGCTACGGGCGCTGCAATCGAGACAGACGAGTCAGTGTCGGGCCGAGATCAGCGCTATGCCGTTCTGGACTTCGCACGCGTACCGGGGCTGGATTCCACGGCCGCAACCGGCCTGGCCGCGATGGCCAATCAACTCAGCGAAGAAGGTGTGCAGGTGGTTTGGAGCGGTTTGAGTGCGGAGGCGCGCGACGAACTTGAGCGCAACGGCGTTCCGGTGGCCATCGACCTTCCTGACCGTGACCGCTCGATCGCATGGAGCGAGGAACAGTTGCTCAGCCAAATCGGTACGGACCTCGGAGACGTCCACACCAGTTTCTCCTGGCCTCACGGACTGCAGTCGCTGCTGGAGTCGCGAACGCTGCTTCCGGCAGAGGCCCTGATCTCGCCGACGTCGCAAGACCGGGATCTGTACTTTGTGGAGAGCGGGCATCTCACGGTGTGGACCGAGGCCGACACGGACCAACGGCGCCGTATTCGTCAGGTTTCGGCTGAGTCCGTGCTGGGTGAGATTGGCTTCGTCACCGGAATGCCCCGAACCGCATCAGTGATTGCAGACACGGTGGTCACGGTCAACGTGCTGCGACGAGAAGTCTTCGACGAGCTCCGAGACAGCGACCCCGATCTTGCCCTTGCCGTGCAGGAGCAGCTCTTGGAACGACTGGCGCTGCGCCTGTCCACAACGACCGGGACCGTGCGGGATCTGATGCGTTGAATGGCTGAAGGTCTCCCGTCCCGGAAGGGTTGGGAGTGCCCGTCGAGCATGTCTTTCACTGGTTCGGACAGCGACTCGCATGCCGCGCCCAGATTGATGAACTGGGTATCGCCGCCGACTTTCGGACACGAAGAACAGAACCATGTGCTCGTTGAACGCATCGACCATGGCTTCGACTTTGCCGTCGCCCAGGACGTCGAGGTCCAGATCGCGGATCTCGACCCCAGGTGAGCCTCCAACCGGATGGATGTCGAGTCTGTGCATCAGTGCATCGTACGTCGTCTACGGTCGGGGCGAAGTACGAGGAGTTTCCATGACCGCAGTGCGTTTCGAGATCGAGGATCACATCGGCCTCATCACCATCAACCGGCCCGAGGCGCGCAACGCCATCAACGGCGACGTGGCAAATGGCATCGAGGCTGCGCTCGATAAGATCGAAGCTGATGAGTCTCTGCGGGTCGGCATCATCACAGGCGCGGGCAGCACCTTCTGCGCGGGTGCAGACCTGAAGGCCGTTGCGTCCGGAGATGCTGGGGCGCTCAACACCCGCAAGGGCGGTTTCGCCGGACTTGTCCAGCGCGAACGTACCAAGCCGCTCATCGCGGCAATCAATGGACATGCGGTGGCTGGCGGGTGCGAGATCCTCCTTGCCTGCGACATGGCCGTGGTTGCCGAAGGCGTGAAGATTGGTGTGCCGGAAGTGAAGCGCTCTCTGGTTGCTGCGGCTGGTGCGCTGATCCGTCTCCCTCGTGCGCTGGGCCCCGCCCGGGCCGCCGAACTCGCCCTGACGGGTGACCCAATGACGCCCGAGGAAGCCCTTGCGGCTGGATTGATCAACAGGGTTGTTTCGGCTGATCAGGTGATGGATGAGGCTCGGGCTCTCGCTGCGCGCATCGCGGTGAACGCGCCACTTGCGGTGCAGGAGTCGCTCGGCGTGCTGCGCAAAGCATTCGACGAGGACGAGCTGACGCTCTTCAAAGAAAGCAACAGGGCGATCGCCCGCCTTTCCAGGACCGAGGACTTCAAAGAGGGACCTCGCGCCTTCATTGAGAAGCGCCCTCCCGTCTGGAAGGGTCGCTGATCCAGGCCCATCAGCGGCTGCGTGGTCGTGTCCGCCCAGCAAGTGCTCGACGTTGACGTATGGCAGGCACACGTCGTTCCGCTTACATCAAATCTTGACCGAGATGGCCTCGCTGGCAATGTGTTACTTGCGTCGGCGGTCACCGGTTTGCCCAAAGACTGCGTCGCCATCCCTCTGGGACTGGAACTCGTCGAGCGGTCATGGTTGGCCGATCGAACGGGCCAGCTACCGGCGGCCCTGCTCTCCGCCATCGACCACGGCTTGCGCGCAGTGCTCGACATCTGACGAGCATGACCCATTTCTTACCTTCGCCAAGGGGGCCGGGTGCGTCGTTTCAGGTCGCTTTGGGTCAGCGAGCTGCGCAGGACTCGGGCTGACCAGCGACGCCTGTCAGAAGTGCGTCGTCCAACGGGCCTGCTCCGTGCAGAACACTGATGTCGCCGGTCGTCTCGAGGACGACGGCAAGAACCTGGCTGAGATCGGTCACGTTCGCTTCCCGTAGCTTGGCGAATACGTCGTCGTGGGTGACGCGTGTACTGCGCAGGTTGCGGTCCACGAAGTTGGACCCGACCATCAACAGTTTCGGCTGGTTGTCGACTATTGCACTGAACCGTTCGTGGCGCCTGAGTTTCGCGACAAGCCACTGCGCAGCGAGAAGGGTGATGAATGCCAGCGCTCCAGCCCACAGCGAAGTCGACGTAGCCGCCACAGTCGCAACCGTTGAACCCAGCGCGACCGTCACGACGAAGTCAAAGCTCGACATCTTCGACAGCGAGCGCAGGCCCACGACCCGTATCACGGTGATCGCAGCGACAAGAATTGCAATGGTTGAGACGACGACCAACCACATTTCCTCGACCGACGTACCTAGCCAGTTCGACACCATTGTTGTCTCCTTCGGGCGTAACAGAAACCGACCCTGCTTGGGACGTCGGCCACTTCTTACTTTGGATGCGTCTGAAACCATGCCTCGCTGTTTGGGGCTGATCCGCCGATATTAGCCCGGGGTCGCCAGCAGAGATGAGACGGGCTGGAGTGGTGCGCATCACCTGACCCCACCCGGGGTACCCAACGACGCTGCACCCAGACTCGATCGCTCGGCACCAGGAGACGTCGTGTCTGACCAAGGCAGCAGCCCGGCCAACAGCCCGCTGTGAGAACAAGGAGAACGACCGTGAGTGTCATGACCGCAGGTTTGATCGGAGCGTGGGTGGTCGGGGTCGTCCGAGCCGGCACAGGTCTCCTCCTTCTGGCAGTACCGCATCGAGCGGCCCGCAAATGGGTGGGCGAGGATTCGACGGCGACGACCACCCTGCTCTTGGGAATAGGTGGTCGCGACCTGGCAATCGGCGCCGGCGTGATCTGGGCGATACTGACCGACAACCATCCTGCGGCATGGGTCGCCGCGTCGCTTGCAGGAGACGTGACCGACGCAGTAGCGGGCCTGCGGCTCAGCCCACATCTACGCGACCGCACTGTCAAATACGCCGGTGGGTTCGCCGCCATCAACATCGCTACTCTTGCGCTGCTACTTGCCGGTTAACGGAGCAACCTGCGCGCCTGCGAGGGCTGAATACTCACGGTTGGCGCCATATCCACGATTCCGGTCACGCCGCATCGCGACCGCGTCAGACTTGAACTCGTCGCTGTAGGTGTATCTGTTTTCCATTCAGGACTCCTTCCCCAAGCGATTCTCTCAGGTCCTCCAGCGTGGGAATTTTCAGGCCGAGGAGACAGCGTTAACTCGGTAGTCGAAGAATGCTCGCACCACCAGGACGCCGGCGGCAGCGGTGCCGATCAGTGACAGCACGTGGTAGCCCTGCATGCTGAACACCATGCCGGAACCGAGCGCGCCGAGGCCGCTTGCCGCGTTGGTGACCAGATCTGCGGCGCCCTGAACGCTGACCCGCTCCTCTGTTCGCACCGACTCGGTGAGCAGCGCGGAGCCAGCGACGATTCCGAAGCTCCAGCCAAGACCGAGCAGGAACAGTCCGGGGAACATCAGGAGTTCCGGAGCTTCCCCAGCCAATGCGGTGATGATTGTGGCGGCGACGAGGATGCCGGAACCTATGGCAATGGCTCGCAACCGGCCAAAGCGGTCCGCAACCCAGCCGGCAATAGGAGCGAACGCGAACATGCCAGCGGTGTGGGAGGCAAGGACGGCGCCGATGATGCCCAGTTCATGATTGTGGGCCTTCATATGCGGTGCGGTCATGGCCATCACCATGACCATCACGACCTGGGAAACCACGAGGGACAGCAGTGCGAGTTGCGCAGGTTTGCTTTGCCGGATGGCGGACAGTGCCTCGCCGAAGTTGCGGCGCCGGGGCCGATCAACGATTCCTCCGATGTCGCGAGCCAGCAGCAGCGGATCGGGACGGAGCAGAGCGAACACGGCTGCGCTGCCGAGTGCGAACAGGATCAGCGCAAGAAGAATTGGCCCGCTGTTTTCTTCCAGCCCGGCATCGACGGCGATGCCTCCGGCAAACTGCCCGGCCACAAGCGCGCCGCCAATGGCTCCGAAGGTGGAGGAGAAGATCACCAGACTGATGTCACGTCCCCGTCGATCCTCGGTGGTGAGATCAGCAGCGGCGTAGCGAGCCAGGTTGACGGTGCCTGAGCCGACACCCACCAGGAGAAGGCCGGCAAGAAAGATTGCGAGGCTGGCCCGTTCGACGCCGAGTACTGCAATGCCAGCGCCGACAACCGCGCTGCCATACCCAAGCACGATGCCGGGGCGGCGACCCTTGCTGTCCATATGGCTGGCGATGATGGCCGCACTTGCCGCGGAACCAACGGTTATGGCGACGGTGGAGAGGCCCGCCCAGAACGCGTTGCCGAGGATGTCTTCAATCACCAGAGCCGCGACCAGGAAGAGTGCGCTGGTCGCTCCACGGGTGAGGATGGTTGACAGGGCAAGCGTCGAAAGCGTCTTCGTTTGCACGCTGGAGCGGCGAGCGTCGTCGAATGCGTCAATTGGAGGGGCAGATTGCTGCACCGGGGCTTCAGCCATTGCCAGACGCTAGTTCTACAGCACCGGGTTGCCGAACATTTCTCCAAGCGGGTCAGAGATCAGTTCCAGACGTTCGCCGTCGGGCCCTCGGAAGTACATCGATGTGTCGCTCTCGATGTGCGTTTCGACGCCGGCGTCGGCCAGAACGCTGCGCAGTTTCTCCCAGGCGTTGCGCTCAACACTGATGGCCAGATGATGGAGGCCCCCCAGTACCTCGCCGTACTCGCCAAGATCGAGTCCGGGGAAGTCGAAGAACGCAAGCGCGTTGCCGTTACCGACATCGAAGAAGAAGTGCGTGGACCCGCTGTAGTCCCGATTCTCAAAGAGCTCGGTCAACGGAAAACCCAGGAGGTCCTGGTAAAACGCGATGGTCTGTTCCACATCCGATGACAGCAGCGCGAAATGATGCACCCCCCGGGCGGTGGACGGACCTCGTTGGGCGGAAGGCACCAGATGCGTTTCTCGCATGCGGTCCCAATCCGCAGTTCGGTCAGCAGTCGATCCATGATTGGCGTTCATGCGGCCAATACTAACGGTGGCGCTGCTGCTGGCGGGTGGCGCGTTCCGACGTGCCGTTGTCGCTGATGGTTCCCTACGCTTGCGTGATGCCTTCGTCGTTCCCCGGGCCGCCAGCGGTCCCGCCTGCATTTCCCGGGTCGCTTCCCGCTGCCGGCCAAACAGCGACGATTGAGCAACTTCGACAGGTTGGGCTCAACGGCCCTGCCCAGTTCACCGAAGAGGAGTGGGACCTCTACTTCGGGCGAACACCGGACACCCCGGATCCGCCGCCGCGGTGGTGGCGAGTCGTCGTTGCGCTTCTCATCATGGGCATGCTCGCCACCAGTGCGCTCATAGCCTGGCGAGTGGTGTTTGAGGACCGTAACAAGATCTCTGAGCCAGCGGAGGTGGAGCTCCTGGCTGATGGGTTTGCAGCAGAATCGCCGTATGAGTGGCTCGTGACAGACATTGTCGTTGTCCCGATCGACAACATCGATATCGGTGGCTTTGTGCGAAGCGCTCCGGCTGACGGTGTGATCTCCATTGATCGACGACCGTGGGATGAACGCGAACTGGCCGAGGTTGTGCATCACGAGATTGGCCACCTTCTGGACTTCTCCGCATACAACGACGTTGCCATTCGCCGTGGCGGGCTTGAGTCAGAAGTGTGGGCAGAGTGCGCTGCGGTTGACGCCGGCGTGCGGGATCTCGATGACGACGGAGCTACGCAGCAGTACCGGTGCACGGCGTCCAATTTTCGCGTGTACCAAACGGCTCTCAGCCTGCTCGACACCGTGTGCAAGTCGTGGGGCGATCGCGCGTGCCGTCAGATCGAATTCCAACCCTGATCAGCCCGCTGATGGGCACTGCCTCGACGTCAGAGTTGGTGGGCCGGAAGTAGTGCTCGCGGGGGAGGGCTCACTCAGCTTTGCACCGACCTCCCCCGCGAACCACTCCATGAGTTCACAGGGAACGCGTGGAGTGCTGCTCAGGACAGTAGTAGGTGTGACTCCCGGCACCTAGCACCGTTTGCGGTAAATGAATGCTGTTCATCCCCTAAAGCAGGTGCGACTGGCGGTAGCGATTGCGTCTTCAGGTGGGCTCGTACACCAGATGGAGTATGGCAGCGACGGCGTCGGGGCGTGACCAGCGTCGGGACGCATCGGCCATTCGCTGCAGCTGGGTGCCATCATCCATCAGGCGTGTCATCGCCGCGCTCAGTTCGAGCGGGCCGGCTTCATCCTCACGATGGATGAGTGCTCCGTCCTGGACGGCCACGGCGTTTGCATTCTTGAGCTGTTGCAGATCGGCGTGCGTGAGCAGCGGCAGGTAGATGGCAGGTCGCCGAGCGACCGCCACATCGCACACGGTGGAGGCGCCGGATCGTCCAATGAACAGGTGTGCCCGGCTGAGTTCCGCGGGAACATCGACGAAGCTCTCGACCTGATGGCTCACGCCCGCGTCGGTGTACGCCTGAGCAACCCTGGCGTGGTCCTCAACCCGACCCTGGTGGGTGACGTGAAGGCGCAAGCGCCGGTCGTCACTGAGTGCCGCGCACGCAGATGGAACGTTGTCGGAGATGGATCGAGCCCCCTGGCTTCCACCCATCACGAGAATGTTAAAGGTTTCATCCGCGGTGGGCGGTCGAAATGGCTGTTCGCCGATCCGAACGACGGCTGAACGCGACGGGTTGCCGGTAACGGTCGTTGTCCCCCTCGCACCTTCGGTCGGGTCGAAGCTCAGCGCCACAGCGTCTGCGCCGGGTGCGGTTGCCTTGTTGGCCAGGCCCATGACCGAGTTCTGCTCGTGCAGCACATTGCGGATCCCAAGCTGGCGAGCCGCGACCAACGGGCCAACCGCGGCGTACCCGCCCATGCCAATCACCGCATCCGGCTGCAAACGCTTCAACGCCGAGCGGGAAAGGCGCAAACCTGATGCGAGCCTGCCGAGGTTTGTGAGTCTTTTCCTGATCGACCCGCTGACGAGACCACCCGACGGGAACACCTGGACGTCCTCGGGTGCGAAGTCGCTCGCATAGCGGGTACCCCGCTCATCGGTGAACAGATGCACCTTCACGCCATCATCCACGAGCGCCTGATAGATGGACAGGGCCGGAAACACGTGTCCCGCAGTACCGCCTGCAGCGAGCACCACCGTCCGAAGGGAGCTGTTGTTGGTCACGGTCTCATCTTCGCAGCCCTCGCCCGATCGTTGGTGTCACCGTGGAGGGTGTGATTGGCGATGGTGTCACTGACCCGGCCCCATTAGGGTCAGATCATGGAAGTCGATTTGGATCTGACGGCATTGGAAGCTCGCGTGCTGGGCTGCCTGGTCGAGAAAGAAGCCACCACGCCCGATGGGTATCCAATGACCACGAACGCGCTTGTCGGGGCGTGCAATCAGAAGACAAACCGCGACCCGGTGATGGCAATGACCTCCATCGAGGTGGATGCATCGCTGCTGTCGCTTCGACAGAAGGGGCTTGTTCGGGCCGTGCACGTGCAGGGGAGTCGAAGTACCAAACATCGCCACGTGCTCGGCGAGGCGGCAGATCTCAGTGGAGGTCAGCTTGGCGTGGTTGCCGTCCTCATGCTCCGGGGCGCGCAAACCGTTGGCGAGCTGCGCAGCCGCACCGAGCGGATCCATGCGTTCCCTGACCTGTCCGATGTCGACCGCACGCTCAACGCCCTTGCCGAACGCGAGCCTGCGCTCGCCCGCCAGCTTGAGCGCCAGCCCGGCCAGAAGGAATCGCGCTGGCGTCAATTGCTCACCATCGGCGCCGATCCCGCGCCGTCGAATGTTTCTGATGCCTCCGCTGCGACGCCGACGGCGGGTCCCAGCACGGAATCAACACTGCCGCTGAAGCCTCTCTCCGCAGCCGTCGAACCAACGACCCACGACAACGAAAGCGCCAGCCCGGCCAACGACCTGGAACAGCTCCGGGCTGAGTTGAACGAATTACGCAACCGATTCGACGCGCTGGTGGAACTTCTCGGCGAGTCTCTGTGAAGGCTCGCTCCTGATGCGCACCGCCCTCATCGTTGCTGGCGGCGATCCTCCCGGGCTGGAACTCGACGAGTTGCCAGCCGCTGACCTCGTCATCGCCGCGGATTCCGGGCTGGATCACGCCCGGGCCATGCAGTTGCGGGTCGACATCGTCGTCGGCGACATGGACTCTGTGTCCCCATTGGGGCTCCAGTGGGCGCAGCGCTCATCGGTTCGCATCGAGTCGCATCCCCCCAACAAGGACGCGACCGATCTTGAACTTGCCCTTCAGGTGGCGGTGGATGAGGGCATCGAGCGCCTTGTCGTTGTCGGAGGCATCGGCGGGCGGTTGGACCATGAACTGGCCACTGTTGGCCTGCTCGCAAACGACAGCTGGTCCGCCCACCGGGTAGAACTCCGCGCCGCCGGTGAGACCGTTCATGTGGTGCGCGACAGCATCGATCTTGAGACAGCGCCGGGATCAACTGTCACCCTGCTTGCCTGGGGAGGGCCAGCGATAGGCGTCACCACCGACGGCCTCCAATGGCCACTCAAAGACCACACACTTGCACCGGGCTCCACCCTGGGTATCAGCAACGTTGTGCAGGAAGGGTCAGTCTCCGTTGCACTGACGTCGGGAGTTGTTCTGGTCATCCAGAGCATCGAAGCCTGAACGCGAGTGTTGTCGTTCCCCCGCGAGTGGCCCGCTGCGCCACTCCGGGACCGAACGCCGGCCCGTCCTGTCTGTCGTCCGCCTAAGCTCAGGGGCCCGTGAACACCACATTCGCTTTGATCGCTGTATTTGTGCTCGTTGGCATCAACGCATTCTTCGTTGCTGTCGAGTTCGCGCTCGTTGCCATCGATCGTTCAAAGGTTGCGGTCGAGGCCGAAAAGGGAAGCCGTACCTGGGGCGTCATCTCCAAATTGTTGCGGCAGCTCTCCTATCACCTCTCCGGCGCACAGCTCGGCATCACCATGAGTTCGCTGCTCATCGGTTTCCTGGTGGAGGACCTGGCTGCGGACCTGCTGAGTCCGAGACTTGAGCCGATACTTGGCTCGATTGCCAGCGGTGGTCTTGGCATCTTCATAGGTGTTGTCATCGCGACAGCTCTGCAAATGGTCTACGGCGAACTGGTGCCAAAGACCATTGCCATCTCCGAGCCCGGCCGGGTGCTCCGGGTGCTGGCCCGACCGGCACAGCTGTATGGCATTGTTGCCAAGCCGCTCATCGGTGCGGCCAACGGAGCGGCCAACGTCATCACACGGCGTCTCGGCCATGAGGTTGTCGAAGAGCTGCACTCCATCCAGTCGCTCGAAGAACTCGAACAGGTCATCAGGTCCTCTGGGGCAGAAGGCACGCTCGACTCGCGCAATGTGACGCTACTCACGCGAAGTATTCGCTTCGGCGACAAAACCGTCGCTGATGTTCTCGTGCCTCGCGTGGAGCTCACCGCAATCGAGGCCGACAAATCTGTGCAGGATCTGTCTGATCTGGCAGTTGATTCCGGGCACTCCCGATTCGTCGTGTTCGGCCAGGATCTCGATGACGTCCAGGGGGTCGTGCACGTCAAACAGGTACACAGCGTCCCAGCGGCGAAACGAGCTGCGACGCCAGTGCAAGAGCTTGTTCGGCAGGCGTTCGTGGTACCTGAAGCACGAGACCTGGAATCCATGCTCGTGGAAATGCGTCGCACCCGCACGCATCTCGCAGTTGTCGCAGATGAACACGGCGGCACGGCGGGCATCGTCACAATCGAAGACATCGTGGAAGAAATCGTCGGAGAGATCGACGACGAGTACGACCCAACGCCGGAAGTGCAGATTGTGCGGGAACGCGACTCACTCGTTCTGGGCGGCTCCCTCCATCCCGACGAGGTGGAGGAAGCCAGCGGCTTCGTCATGCCCGAAGGCGACTACGAAACGCTTGCCGGCTTCGCTCTCGATCAGCTGCAGCGCATACCTCGTGCCGGTGAGATCTTTGAGTGGGGCGGTTGGATTCTGGAAGTGGTCGAGATGGACAGGTGGCGAATCTCGACCGTTCGACTCATCGCGCCTCGCGAGGCAACAACCCGATGACCGCCACTTCCAGCTTCGGCGCAGTCGTCACGCCGGTACTGGCTGCCAGCGAAGGCGGCATCACCACCTGGGTCTGGGTATCCCTGGCGATTGCGCTCATCCTCATTGTCATCAACGGCGCATTCGTTGCTCTTGAGTTCGCACTCATTGCCACGCAAAAGTCCCAGCTTGAGGTTCATATCGCCGATGGCGACAAGCGAGCGGAGCGTGCGCTCGCATCGATCAGAGATCTCAACAAGCAGGTTGCCGGCGCCCAACTCGGTATCACGGTCGCATCCATCGCTCTCGGTTACCTGGCCGAGCCCTCGATAGCAGTCATCGTCAAGCAGGTACTCCCGTTCCTCGGCGAATCGCTGCGTCACACAGTGGCCCTGATCATCGCCTATGCAATCACCATCTTCCTGCACATGGTCATCGGCGAGATGGTTCCGAAGAATCTTGCGCTGGCTGACCCAGCCGGAGTATCGATGAAGCTGGCCACTGCGTCACGCGCGTTCGTCAGGTTCATGAATCCGCTGATCTGGTTCCTCAACGCACTTGCCGGAGCAACCGTGAAGTTGTTGGGCGTAAAGGTGATCGACGAACGAGTAGAGGCCCGCACCCCGGCCGAGCTTGCTTCACTACTTGAGGAATCCAGAGGCGGTGGCCTGCTCGACGAGTTCGGGCACTCGCTGCTCAGCGGCACGCTCGACCTGCGAGAAGCAACCGTCGCATCGGAAATGGTCCCGTGGGATGACGTCGTCAAAGTCAAAGCCGGGTCCACCGTTGCCCAGATTGAGCAGACGGTGCTCACGTCGGGTCACTCACGCCTTCCGGTGATATCACCCAACGGCACCGTTGGCGGTTGGGTACATGCAAAGGATCTGCTGAAGATTGCTATCGATCAGTGGGACAGCGCCTATCCAGCAGTGAGCCTTCGCCCGCCCATGTGGGTGACCGAGGATATGAATCTCGAACAGGTGCTGTTGCGGATGCAACGCGGCCGTCGCCACTTCGCACTGGTTCGCGTCGGCTCCGCTGACACACCGCTGGCGGGCATCATCACCCTCGAAGACGTACTCGAATCCGTCGTCGGCGAGATTGTCGACGAGACAGACCGAGCCTGACAAATCGACAGATTCTGTCATCGAATCGAAATATTTGCTGCGATGCGATAGATTTTCGGTATGGCATTCGGTGCATCACGTCGCATGATGATTCTGGTGGTGCTCATGTTGGTTGTGAGCATGACGGGTTTCGCAACAATTGCGCGCGCTCAAACACCACTTGAATCCGCCCGGGTGGCCGTCGAGGACATCAGCGCTGCGCTCGAGCAAATCACCTCCCGCGTCATTGAGGCACAGGATCGAGCCGACGTCGCGACTGCTGCGTTCTGGGAGCAGTTGAACAGGGCGGACCGTGCCCGCGTCGAAGCCGATCTCCTGCAGGCGGAGTCCGATGAGCTCAGCAATCGGATCGACGAACTGCGAGGTGAAGTGTCCGAACTTCTCGTCGAGCGGTACATGGGGACCGACGACGACGACGGGCCGCCTGTCTTCTCCGGCGATCTCAACGCCGGTGTGCGCGCCGATGCCCTGGCCAGTTTCGCTTCCGCAAACCGTTTCGATGCAATGGCAGAGTTCGAGGGATTGATCGAGAATCGCAACCGAGTGCTGGCGAACATCCAGAGGGAAGAGGCAGCAGGCAGGGCTGCGAGCACCAGCGCAGCCGAGGCCCGCCTGACCATCAACGCTGAGCTTGCAAGTCTGGCCAGTGAGCAGGCCGATTTGGCAATGCGCCTCGCCGACCTCAACTTCGCCATCGATCGTCTGGAAGAAGAAGAACGCCAGCAGGTGCTCGCCGAACAGGATCGCATCCGCGTCGAGCAGGCGCGTCGAGCCGCCGAGGACGCTGCCACCGCTGCAGCCGAGCTGGCCCGCAACCAGCCGCTGCCTACCGCCACGCCTGGCCCGCCCACAGCGATTCCAGCGACCGCTATTCCACCGACGGCAGTGCCGGCACCCACTGCCATCCCGGTCATCGAACCAACAGTGGTCGCGGCCGACGCTGGAGATCAGGGCGAAACAACCGAGGTTTCGAACGTGGCATCGCTCGGGGCAGTGCCCACAGCTGCGACGGTTCCGCCCACCGCAGACTCGGCCGACATCTTCGAAGCGCTTGACGTCGATGACGCTGCAACGAGGGACGAGCCCGCAACCGCCACCGACAATTCCGATCCCACCGAAGCCCCGGCCGCGGTCGATCCTGCAGCCGAGGCGCAGCCAAGTGTCGTTGCTCCCTCGGTAGAGGAAATTGTCGCCGCGCCCGAGCCCACTGCAACCCCACAGCCGACATCAACCCCAGAGCCGGAGCCAACGCCAACGCCGCCCCCGGAGCCAACTGCCACTCCCGAACCCGTCGTGACGGGAACGATGGCGGCCGGCTGGACCTGCCCCGTGCAGGGGCCTTTCACCCACATCGATGACTGGGGTGCTCCCCGCGTGTCCGGTGGCTGGCACAAGGGCAACGACATGATCGCTGACGAGGGCCTTCCCGTTGTTGCCGTTATCGGCGGCACGGTTGAACACCGTGGCAACAGTGTGGGCGGCAACTCCGCACACCTCAAAGGTGACGACGGCAACTACTACTACTACACGCACCTTCTCGGCTACGAGAACGAAGGCATTGGTCGCGTCGAGGTTGGCACCGTCATTGGATACGTCGGAGAAACCGGCAACGCTCCTATTCCGCACCTGCACTTCGAAGTGCATATCGGCGGCTACGGGAATTACACGAATCCGTACCCAATTCTGCGCGAATACTGCTGAGACCGGTACAGAATGGCGTACTGTTGCCCAGGACACCCCGCCGGGTGAATGTGGAATATTTGCGCTCCGGAGATGTTGCATCTCCTTTGAGGGCTGCAGATTTCGACCAGCAGCACACAGAGGAAACGTATATCAATGAGTAGAAACACCTTTCTGACTGAAGAGCGACTCGTTCCGCAGCGCGGAACCGGCCAGGTCAGCGGCCTGCCGACTGTCGGAGCCCCGGAAACGCTGCGCACCGACGACGGCAACCGCATGACCATGAAGGGCGTCACCACCGCAACCGGCTTCCTGTTCGTGCTGCTGCTCGCAAGCGCCATGGTTGGTTGGGGTCTGGTGACAGCACCTGACGGCAGTGTGCAGTTCCCCGGCTGGATGATGGGCGCAACGCTGCTCGGCTTCGGCCTCCTCATGGCGGCCTACTTCAAGCCCGCCTACGCAAAGTTCCTCGGGCCTGCCTACGCCATTGTCGAGGGCGTCATCGTGGGTGCGGTTTCGAAGCTTTACGAATCCCAGTTCGATGGCATCGTGATGCAGGCCACCCTGGCCACCATCGGCATCTTCTTCGGCATGCTCGCCGTGTACACCACCGGACTCATCAAGGTCACCGACAAGTTCCGACGGGGCGTCATGGCCGCCACCATGGCAATCATGGCAATGTATCTGATCCAGCTGGTCAGCCGCTTCCTGCCCTTCGGCGACTTCGAGATTCCGTTCCTGCACGACAGCGGCCCCATCGGCATCCTGTTGAGTCTGGGCATCATCGTGATCGCAGCGTTCAATTACCTGCTCGACTTCGATCAGATTGAACGAGGCATTGCTCGCGGCGCCCATCGCGACCAGGAATGGGTTGCTGCTCTTGGACTGCTCTGGACCACCGTCTGGATCTACTTCGAGGTCCTTCGACTGCTCTCCAAGCTTCGAGACTGAGTCTCCCATCTGAGTTCGGGGAGTCCACCGTCTGGAGTCCACCTAGAGTTCCAACGTGGACCTTCCCCTGAACACATTCAAACGGGCCCTGCACGACGGGTCGACCAAGGTCGGCATCTTTGTCAGCGCCGCCGACCCCGCCGCAGCCGAATTGGCTGCGGCTTCGGGTTTTGACTGGCTCATCATCGACAGTGAGCACGCCCCAAATGATCTGCGGACGATGATGTCGCAGCTGCAGGCCACCTACGGCTACGACGTTGGTGTCGGCGTGCGCCCGTACGAGGGCAACCAGGCGTTGTTGAAACGCATGCTCGACATCGGCGCCCAGACGATCATGGTTCCCATGGTCGACACGGCTGAGCAGGCCGCCGAGGTGGTTGCGTTCACGCGATACCCGCCCCAGGGTGTTCGAGGCGTTGCCAGCGGACGAGCGGCGCGGTGGACGGCTGTGGCCGGCTATCACGCCAGAGCAAATGATGAGATCTGTGTCATCGCGCAAATCGAAACGCAAGAGGGTCTCGACAACCTCGACGCAATCATCGCAGTTGACGGCATTGATGCGGTCTTTGTTGGCCCGTCCGACCTGGCTGCTTCACTCGGTCACCTTGGCAACCCAAAGCATCCCGATGTGCAGTCCGCCGTGCTCGACGCAATCGCTCGCATCGCCGCTGCAGGGAAACCGGCCGGCGTCTTCGCCTCCACCCCTGATGCAGCGAAGCTCTACAACGAAGCCGGAGCCACCCTGATGCTCGTGGGCGTCGACATGTACGTCCTCGCCAAGGGCCTCGCCGCCCTCCGAGATCAATTCAAAAGCTGACCCGCACCCACGCGGTGTCAGACACTGTGCGTCAACCCGGTGAGGTTCAGGCGCGCGGGTTTTGGGTGAGAGTTATTGCTCGGAGGGTGTTGACGCCGAGCAGCATGGCAGCTTCGGACACGCCTTCTCCAGCGGCAACGACTGCGTCGATGGCAGCAATTGCGTCGGGTGTGTTGAGGTCGTTGTCGAGCGCCACACGGGCTGCGTCGAGCCCGCCAGCGCCAGGGCCGGCCGCCATCCAGGCGTCAAGGCGGCCCTGCGCGCTTGGCATGATCTCCTCGTGCCATTCCCAGGCGTCGCGGTAGTGGTGGGCCAGCACACCCAGGCGGATCGCTCGTGCGTCATACGTCTTGCGCAATTCGCTCACGAACACGAGGTTGCCAAGCGACTTCGACATCTTTTCGCCATCCATGCGGACCATGGCCTGATGCATCCAGTGGCGAACGAACGGTTCGCCGGTGGCGGCCTCTGACTGCACTGCTTCGCACTCGTGGTGGGGGAAGATCAGGTCGCTGCCACCGCCGTGAAGGTCAATGGTCTCACCCAGTTCGCGCATGGCAAGCGCCGAACATTCGATGTGCCAACCCGGCCGACCCGGGCCCCACAGCGAATCCCAGTGAGGCTCATCGGGTTTCGATGGCTGCCACAGAATGAAATCCAATGGGTCGCGCTTGTTCGGATCATCCGGGAAACCACCATGCTCTGCGGCGAGTTCCAACATCGTGTCGCGGTCGTAGCCGCTGATCGACCCGAAATTGTCAACCGAGGTCACGTCGAAGTACACGGCGCCACCTGCCTGATAGGCGTGGCCTTTTTCCAACACGATGCCGATGAAGCCACGAATGTCGGCGATGGCGCCGGTGGCTCGGGGCTCGCTCCAACTCGGCAGCATCTCCAGGGCGACCATGTCGTCGTCAAAGCGTGCAGTCTCACGGGCGGCAAGATCCAGATAGTTGATACCGAGCTCTCGGGCCTTCTGCAGAATGCTGTCATCCACGTCCGTCACGTTGCGGACGCATCGGGTCTCATGACCGAGATCCCGCAGGCGGCGCTGCAGAACGTCGTACGTCAGGTACACCGTTGCGTGGCCGAGGTGGGTGGCGTCGTAGGGCGTAATGCCGCAGGTATAGATCGACACGATCGGGCTGGGCGTGAAGGGCACGATCTCTTGCAGGCGGGTGTCCCAGAGGTGCATGGGTCCACCCGGGTTCGGGTTTCCAGATGTCGTCATCGGCCACAGGCTACCGTGGCTGTCCTATGGGAATTCTCGATGGTAAACGGATCCTGATCACCGGAGTGCTGACTGATGCGTCGCTCGCCTTCGGCGTGGCGAAAATGGCGCAGGAGCAGGGGGCAGAAATCGTGCTCACGGGTGCAGGGCGCGGACTGCGCCTCACCGAACGCACGGCCCGGAAGTTGCCCGATGAGCCCGAGGTTCTCGAGTTCGATGTGTCGGACCCGGAGCATGCGTTGAAGATCCAGGAACAGCTTCGAGCCAGGTGGGGCACTGTGGACGCGGCCCTTCACGCCATCGGCTTCGCCCCGGCGTCGTGCCTGGGCGGCGGATTCACCGAAGCACCCTGGGAAGACGTGGCCGTGGCCATGCAGATCTCGGCCTACTCCCTCAAGACCGTGGCTGATGCGGTGGTGCCGCTGATGGAGAACGGCGGTTCTATTGTTGGGCTCGACTTTGACGCCACCGTTGCGTGGCCGGCCTATGACTGGATGGGTGTCTGCAAGGCAGCACTCGAATCCACCTCCCGCTACCTGGCCAAGTACCTCGGCGAGCAGCAGATCCGGGTCAATCTCGTGGCTGCCGGTCCCATTCGGACGATGGCAGCCAAGTCCATTCCCGGCTTTGCTCAGTTCGAGGATGCCTGGGCGCCGCGGGCTCCGCTGGGATGGGACGTCAACGATCAGGTACCGGTGGCAAAGGCCTGCGTGGCCATGATGTCGGACTGGTTCCCGGCCACCACAGGCTCGATGATTCATGTTGACGGTGGCTATCACGCCATCGGCGCCTGACACTGCGCCACATGAAGGTTTGGCGTTCGCCAAGGGTTGAAGTCCGAAGATCATCCAGTGCCGGACGGGGGGTCTTCGCGTCTGAAGCCATCGGCGCGGGCGAGATAGTGGCGGTCAAGGTCGGCCACATTGTGAATACCGAAGAGGTGGTGCGCATCACAGAAGATATCGGCGACTTCAGTCTGCAGATTCACGACGACATCTTCCTCACGCCCCGCACCGAAGGTGAAGTTGAAGACATGGTGATCATGATCAACCACTCCTGTGACGCAAACGTCGGATTTGATGGCCAGGTCACCTACGTGGCCATTCGCGATATCGCAGCAGGCGAAGAGTTGTGCCATGACTATGCGATGGCTCGGACAGCGCCCTACGAGATGACAGGCTGCAGTTGTGGAGCTGACAGCTGCCGCGGCACCGTCACACATGAGGACTGGAAGCTTCCCGAAGTTCAGGCCCGGTATGGCCGCTTCTTCATGCCGCACATCCTGCGACGCATCTACGCCGCTCCATCGGGAGGGCGGCCACCTCGCTGACGGAGCTTCCGCCACGCCTTCGGCCAAAGCAAACTTGTTGCTTTGCGGAAGCTCCCACAACGGTCACATTGGCCGGTTGGAGCTGTGTCAACCGATGCCGGTGAGTACTGCCACCGTGCTGGTGAGGTTGAAGAGCACATGGGCGATGATCGGCGGGCCCAGCCGGTTGCATTTCGCAGCGGCGATGCCGAGGATGGCGCCGACCGGGAAAATCTGCGCCCACAACACGATCTGGCCGTCAGAGAACAGGTTCTGGCCGTTCACGTGGATGACGGCGAACAGAATTGTCGAGATCACGACGCCCATCACGAGGCCCATTCGCTTCTCGAACGCCCGGAGAATCAGCCCGCGAAACATCAGCTCCTCGGAGAACGGTGCCCCAATCACAACGGCGAAGATCACCACGATCATCCAGAGCGAACCCTGAGAGTCGGTCAGGATGTCTGTGTTTGTTGCAGTGCTACCGTCCTGCAAGTCGACGATTCGGCTCACCAGGTCGCCGCTCACAAGAGCGGTGAGCTGCATGAGAATGACGAGACCAATGGCGATCGCAATGTCGATGAGTTTGAATTCCCAGCGCCAGTCCAGCCGCATGCCGCGGCCCTTCCACCTGCTGACAAGCCAGGGCCACACGACCTGTCCCGCTTGCTGGAAGACCGCGGCGATGGCCATGAAACCAATGCTCGTCTCAATGGCGTTGAGGTCACCGTTGGCTCCAAGGAAGATGCCAAGCACCGCACCAACGGTGGCGAACACGACGATGAACGGAACGGAGAGCAACACGTCGCCGATGCCCCACCAGGGACGATCGGCATCGCGGTTCACTGCGGCTGCCATTGTGGGCGGTGACACCGGAGGGGGCGTGAACGCCATCGGCGGCGCCGATGGCTCAGTCCCGAAGTCTGGCGGTGGTGGTGCTACGGAGGTCATCGCTTCCACTGTGGCCTGTAACAGCGCCCAAGCGCTGCCGCCTGTGCCGCATGGCCCATGACGGCATTGGCAGCGCTCCGTCCGGGGGCTACAAAAACCAGCGGGGTGTCGGGGCTGCAGCGGTAACCTCGGTGCGTGTCTGATATCAAAGTCAAGCTTCCCGATGGATCCGAACGCTCGCTCGCAGAGGGTGCCACCGCGGGTGATCTCGCCGCCGACATAGGACCCGGTCTGGCGAAAGCTGCTCTTGTCGCCACCGTTGACGGTGTTGAACAGGACCTCAACATTGCGCTCACTGATGGCGCAACGGTTGCCCTGATCACCGACCGAAGCGAAGAGGCACTGCACACACTCCGACACTCCACCGCGCACGTGCTGGCGCAGGCAGTTCTGGAGATGTGGCCGGGCGCAACATTCGCCATCGGTCCGCCCATCGAGCACGGCTTCTACTACGACTTCGAACTGCCCGGCGGTGGCACCTTCACCGACGAAGACCTCGAACGCATCGACGCGAAGATGCGCGACATCATAAAGGCCGACCAGCCGTTCATCCGTGGTGAAGTTTCCGCGGAAGAGGGACTGGAGATGTTCAAGGACCATCAGTACAAGTCTGAGATCATCCAGGGGGTGCAGGAGAACGCTGACCTGGCCACCGAAGCGAGCGCCGACGGCACCATCTCGTTCTACCGAAACAGCGAAACGTTTGTGGACATGTGCCTCGGCCCGCACGTGCCGTCCACCGGACGCCTCGGTCACTTCAAGCTCATGAGTGTGGCCGGTGCCTACTGGCGCGGCGATGAGAAGCGCCCGATGCTGCAGCGCATCTATGGCACGGCGTGGACGAACAAGAAGGATCTGAAGGCGCATCTCCATCGGCTCGAAGAGGCAGAGAAGCGCGATCACCGTCGCCTGGCCCGCGAGCTGGATCTCGTTTCCTGGCCTGAAGAGCTCGGCCCCGGTCTCGCCGTTTGGCACCCGAAAGGCGCGCTGGTTCGCAAGGTCATGGAGGACTACAGCCGCGACCGCCACGAGACCGGCGGCTACGAGTTTGCGTTCTCTCCGCACATCGCCAAGTCCGTGCTGTGGGAGACCTCCGGTCACCTCGACTTCTACGCGGATGGCATGTACCCGCCCATGGAAATGGACGGCGCCACCTACTACCCGAAGCCGATGAACTGCCCGTTCCACGTGATGATCTACAAGTCAGATCAACGCAGCTATCGCGAGCTTCCGATGCGCATCTTCGAACTCGGCACCGTCTACCGGTATGAGTTGAGCGGTGCGGTTCACGGCCTGATGCGCAGCCGCGGGTTCACCCAGGACGACAGCCACATCTTCACGACCCGTGAAGACATGGCGGATGAGCTGGCCTCATTGCTCGAGTTCGTGCTGTCGATCCTCAGAGCCTTCGGGTTCGAGGACTTTCAGGCGAAGTTGTCCACCCGGCCGTTCGAGAAGTCGGTCGGCGACGACGAGATCTGGGACATGGCTACCGAAGGTCTGCGCCAGGCACTGGACGCCTCGGGTCTCGACTACATCGTGGATGAGGGCGGTGGGGCGTTCTACGGCCCGAAGATCGATGTCGACGTCAAGGACGCCATCGGCCGAGCGTGGCAGCTGTCGACCATTCAGGCCGACTTCACGCTGCCGGAGCGTTTCGAGCTGGAGTACGTGGCGGCTGACGGTGAACGCAAGCGGCCGGTGATGATTCACCGGGCGTTGATGGGCTCGGTTGAGCGTTTCTTCGGCGTCCTGCTTGAGCACTATGCCGGAGCATTCCCCGTGTGGCTTGCCCCGGTCCAGGTTCGGGTCCTTCCCGTGGCTGAAGCGCATGCCGACTACGCCGAGACCGTTCGAGCCGCACTGCGCGAAGCGAAGCTTCGGGTTGACGTCGGCGATGCAACCGAACCATTGGGCAAGCGCATCCGTTCGGCCAAGGTTGAGAAGCTCCCGTATGTGCTCGTGGTCGGCGACGACGATGTTGCGAACGGAACCCTCGGCGTGAATGCGCGCGGCAACGACGTGGAACGAGACGTGCCGCTGGCCGACTTCATGACCCGCATCGCAGCTGAAGTCGAATCCCACGCCTGATCGGCGCTGGTTGGATGCGCAATGATTGAGAACCTGTGGGCTGGCTGGCGGGCGGCTTACGTCGGCAATGTGGAACGCCACACCTACACCGACGGATCAGGCACGCTCTTCGAGCGGATTCTGGCCAGCGGTCACCCTGATAGCGAGACGTACATCGTCCACCGGGGTGAACATGCTTTCGTAATTCTCAACCGATTCCCGTACGGCACCGGCCATCTGCTGGTTCTCCCGAATCGTGGTGTGCCGGAGCTGGAGAACCTGAGTGGCGACGAATCAGCCGAGCTGTGGTCGTGCGTCAACACAGCGGTTCGCGTGCTCAAGGCCGAGTACAAACCGCACGGTGTGAATGTCGGCTTCAACCTGGGAAAAGCTGCGGGTGCGGGCGTGCCCGATCATCTGCATGGGCACGTGCTTCCCCGATGGAGCGGTGACACGAACTTCACCACGTCCATTGCGCAAATCAAAGTGCTCCCGGAGTCTCTCGACTCCACCTGGCAACGCCTCACTGCTGCCTGGGAGCTGCTTCACTAGCGGGGACACCTGGCGTTCCGGGTCCAGCCGGCTTATGCAAAGTGGCCTTCAAGCTGAGCGACAAAGTGAGGGCCCAGTTGACCAGACCCGGCGCAATTTCCGCGTTGCCCGCGGTCGCAGGCGGTGAGGCTCGAAATGGCGCATACTGCGGGCCCACCAGCCTCGGGGGGACGCGATGCCGGTTGGCGAAGCCGCCATTTCGAGCGCCGCTCAGGACAAGGCCGCTGGCGCTGGCCTGTGGGCGCTCAGCGAAGAACTCTTCACCATCGCGTGGAACATCACCAGAGCTCCAAGAGATCGTTGACGGTCGTGCAAGCTCCCGCTGGTCTTCAATGTTTGAACTGTGGCGAATGGCGGGCATCGTTCACCCATGGCAAATGACTTTGAGAACACACCTGTCGAACCGGCGTCGATCACTGCGAGTCGAGGCGTGATCGTCATCACGAACGATCAGCAGTCCCCAGCGGACAACGGAGCGTTCAAACTCGCTGCCGACGTGGCGGCACGAACCAACGTTCCTGTCACCTTGTATGACCGGTCCGAGGAGACGTGGGGCGACAGCCAGCACCCCGAAGGCCCGCTTCGTACCGGAGACGATCTCCTGGCCGGACGTGAGCATCTCAGCCAACAAATCGCCTGGTTCGACGATCAGGGCGTCGTCGGTCAGGGATGGGTGGCCACGCTGCCGACGATCAGCGCCGTGTTAACAGCGCTGGCCCAACTTGATGCCGACGTCGTTGTCGTGCCTGAGCGCATCGGCCGCAACCTGTTCGAGAGACTCTTGGCAGGCGGTAGCATCGCTGAGGCGATCTCCGAGCAGATTCGCCAAAACCCAGACGTGGATGCAACAGTCGTCGAGGTGGCAGCTACGGGTGACGCGACGAAGTGGTGAAGTGGCGCACGGCGTGCACTCGAATCGTTGATCGAGATCGAACGGGCAGGCGAACCCGGCGATGCGTCAGATGATGTTGTCGGTTCGCAGCCGAGCGATGTCTTCTGAGCTCAGTCCGAGTTTCTCAGCGAGCACTTCTTCGGTGTGCTCACCCAGCAGCGGAGGGCCCATGTCGTACTGGATGGGCGTGGCCGAGAACTTGATGGGGTTCGCCACCCCTGGCGCTGGGCCTGACTCAGTCTGCACTTCCACCCGGGTGCCACGGGCTTGCGCCTGGGGCTGAGCAAAAGCCTCTTCCACCGAGTTCACGGCCGCGCACGGCACGCCGTTGAGCGGCAGGTTCGTGATCCAGTGTGCCTTGGGTTCGGTTGCGAAGACCGTCTGCAGTTGCGTGGCGAGCGACTCGCGATTCGCGTTGCGATTTCTCACGGCCACGAAGCGCTCATCGGTCCGCAGGTCGTCGCGGCCAATCCATGAACAGAGCGACGCGAACTGACTGTCGTTTCCGACGGCAAGGATGAATGGTCCGTCGGCTGCTTCAAACACCTGATAGGGAGCGAGGTTCGGGTGCCAGCTTCCGGTTCGTGCGGGCGAAGTGCCGCTGACCAGGTAGTACATCGCCTGGTTCGCCAGCATGGCCATTTGCGTATCGAGGAGTGCCAGGTCCACGTGCTGGCCCTCGCCGGTGTTGTTGCGGTGGATGAGCGAACTGAGCGCAGCCACGGTTGCGTACATGCCGGTACTCAGGTCAGCTACGGCAATACCGGTGCGAACCGGCCCGGCGCCAGTTTCATCGTCTGCTCGCCCGGTCACGCTCATCAGGCCTCCGAGGGCCTGGGCGAGATAGTCATAGCCGGGCTGCTTCGCCATTGGTCCGGTCTGCCCGAAGCCGGTGATGGAGATGTAGATGATGGCGGGGTTGACCTTCTTCAGGTCTTCGTAGCCGAGGCCCTTTTCAACGAGAGCGCCGGCTTTGAAATTCTCGATCACGATGTCGGATTGCTCGGCCAGCTTTTTGATGATGTGACGTCCGCCGTCGCTGTTGATGTTCAGCGTGATTGAGCGCTTCCCACGATTGGCGGCCAGATAGTAGGACGACTCGTTTGTTTCACCGCCGTCACCGTTGGTCAACCACGGGGGACCCCAATGGCGGGTGTCGTCACCAACGCCGGGGCGTTCAACTTTTATGACCTCAGCGCCGAGATCTGCGAGCAGTTGCGTGCACCATGGACCGGCAAGGACCCGGCTGAGATCAAGCACACGCACACCATCAAGAGGAAGAGCCACCTGGTGAACCTAACGCGTGCGTTGCAGAGCTCGGTCATCGTGGTTGCATCTCGATATCGTGTCGGCATGTCCGAGGCCGAAGAGACCACAGTCAACAATGCGGTGGTGAACAATGCCGTTGCTGACGCCGACGTCACCGATGTCCTCCCTGACGATCTGGATCCGACCGGTCTTGTCGGTCCGTACATGTTTCCGAACAACAACCGTCGACGCGTGCCCGCCATTTTGTACGTGGCAATAGGCCTTGCTGCTATCGCAGCCTGGGCGATCATCGGGACGGACGATGCGCTTATCAACAATGGCATTCTGGTTGGTGGTCTTGCCCTCATTGCCGTCGGGGCTTACATCTTCGTGGCCGGCTGGGCGCTGGATGTGGACGAAGCTGATGCGCTGATGGCTGCGAGCGCAAAGGTCGGATTTCCCGTTGGGCACGCCTCCGCTCAGATGGGGTGGCGCGGACTGTTGAGCATGCCCACGTGGCGCATTCTGCTCTACTCGAACGAACCGCAGCCGACCAGGCGCGCTCTGGTTTTGGTGGATGGCCGCCACGGTGAAGTCCTCCAATCCATTGTTGAGGACAACCCCGAAGACTGGTCTGAGTATTGAGCACGATCCTGACGGATCGGCTCAAACCGGAGTTGTTCGCTGAGGCTCACAACATCCCACGCTGCGAACATCCCACGCTGCGAAGAGCCCACACTGCGAACGACCCACACTTCCAACCCGGTTGCTTACCAGTTGGTAAGGGTGGCTGCTACGGTGGCATGAGTATTGAGCACGATCCTGACGGATCGGCTCAAACCGGAGTTGTTCGCTGACGCTCACAACATCCCCACTCTGGAGGCCGCATGTTTGATGGATACCTGCGCGATGCAGTTGAAAAGGTCGTCGATCCAATCGGCGTCGGAATGCAGAAAGTTGGCATCTCCGCCGACGTACTCACCGTCTCCGGCATTGCCGTCGCCGCAGCAGGTGCGGCCGTGGTCGGCAGTGGACGACTTCTTCTCGGATTCGTCTTCCTTGTGCTTTCGGGACTGCCCGACCTGCTTGACGGAGCGGTGGCCAAGGCAGCGGGCACCACGTCGTTGAGGGGCGCATTCTTCGATTCCGTTTCGGACCGGGTCTCTGATGTCTTCGTGTTCAGTGGGATTGCCTGGTATCTCATGGACACTCGGCCGGAATCCAAGATTGCAATGTTGCCCATCGCCATTCTTGGCGCAGCTCTGCTCATCTCCTACCAGCGAGCCAAGGCCGAGTCCCTCGGCTTCGACGCCAAGGGCGGGCTCATGGAGCGCGCTGAGCGATTTATTGCAACGGGCGTGACCCTCGTGCTGGGGTCCTTTGTTGATTCGCTGTTCGTACCGCTGCTCTGGGTCATCCTTGCGCTCACCATCATTACCGCACTCCAGCGCTTCGCCAAGGTCTGGAAACAGGCCACTGAGGTCATGCCCGCAGACCCACGCGCCGGGGTCTGACCAACGTGGATCGTGCCGGAGCCGTCTATCGCTGCGCGGCATGGCTGATGCGGGCCGCTCCCGGGACTCTCGTGTCTGCCGTCACAAATTCGGTCGCCCGGCGCGTACCTCGTTTCGCCGGAGATCGACTCGAAACAGCACGCCGCCATCAGCAGCGCACGACAGAGGACGAACTCACCGATGAACAGATCGACACTGCGGTTGGGTCGGTCTTTTCCACCTACGGCCGATACTTCGCGGACACGGCCCGGTTGCAGGGCCTTTCCGCCGCAGCAGTAGATCAGGGTTTCAGCTATGAGGGCTTCGAACACATCGAGGACGGCGTCGCTGCCGGCAAAGGCACGATCCTGGCGCTGCCGCACCTTGGCGGCTGGGAATGGGCTGGCAGTTGGCTCACCAAAGTTCCCGGCTACGAAGTGACCGTCGTTGTTGAGCCGGTTGAGAACGAAGAGGTTCGCCAGTTCATGCACGGGTGGCGTGAGTCCATTGGCATGCACGTGGTCCCGCTTGGCCCGAAGGTGGGATCCGAGATCACGTCGGCGCTGCGGGCGAATCACATCGTATGCCTCATGTCAGACCGGAATCTCGGCGGCGGGGGAGTGGAGGTCGACTTCTTTGGCGAGCGAACGCTTCTTCCCGGCGGGCCGGCCACCATGGCGCTGCGCACCGGCGCTCGCATCGTCCCGCTCGCCGTTTATCACCGCGGCGACGTCAGCCATGCAATTGTTCGCCCGCCTGTCCCCGTGGAACGTGAGGGCCGGCTCCGCGAAGACGTGAAGCGCATCACCCAGTACCTGGCGGCCGAACTGGAGCTTCTGATTCGCAAACAACCGGATCAGTGGATTGTCCTGCAACCCAACTGGCCCAGCGACAGCTGAGCTGGCTGGCTTCGCCTCTGCTGACATAGGGAGATGGGCAAAAGCCATAGCGGAATGTGGGTCGGCCCGGACTGTGAAGCCTCAGTCTCAGATTGGCAGGACGGTGGAGGTTGGAACACTAGCTTCAGTGGGCCATCGTCCGGCAGCTGGCAGCACTACAACCTCAGCCTCTATACCGCCGTCTACAACGGAACAACATATTCGGTCGACCACGACATCTCATGGGTGAGTGTTTCATGAATTTTCTAAAGCGTACTCTTACGGTCTGGTTGAGTGCCGGTCGGGATGATGGGGGAGTGGAGCCGCTGATGCCGGCGTCGACGAGCTCAGCGGTGACTGTCCAGCTGCGTGCGTCGATCGTCTTGGCGATCGCCGTGTTCTGGGCGTCGAGTCCGAGTCCTGAATCGGCTTGTTCGTCGGTTGAGACCCGCCGGTAGGAAATTGCCCGTGTTTCCGCGGTTTTTGGGCTCTCCATGCGCCTTACTGTACATAAAACGTCCATTTTGTGTACAACAAAGGGGACTCGAACCCAGGCGAGCTCTGCACGGATTCAGCAATACCGTGTTCTACTGGCCCCATGTACAGCGACTTCGCAAGTCCTATGCACGACGATCTCGTAAGCAATGGTTTCCGTCGGTACACACACAGCGCCTCCGTCCGCCGCGTGATCGGCTGGTTGTGTTTCACCGCCGCCGTATGTGTTTCGTGTGGAAGCTCGAATAGTTCTCTCGCAGCCGAGGCCGGACCACTCGCGCTCTGGCACTTACCCGATAGCTCAGTCACCTTCACCTCGGGACCGGCCATCGAAGGAGTCGTTCGCATCACCGATACCTGCGTCACCTTCACATCCACACCCGGAGATGAAGCTGTGACCATGTCCCTGCCGGAAGGTTCCTTCTTCGATCCGGCAACGAACTCCGTCACCTACGTCGACATGTTCGACCGCGATCTACACGTCACAGTTCAGGACCTCGACCAGATAGTTGTTGCGCTGAATACGAGAGCATCGGGTGGCATCGCCGTTCCTGCCGACGAATCATGCCCACCGACCCGATACGCATACGGACTCCGACACAACTAATCGCTTACAACACCTCCCACACCCTTTCGACAAACGGAAAGGTTGGGGAGATCGGGACTGTCAGGACAACGGTGTAACTGGTCTGGCCGGTTACTTGTTCGTGACTGGGTGTGATTCTAGAAGAGTCTCCCTTCGAAGGTAATGGCGAAGGCGTTGAGTGCTGGTTTCCATCGGTTCATCCAGCGTTCTTGTCCGGTGCCTTTCGGGTCCAGCGAGCGGATCACGAGGTACAAACATTTCATGGCTGCCTGCTCGTTCGGGAAATGACCTCGGGCCCTGGTCGCACGCCTGAACCTCGCATTCAGACTCTCGATCGCGTTCGTGGAGTAGATCACTCTTCGGATCTCGGCTGGGTAATCGAGGAACGGGATGAACTCTTCCCACGCGTTGTTCCACAGGCCTTTGATCGCCGGATATTTCGTGCCCCAGGTCGCGTGGAACTCGTCGAGACGCTCAACGGCTTCGGCTTCGTTGACCGCGGTGTAAACCGGGCGGAGGTCTTTGGCCATCGTGGCCCAGTCTTTGCGTGACGCGAGTCGGAACGTGTTACGAATCAGATGGATCACACACGTCTGTGTGATCGCCATCGGCCAGGTCGCCGCTATCGATTCCGGTAGTCCTTTCAACCCGTCACACACCATGATGCACACATCTTCAGCGCCACGGTTCTTGATCTCGGTGAGGACCTGCAACCAGTATTTGGCGCCCTCACCACCAGTTCCGATCCACAACCCCAAGATGTCGCGTTTCCCGTCAACAGTCACGCCTATAGCGGCATAGACGGGCCGGTTCGTGACCTGACCATCACGGATCTTGACCACGATCGCGTCGATGAACACCACCGGATACACCCGATCGAGCGGCCGGTTCTGCCACAACCCGATGTCTTCGAGCACCGCGTCAGTGATCTTGGAAATCGTCTCACGCGATATTTCGGTCCCGTAGGTTTCCGCGAGGTGCGCTTCGATCTCGCCGGT
>Ga0209828_1000767_pt1 | contig 30359 bp, 19 predicted proteins | sample MaitaG_FD_187429 | JGI IMG/M metagenome (GOLD analysis project Ga0209828, IMG submission 187429) | Marine algal microbial communities from Maine, USA - Maine_Asex2 metaG (SPAdes) (version 2) | ecosystem: Host-associated > Algae > Red algae > Unclassified | place: Maine, USA | collected 2015-01-05
TTTAAATTCTTTATTGATTTTTTCTGCGAAAGCAAAGTCTTTCGAGTACGGAACTGGTGCTGCCATTGAAAGATAATCATTCACATCCTCAGCAATAAGTAGTTTTTCATTGCTCACTCCTTGCAATATAACCTTAAAGTAATGAGCATCTTGTACCTCTTCTACTTTTACTAAATCCGTAATCACACTCATAACTGATGCTGCATCACGAGTATCAGCAGCGTTTTCGATGATCTTTTTTAATCGGCTGGTATCTAAGGTTATTATGGTTTTGATTTTTTCATTTATAGCACTGGTTTCAAAAATCAGTTGTTCACAATAACCCATACCACCTAGACGACCTATCCCTCTAAAGCCTTTGTTTTTTATACTGTTTTTCTGAGAGTTGGCTACATCACCTAGAAAGTTAAGTGCATTTTTTGCAGAAATACCAGTAGCATTATCTTGAATGATAATTTTTCTATTTTCCTTTTCAATGGTAATGTTGATTTCACCGTCGGATTTCCTAGATAGTATTCGTAACTCGACGGCCTCATCTATGGCATCCGCAGCATTTTGCACGTATTCGCGATAGATGATCAAAGGATTTTCATACATCCCAAGAGTCAAGGTCTCAATAACTGTTTGGCCTATGGTGGGTCTGTTATTCACTTTTCGGTCTTTGTCTTTGAACTGAGTTCGGAATTTTATTTAAATCGCTTTCTTCATAGCCGTGATATAAATTATCTGCGTGATTTCTAAATATGATCCACGACGAGTTTGTCTTATCATATTCAAAATATATATTATTATGATAAATTGCTGAGTTAAGAAGACTTTGTGGTATTTCCAAGTCATTACCTTTCATACATCTTAAAGGACTACCGAAGGCTTTTGGATTACTTGGGTCATGTTTTTCTGGATAGTGCTCAAATTTTGGAAAGAATGAATCTTGAATGTCAATTACAGAATATACATCTCCTATAATATAGGTTTTATGTATTCTCTCATTGGTACTAATTGTCTGTAAGTCCTTACTCCCTTCATAAATTGCCTGAAAAGAAAAATATGTGACAGATTCTGAGTTGTGCATTATATTTAGTATATTCTTTAGCTCAACTTTTAATTCTTTTGAGAAATATTCTTTATCCTGAATTGGTTCACTTGTAATTTGCTTTGCATTTACCTCATAATCTTGAAAATTAGTATTCATCAGAAATAGAGAAATTCTCAAATTTATGTCCTTAGTGCTATTAGGTGATTTTTTATAAGGAAATGATGTCCATATTTGAGACAACAATTCATCTCTCATATAAATTGAAATCCTGTGACTAAACTTTTTAAATAAATCTAGTAACTGAATCTTTTGCTTGATGAATGACCAGAATGGATATGGGTTGATATTAAATTCTTCTTCATGCCAAATGAAAGCCGATATATCTATTACTACCGAATTAATCATTTCTTTTTAATCTTTTATTCATTTGAGCTTGTATCAAGGCACTAATTTCAGTTTCATAAGATTCAATAAAATCCTCTGGGTAATAATTCATTACAGCATAATCATCAATCTCTAAGGTGCTAAATACACCATTTTCGATGAATGTTAAATTTATATTGTCATCCATCTCATTACTTAAGTCTTCTGCGATTCTTCGACGCATACGTGTGATGAAGTGGCTACTATGTGTCTCTACAATCACTTTTACTTCTTTTAGTGTAAGACTATATAAAAAGTCATACAACTTACTTTGGAGTTTAGGATGTAAATGTAACTCTGGTTGTTCTATAATCAGTGTCTGACCTTTAGCAAGCAGTAGCCCTTGTACAATTATTGGTAAGATTTGACTTATGCCATATCCCACATGTCGGATGTTAACTTCAAGATCATTTTCATTTTGTAAGAATATTTTGAAATTATCATTTTCCTTTTTTGCATAAATTTCCCCACCAATTCCAAAATAATCGCAGAGCCAATAGTTAATAACATCTAATAGTTCTCCATTTAACGCTTCGTATCTAAATGTAGTGTCTTCCTCAATAAGCTTCCTAGATGCTACTTCTTCACTGGCAAGATCATGCATGATTTGTGCTGTATATTTTCCGTCTGATCCAACGTATATACTGTCGCCATTTTCATTGTATATTTCTTTAGGTTTTACTCTGGCTGGCCCTATGTAATATATATTTTCAAAAACAGAATCAATACCATTCTTTATCCAACTGATATTAAAAGCATTTATAGTTTTTTTATCAAATTCACCAAATTCTGATTCAAGCGATTCTGTAACTTCCCAAGTTAATGGATAAATCGAATTGAATTGAATACTAGCATGAATATTTTTATTCCATATCCCCTTTCCAAATTCGTCTGAATCGGCCTCAATTTTATAGGTATCATTGTCATTTTTTGTGACATGAAGAAACTTTTTTAATTCTTGATTTGAACTACTTACTCCTAATTCAAGAGATTTGATTCCTAGTTTATTTGATGAAAAACTAAAGATTACTTTTGCATTTATAATTTCAAACCCTAAGCTTCTCAATAAAGGAGGTAAAGAGCCCCACTTATCATAAAATGAAATTTTAAATTCTATATCATTATCATGATTCTTTAAATAAATTATTTCTTCATAATTTTTAGTTTTAAAATATTCTCCATTCAAATCCAAAACTTCCTTGGTAGAGCTCTTCTCCAATGACTGCTTCATCAATAATAGAAACTGTATAAATGAAGACTTGCCAGAACTGTTCACCCCTGACAATATTGTCATGGGTTTTATCTCAAACTCATGCAGTTGCCTAATGGACTTAAAATTTTCTATAGATATTTTCACGACAGTTCTTCTTTTATCTTTTCCTTCAAAATATTTGCCAAGTCTTTAGGTAACACATTATCAATTACGCCTAAGATACGGGATACTAACTTCTTTTCTTTTCTATTAAGAGAACTTATATCATCAGTAATGAGTTTAGTTTTCTTAGCTACTTTTGGTACTTTTATTTTTTCTATATTAGGTTCTTCTACTCCTATGATTTTATCGAATACTTTTTGCTGAGCTTTAGGTGAAGCCTTTACTTTTTCTTTGGTTCTGACAAGCTCATTTGCCGCTTTTTCAGCTTTTTCTTTGGTTTTTATAAATCTCTCCTGATATTTTTCTTCTTCATGCAGGTCTGTAAATCCAACCTTAGATTTTTCCTTTATTTCTTTACTTAGTTTTTTCAGCTCATCTATCTTTTTTTGCTCATTCCTTACTTTAGAAGAGAAATAATACAGCTTGTGCAGTTCATCGAATTTTTGTTTTAGATTTTTTTCAAAAATTTTTAAAGTATCATTCTCTAAGAAATAATCTCGCCTTGCATTAGGAATTAACTCAGCATCAACTGCATGGACTTCTCCAAAGAAATATTTTGTACCTCTTGCTTCTTTAAAAAGTTTTGTAAGACAATCTTCTAAGCCTATTTGTATATTTCCTTTTCGTAATCTAATGCTACGGGCTGTATTTACAGAAGGCATTGCTTTTTCAAACTTTGAAATACTATACCATCCCCAACCTATAGTACTGCCATTCTCATCATCTACATTATAAAATTCGATGTCATATACTTCATCTATCTTTTTCTTATTACCAGGTTCTCCAATATAGATACTAGTGGAGTAGCTTTTAAATACTTGATCTCTGTTAACAAAGACTTTGTATTCATCTATCGTTTGATTATTTTTATTTGCGTATTTATAAATTCGAGATTTATAAATAAAACCTTTACTGTAAGGAACGGGTGATACCATAGAAAGGTAACTGTAAATATCATCTTTATCGAGAAGCTCTTCATTTGATACACCATTTAGAATTACTTTAAAGTAGTGCTCACTTTTGTCTTCTTTTGATGTTGAAAATTCTGTGACATCATCAATTACCTTTATTGCATCTTCTTTAGTAGCTCTATTGTTTATAATAGCTTTAAGTTTTTGAGAATTCCATATCAAAGTAGATTTTGTAGACTCTCCTTTTGCACTTGTTTCAAAAGTTAAAGTGTCACAATAAGCTAAACCACCAAGTCTCCCAATACCTCTAAAACCTTTGTTCTTAGTTCTATCTTTTCCTGATTTTGCTATGTCTTTTAAAGTCGATTGAACTTTTGAAGATTTAATCCCAGTAGCATTATCAGTGATTGTAATTTTCTTTTGATTAATATTTATATTAATATCAATTAGTCCATCCTGCAAGCTACCAAGTAAGCCTACTTCAACCGCTCTATCTATTTGATCAGCGCTATTTTGTATGTATTCACGAAATATGAATTTCGAATCTTCGTACATACCTAATGTCAATGACTCTATGACATCTTTTCCTATTTTTGTTTGAGAATTAGCCATTTGGAAATTGTTTGTATGATGGTCGAGGAAACTTAATATTTAGAAGCGACCTAAAAACAGGATGCTCAATAATATATTCACCAGGGTCTAAACGAGTCATCATGTTCTTGTAAACAGAAGGAATAAATCGATAATCGCCTTTAGAAATTTCTATAGCATTTGTTCTTCCGTATGCATGAGTTGCACAATTGCCTTTTACTCTGTCATGGATAGCACTTTTAAACTGTTCCACTGAAAATAAAATAATTCCTAAGGATCTTCCTCTCTCCGAAATATCAATTATCTGTCTAAGAATAGGTGAATTTTTTGGAATATCTTTAGATGCATACTTATTTAATTCATCTATGAAGATTACAATTTTAGAAGGAATCTCACTTTCTTCTCTTTCTTCTTGACCTAATTTCAATTCGTAAATTGCTCTTATTACATCTCCAAAAACGAAAGCTTGAGAGTCTTGATCAAGTTTGGCTATATCAACAACATTTACTTCATTTTTTTCAATATTTATAATTGAATCCCTTAATCTTACTTCATTTTTTTCAGGTACAACTCTGTTGCTGAATATTGAATTATTAAGAGCTTTTGAAACTATTCTCTTAAATTTCCTCCAACTCATAACTGAAATTTCTTTATCTCCTGAAGTTCTACCAGCTTTAGTAAACTCTCCAACCTTACTAACAAACTGAGACCAACTTGACACTTCATCAAATCCCCCTTGGTCAGTTATTATAAAATTAATAATTGATTCCATAGTTCCTGTTGAATCCTCAATATTTGAGAATAATAAATCAAGATTGAGTTTATCATCTTCAAATACATATTTGTATTTATATCCTTTATCTAAATCTACTTGTATGTCAATATCTTTGTCATTACCATATGAATAAGTTTTAGACTTTGATTGATCTGAATATGGGTAAAAGTATTTCACATTTTGAAATGGTTCAGAACTTAACTCTAACATCTTTTCATATCTATTTTTTTCTTCTTTGCTTAGTTCTTCATTTGGTTCATCGATAGCCAGTAAGTCTCTACCTTTTACATTAAACATTACAAAAGCAATTGAGTCAACCCCTTTTTTCTGTTTCAGATAATGTTCCTGAATTGCTTTCATAATGAACATAGTATAAGAGGTTTTTGCAGCTAATCCAGATATTCCAGAAATATTTAAGTGTGCACCTTCAGGTCCAATTAGAAATTGAGAATTAAAATGTACTGGTAGTGATATTTTGTCTTCAGCTCGATACATATCCATATAACCACAGATAAGTGGATTTTTTACATTCTTTAAACCAAGAGCTTCTAATACTTCACCCTTTTCTGCTAAGCTTACTTTATTACCATCTAATACAGGTGTATAAATACTTTTATTATTTCCTAAGACTTTTGCTTTTACGAAATTCATACCGATTCTGGAAGAATTTGGTTCGGTATTGACATCTCCAAAATCGCTTGAAATAAAGTTACTCAGATAACTGGCAGAGTCTGTTATGTGGGAAATTTCTTCAATTATCCCAAAAGTGATTGATTCCTCAATATGTTCCACCTTTACGACGTCAAATGGATTTAGTACTCTTTGCTTGTCAGTCCAAAAGTAAAATTCATCTATAGTAGTAGGTTTTTTTTCAGTTGCTGCTACTTTACCTATTATTTTTCCCATTTTAAAAAAGGTTTATAAAGTGTAAATCACTCAAGTATTTACTCTTTATGTAGTTTTCCGTTAAATAAACAGGATACAAATGATTAGCCCATCTTGCATCTTTTCCATAGCATACTGGATTCCGTTCGTTAATAATATTTGCACTAATCAAGTCTATTTCATCTGAGTCTAGGCCCTCATCTTCTTGAATATCTCGTACTAATATTTTCTCAAGTTTTAGAACACCTTCAAATGGACTATTGGTTTTTCTTATTCTAAGATACCACACAGAAAACTTCACATCAGGTATTCGTTCTGTTTGATACATGAATGCAGGAGTCCTGCAATACACAGGTAGTTCTGCGATTTTTCTTGAAATATCTTTGACATCATTGGATAAGGCTTCTGGATTAAAAAGTTTAGATACCCCAACTACACAGTCGTAATTAGATTTAATTTGAGACAACTCTTTTGATTCACTAGTTTTCATATACTCTAAAGAGCCGTCCTTAATTAAAAATGAATTGTCGTTTAGCTTCTTCTTTTTTGCAAGATTAAAAACAATATTCTGTTCTAAATTTATCATTTCATTCTGAATCTTAGCGATTCCTCTATCCTCATATTTGTCATTATCTTTTAGTGCCGTGTTTTTATAAGGTAGTATTTTTTCAATTTTCAAATTTTGCTTTCTTAATATAGTCTGCTGATTTATCTTATTCATTAAGTTATTGAAAAATAAATCATTGCTCCCTAAAGAAGTCGTTGCATTAGCGTTTTCAGGAATAGAGATGACAAGGGGATTACTAAGCAGGAATGATTTAAATGAATGTCTATCGACTCTCTCGCAAACCGCAACTCCTATTTGACCAGCAATTATTGGATACAGTCTTCTCCCATAGGCAATATCATCTACTTTGTACGTTCTTCTAGAGCCATCCAAGAAATATTTAAATAAAGGCGAACTGGAATTGCTAAGCTTATCAGCTAAGTCTTTTAAAGACTTGTATTGGGTCAGACTTCTGTCTGTTTCGCCTTTTTTCTTTACCTGAATCCCTTTTTTGTCTTCATAGACAAGTTTAGGAATATCTATTGACTCAAAGCAGTACTGATAGGATTTGTAGTTTTTCCCATCAGTTTCTTTAGCTATGAATTCTAAAATTTTAGACATCTTAAATTTATCTGTTAATAATTCCCTGTCTATCAGTAAGTTATGATAAATGAGAAGATTGAATAACTACTTATTCTTTATTCAAAAGAAAATTTTGTTTAAAAAAACAAGGTACGGTTTGTAATAGTAAGATTTTAATTTTCTTAGACCTTATCTCCTTTACTCTAAATCATGATTCAGATGTAAATTTTAAGCATAAGTTGGTAACTTTTATGACCTTGAATAGCTAATATTATGTAAATTTAGATGTTCGAAGGTTTATGCAAATGGGTCGACGAAGAATAGTATATCATTTTGGACATGTTCTGATAACTTTATAAATCTGAATATTATTGGAAGAAGGGGGTTATGAAGTCTTCACGGAGTTAAGAGCTCTCAATATTCAGTACTTCAGATTAATGTTACTTTTTGTATAAATGAAGCATTGAAGATTATAAATGAGAGTATTTTGATTGCTCTTGAAAGTAAATCATTTTTAAAATTCCTAAGTTTACAAGTGAAGTACTGTTCCCTAAGCATTTGATTAGGCATGTTAGTTTTATGGTAATCAAATTATACTCGATTATTGTGAGGTGAAGATTTGAAAAGAGGTGAGATAATTAGAGATAAGTGGATTCTGCCTTTATACTCGAATGAATACATTTATTAATTATTCTGGTACTTACACAGCTTATTTTAACTATTTTCACTTGTAGGGGAATGAACCACCAAGTTTAGAAGATTTAGTACCTTTTAGTTCTTCATGTAATCTTTGATGTAATAGATTTGTATGAAAAGCAATAGCGTTATAAACAAACCTCTATAATTTGATCTTATTAAAAAGAAAATCCCTTTCTTGCCTATGTCTAATGGAATACAGAACTGAATAATAGTAGGGTTTTCTTTTAAGTCAAAAGTAGGTGGGTTTCTAAGTATGAGATTGAGTATTTGACACAAAATTTGTTAATATCATGAAGTTTTTTTTTAGATAAAAATGACAAATCTTATAAGCGTTTTCTACGGAAATATCCTTTTACTAATAAAATCCTTTATCAATAAAGTAGTGTAGTACTGCGAATTATTAGAAGACCATCTAAGAATAAGGTTCATGGCATGACCTCTTAAATTGAAGTTTTTGGTTGTATGTGTACATAATGTAAGTGATTTTATTCGAGATCTACATTTTCGTTTATGTGTCGTTGTACCCTTTTGTTTGATTAGTTCAGTAGTTCTATCACAATATGATGTAAATATAAGTAACGACGGGATCGTCGATTTTTGCCAACCAATTCGCTATACTTTAGATTTAGAAAAATTATTCAATACAACATTTAATGACATAGTTTTAGAACTTTCATTTTCGGAGGATATAGAGTATGTCAGCAATAATCTAGATTTAGTTTTGAAGGAATCATCTTCCAGAACAATTGCTTTTGATTATCCTGATTTACGAAGCTGTACTTTTCAAAGAGGTGAAATTATAATCCAGCCAAAATGTTATGGCGCCTTTACCACACTACTCACATCAATTACTTTAAAAACACAGTCTGATTGCTTATTCGAATCTGAAGAAAGAGCAGTTGTTAAAAGTCCTTTCATAGATACTCAGTTTTCTGACTATACATATGATGCTGTTACAAATCAACTGCATAAATCTATTAGCTTGTTTAATGCTGGATCTATCGATATTGAGCAATTCTATATTTTGCCGACACCAAATCAGCAGTTTGCTACACTTGAAACCACAAGTTTAGGCAGGATATTTGGAGACACCATTTTTATTGAAAATTCGTCATTGGGCAGTCAAGACAGTTTATCTGTTGATGTTGTTTATGTATTGCAGAATTGTGATTTGAGAAGTATCTCTTATGAGATTGGATTTATTTGTTCTGCTTCTTCGTGTGTCAGTACCCAGGAATTTATTGATGATAGTGAATTCTACAATAATATTGTGTCCACAGATGTGGCGAATCGAAGTTCAGTCAATTACGGACTATGTGAACCTTTTGGAACTGAAGTCGTCATTCGTAACTTTCAAGGCATTCAACAAACAAGTATTGGTGATATTTATGAGCTGACCTACCTTGTTTCTTCAGGTCCCCGTAGTAGATTTGGAGAATGTTTGGATGCGTTTGCTCAAATTGGTGATGTTCAAATTCGAGTAAATATACAGTTTAGTTCCGAGTATCTCATTGAATTTCAATCCATTACTACAGATCCTGACGGTGAAGGAGGTTTAGATGATTTAGATGGAGATGGAGAATTTGATGATTTAGCTTTAGGGGATAGCCTGACTTTTGATCTACAATTCATATTAAAAGAGAACTGCCAGGAGAACTTACATACCTTGGATATAGACTTTGATACTTTTTTAGAGTTTACGAATTATTGCGACCAGCGATTAAGTCGTCTGAATAGTTCTGTAAATGGCGGGTTAACTAGATCTTCGGATATCACTGATTATTTTACTGGATCAATTGCTTCGATTGACGCTTTACAAATAGACCAAAGTAATGACCGATTCATTCTACAAGACGATACATTACTATTTATCTACACTGTCAGACCTTCATCTAATATGACTCGAATTTGTGAAACAAATGAATTAGAGTTAATTGTCGATGTGCCATCTACAGTGGCATGGGATAATTCTGTAGACATCTTATATTATGATGCTAATGATACAGTTGTGCTGACCCCACAACTTTTGAATGAAACACTTATGCAGTTGTCATTTTCTGAATTAGACAGCAGCAGATCAAGTATACAAATACAGTTTATAGCTGTTTGTGACCTAAATAATACAAACTACGATTCTGCTTTATCAGTGTGTGAGCAATGCGTGGAATATGATTTGCCAAGATTCAGAACTCAATTATCTAAGCCTTGTGTGACTGATTGTGATGTATCTATTCCTTCATGGGAATCTATATCTGCGCCTTTCTATACTAGGTGTGAGTCCTTGCCAGAATTAATTGACCAACTTGTATTGGGACAAATAGAATATTTTAATTTAACTGCTGGATTTATTGATCAATCTGAATCCATTAAACGAGATCCATTCGAAAACCATTCGAGTATTAACAACCGATTCTTTTTTGATAATGATACAATGTTGGTCAAAATTCCATTTGCATTTGAGTGCGCAGAAGAATTAAGTGCTTTTTCAATTCAGCTTACAGAAAACCAATTAGATTTTTATGAATTTAATGTCTTTAGTTCTGATGTTGTATTAGTAAATAATACTAATAATTCAGAGATCAATCGATGCTCTGCTAATTTGTTTATTAACCAAAATGAATCAGCCATATCATTTGATTTTTCTGAAACCTCATTTAATCTGCCTTGTTTAGACGAAGCTGGCAAACACATTTTAGAGTTAAAAATTATTTTCACTGCTGATTGTATTAATACTACTCGTTGTGGACTTTCTAGATCTGGTACATTGCAAGGAATCACTAATGTACAGCTAAAGAATAATTGTACAAGACGAGTATTTTATAATCCAGATACCATATACATTCATGAAGTATTTAGAGAAGACTTCTTCAGACCTACAAATTTTTCCTCGGGACAATCTTTAGAAATATATGATGAATTCATAGTAGAAACTGTTCTTTACGATGGTATTGTCAATGACATAGAATTTGAGCCAGAATTTCGAAGAAAGCCACATCTCAGATCTATAAATTATACGATTCCTGAAGGCTTTGAAGTCACAAGTGATTTTCTTATCGTAAATAATAATATATTATTTTTAAGTGAAAATTTTTTAGCGTTTAGTGATGGTTTCAAAATAGATACTGCAGTTAGTGTTGTTCCACAAGAAATCCTAAATGCAGATGGATCTAGAAGATATTCTTTTTCTGATAGCGACTTAAAGTTTTATTCAGACCAATTGGGTGATGCTATATATGCTGGCCTTATCATCAAATCCGTCTGTAATCCGCCAATAGATGCCCAGGAAATTATAGTTGATGGTGTTGTAGAATATGTTGATTATGCAAATGGCAGTTTAGATACAATTCTATATACATTTTCTCAGACACGTGATTTGATTTTTACTCCAGAAACTTTTTCTACAGAGGATGATTTTAAAATTATTGATACACTACCTACAGCAAGTTGGAATATTAATAAAACTGTTGATTTTTTTAGATTTGATAATATTATATCTGAAGGTCAAAGAAAAACAGATGAGTTTAAGTATTATTTGAAATATGAAAGTGATCAGATGAAGATCGATTCTGTAACAACTGCACTTTTGGTAGATCAACCGCCCTTTGATGATATCCTAAGACCCATATCTTCACAGAATACTGTTATTGGCGATAGTATTGTTGAAATAGAAATATCATCAGCATTTATTATTGCATCTGATGGGGATACCTTATTTAATACACGAAAGCCGACTCTATTTGTTATTCATACCTCTAACCATGGCTGTGGCCTTGATAGTTTGTTTTTTGAATTTGGCAGAAAGGCAGAATTCTTCCAAGACACATGTAATCGTGAAATTTATACTGACACGCTAGTCTCCTTTAGCCCTCCTGGTTTTCCACAGTTGGAATGGACGGCACTTCCTCAAGAGATAAAAACGATAGATGATAATCAATTAGATTTCAGATTATCCAATATTGGACAAGCTGATCTAGTGGAAAATATGATTGTATTTAATCACCTACCTAGCGCAAATTACTCTCTTTTCTTAATAGATCCAGAGGGTAATGCAGAAGATGTTTCTGCAGCGATACAAGTAAATGATAGTTTGATTTTGGATTTAAATTTAATCAATGACCAGCTACTGCCAGGCTTATCAGCTTTGAATGTATCATCATTGGACTTTAGTCTTGTGTTTAGCGATGTTTGTGTAAATGATGTTTTATTTAATACTACAGCTAAAGCTATTAGTCGCAGTAATTGTGGCGATGCAGTCGAAAGCCCTCTGCTGTTTTCCAGATCAATTCCATTTATAGGAGAAGAGGATTTAAAATTTGAACTCAACTTGAATAGCGTCACAGCAGAGCAATGCCTAGATACTGCAAGTGTACGCATGGTTATACAAACGAATAGCTCAGAGCAGCTAGAGAATCCAGAGCTACATTTATTCATACCTAAAGACATGGACAGCTATAGTGGCACATTAAAAATAAATGGTGTTAGTCCAGATGATCCGTCATCAAAACTCAGTGATGATAAGCTCAATAATACATTTATTATTACAGATGGCATTCCAGCTAGTATTTCGGACAGTCTAGTTGTTGAATTAAAATTTGACGGTTCTTGCATTGATGTTTGTCGAATTGATAATATCAGTGCCTTTTTACTTTCAAGTCTTGATCAACAATGTGTTGATGGATCAGTCTCAAGCCATCTTATCACACGTGCATATCAGACAAATAAACAAGTCAGATGGAAGCCAAATATATCTTTCACTAATAGTGAAACTAGAATCATAGGTAGTGATGAAGATAGAATACGATTTGAATTATTAGGAGATATTGCTTTAACAGAAAATCCTATCTATAATGGTGATATTTCATTAACTGTATTTGGTGATTTAAATCAGAATACGATTATTGATCCTACTGAAATTATTGTCAATCAAGAGATAATTAGCACATCTAAATTTGAAGATCAAGTATATCGCATTCAAGATACTGTTCTCATTGATCCATCTATTATTTGCGCCTTACATGTTATAGTCGATGTCAACCAAAGTTGTAGCTGTCTATTTACCAGTCTACCGCTAAGTCAAAGTGAATCTTATAAAACAACTCGTATAATTGAAAATTGTAATCCAGATAGTATAGCGGTGAAACCTCTTGATATTGGCAATTGTGCAGCTAGTCTTGTGAGTACAAATCGTGTTATTGATGATATAGGTGGGATAGTTGTATTTGAAAGTGACCTGTCTGTTCCCGCTGATACGATTCGGTTTTTATCTAATTGTCAAAGCTGCGACTTTGAGGATGTCATTATTATACAAAATGAGAAATCTGAAGTTGATATTATATTAGCATCTGATTCAGATTGTAGTTTGACTGCTCAAGTCCTATGGAATGGTGATGAGGATATACCTACCGATTTAAGTATAGAGTGGAACACAACAAATGAAGAGACAAATATCATTAAAAATATACCTTCAGGATTATTGAGTGTAGAACTGACGAATGAATCAGGATGTGTATACATGGATACCGTTACAATTTCTTCAACTGATGTATTTATGTATGACATCATTTTAGATGACCTGAACTGTACTTCTGATTTTCCTGCAATTGTAGATGTTGTCACACAAGGAGTTGACCCTATCACTATCCAATGGAATGATGGAGTGAACGCATTTCAAAGACTAGACATTATGCCAGGCTCTTATACGTTTACAATAACAGATGGCAATGGATGCACCATAACAGATACGATTCAATTTATGATGCCATCAGATCTGAGTGTGCAGACCATTGTAAATAACACGAATTGTACTAACCCAAGAGCTGGATCAATCGAAGTCATATCAGATGACCAAACACTTCAATATTCAATAACAAACGAATCATTTTCTTCACAGCAATTATTTGATGAATTGAGTGCTGGTCTATATACAATTTACATTGAGAATAACATTGGTTGTATTGATTCTATTCAAGAACAAATTTTATTGGATACAACATTTCAGTTGAACATTCCTATAAGACTAAATGCAATATTTGGAGACACGATTAATTTAAATCCAGAGGGTTTAGATAATGAGCAGTATGTGTGGCAATGGGAGTCTACTGATTTTAATCTGAGCTGCTTTGACTGCGCTCAACCAGTTATTCTATTGGAAAAAGAAGGCACAGTCACGCTGTCTGTGAATAATGGTTTTTGTTCTTTTGATCGCCTCATTAGAATTACAGCAGATTTTTCGGATCTTATATATGTTCCCAATGCATTCTCACCAAACTCGGATTTAAATAACGACCGATTTATAGTAATTCCAAATAACTCTTTTGATCAAATAGATCTCGCTATTTTTGACCGGTGGGGAAATAAAGTTTATACAGTGCAAAATATAAATGTAGCAAATAATGAAATCGGCTGGGATGGAATATTCAATGGCAAAGAAGCAGAAGTTGGCGTATACGTATATAAAGCTATTGTGCGTCGATTTGTAGATGATCTCGAAATAGAACTTATAGGAGATTTTTTATTGGTAAATTAATGAAGCAAGATAACGATGGACAGTGACTTAATAGATCATATTTTAATACTTAAAACACTCATTTTCTCCAGATAAGCTGTAGAATATTTTAGTCGGTTTGCGACCGATTTTTACTTTCTCTCCGATAAATCATTATGATAATAAAAATGAGTTACTATATTCAGCGGTATCGCTTCACTATGTTCCGCTCCATATTTTTTCGATTGCGGTTAATTCATGTACTATTCTATCGTTTGTAAAATCGCTTCATCAATATTTTCATCTAACAAGCTGTTCAAATATTGTCTCGTAACATCTAGACTCCCGTGCCTCAGGACCGACATTACAGTCACAATATTTACTCCAGATTTTACGGCTTGAGAAGCAAAGCTATGTCGTGCCACGTGAAACTGTAATGGATGTTTCAGTCCAATCAATTTGTCTACATTTTTTAAATATCTCTTTAGTTGAGCCGATCCATTTTTTATAGCTTTTTGAATAAGCAAGATCTATTTTGTAGATTCACTATGTAATAATTCGTGGAAAATAAATGGAGATGAATCATTGCTCACTTTCAAATATCTTTGCAATATTAGCTTTGCCTTATCTGCTAAAATTACAGGTAATACTTTCATGTTTTTATTCATTTGGTAAATCAATCTGGAAGCTACCAAATCAACATCATTCTTTTGAATGGTCAGTATATCCCCCACCCTAGTAACACCAATATAATACGACAACAGAAACAAATCCCTGGCTCGTTGATCTTGGCTTCCTTTTGGTAAATCTAAAGCTTCCAAATTTTTAATTTCAGCTTTTGATAGACCTACTTTTTTTGTAGGCGGGAATTTGATCTGAATTTTATTCACCCCTAATGGATAAAATTTAGACTTGGATTGATTCATTCTTAATAGCACGATTATAGATAGTTCTAATAACAACGAGATTATTTAAAGCAGAGCGTTCTGAGTTCTTTTTTGCTCCTTTTATTATAGAACTATATCTGTCGACGAATCTCATTTTATAAAAAATTACAAACGTGAATGGCTTTTTTACGGACCTAATGAGATTTTGTCGTGTTTTTCTAATGGAAGCTGGTCAACTTATCCATATGACAATTAGATAATATTTTAGAAATTATCAATTTGCAAACAACTTATTTGAAACTAAAAAACAGTAAAATTGTATGTTATGTAGTTGCAATTGGACTTAGCCTAATTGTAACTTCAGTGGTTCATAGTCAATATGATTATTCAGTCCAAAGCCCTTCATCAGGATTTGCAAAGGGAAAAATATCAATAAATTTATATGGAGACACTAATCCTTGGGATATTTCATTAATTGAGAGTGGTATCTTACAGTTTTAGCAGTCTTTTACACACTAGAATATATAAAGGACTAATACATATAGTCAGAGAGATCAGACAAATAGAGAAGTCATAAGCATAATCACTAAGAATTCCACTCTGTAGTGCTGTCAATGCGATTAAAAAGCTCAACTCACCAATTTGAGCTAATAAGGCTCCACCATAGATAGCAGCTTTCCATTGGTTACCGTAGAGCCTAAGTATACACGCATTGATAAGATGGTTCGTCAGATAGACTGCACATAGTACAGTTGTAATCTGTATCCAATGAATGCTAATAAATGTAAGATCTATCTGAGCTCCTATCGCAATAAAAAAAATAGCAACAAAGAGAATTCTAAAAGAATGAATAGCGTCATGTATCCATTCTGTGGCTTTGCTGGCATGCATGATTAATCCGCCGACGAAGGCTCCTAGAGCTTCTGAAATACCAAATAGTCCTGCTATGAGTGCACCTGCAAAACAATAAAAAATCGCCATAAATACCTGTAATTCATGATCTTGTGAAATAGACTTTTTAAAGGGAATCCATTTAATTTCTTTTTTCACATAGATATAGGCAATGATGCTTATGATCATCACCCCTCCAGCAATCTTTAGCATTATTGACGCGAAGCTTAATGATTCCCCACCAATAATTGTAATGGCTATAAGTATTGGTGCTATGGCGATGTCTTGAGACAGGAGAATGCTACTGACATTTTGCCCAATCTTAGTGTCATATAAGTCCATCTCTTCAAGGATTTTGAAGATCACGGCGCTACTAGAGAGAGCTATGACAAATCCAATAACTAATATCCGTGCGAATGACCAATCAAACCAACTGCCAATTATATATACCGAGGCTACACTCAATAGTATCTGTCCCGTTGTACCAAATAGCGCCAGTTTCCATTCTTTTACAAAAATATCGAGATTGATCTCCATGCCCAAGAAAAAAAACAACAATATAATGCCAAGCTCTCCAATGAAAGTTAACATTTCCTTGTCTGCAATTAATTGAAATCCTCCATCGCCTATGATTATACCTATTATAATATAGGCTACCAGATTTGGTTGGTGAATCTTCTTCAATAAAAATCCAGCGATCACCACACATATTCCAACTAAGCAAATAAGTGAGATAGATGTCTGATGATTACTCATTAATACTAAACCCATCTATTCTGATTATGAGAGACAAATATATAAGTATATATAGCAAAAAATCTGCGTATATCACTTATATGAATTTGGCCTTAGGGCCGAGTGGAGGTGAAAGTTTATCTTCTAATATATTACGGTCGAACATGGTAGTTTCATGGAAGAAGAAAAACACAACCGCATTAATCCTATTATAAAAAGAAGTATGTCTTGACCGTGTAAAGTGAAACACACTTTTAGAGCGCTATTTATTTACGAATAAAGTGCCACTAGAACATGCTGTTGTTATGGTCATGGAATGGCAGCCTGGTATCTTAAGCTATACCAATATTGCGGATCCAATTATTGATTAGTTTAAAGACTTACTGCCTACTTTTTTGAATTGAAATCAGATAAGCACCTAAAGTTTTGAATCACTCATATAGAATACTGCAAAGACCTTAATATCGCCTCTATTACAAAGGGACGGAACAATCACATTCTAGATCAACTACGTGAGATTAAGGTGTGTCTCTAATTCTCTTTTTAAATATCTAATATCCTAGCTAAGTCATTTATCTTATTCAAAGTATGACTCTATACACCATCTTTAACACAATTTAATGTAGTCCACCTAAATTTAATGTAGTCCACCTAAGCCTCCGTCGCATCCATCAATAAATGCACAAAATAGTCCGCCTAGTTCTACTTCAAATCCATCTAATAATTCTATTGAAGTAGCAGAATCATAATCAACAACTGCTGTCATTGTGATTAGCTGTTCGGATTCAATGTCATTATCAGTTTCATAATCGGCATTACCAGCTTCTACTTTTGTGATTCTTGTAGAATTAAATAATGTATAACTGTCAATACAATCATTGATCATATGCTGACTAGATGTCCCATCCCACCAATGATTAGAATTTGTATCACTTCCGCTTTGTGCAGCTTGATTGAAATTATTAAGTGTTTTAGTACTCATTGTCGGTAATGGCACAAAAGTACTAACATCATCCCATACGCCTGCAGCCTTAGCTGTGACCGCTCTAGACGGCGAAGCAATCCCTCCATATTGTACATAGTCAAGTATACGAGTAGAATTGGCATAACCTCCAGTTCCGATATATAAGCCTAGCTCACGGCTAGACATATTTATTTGTGCCCATTCAATAACAACATAAGAATTCGGAGCCATCATCGTGCTACCGTTCAAAATATTTAAATTTGAAATTCGAGCATAACTTGGCCTTTTACATAATGCCATCAATGAAACATCTATGGTCGTTCCACTTGGATTATGTAATTCGACCCAATTATTAGTCAGGTCAATTTCATTTATAACTATTTGAGAATAGAGCAACGAAGCAAAGCTTAGAAGGAAGGAAACAGTTAAAATTTTATTTTTCATCTTTCCATAATTTAAAAGAGAGTCAAGTAATTTTATAATGATAATAAAATTGATTGAGTTGCTTTTAATAGAGAATAAAATAATATAGAAGCGGTCTTATTGGTCTCTACATTTTTTTTATAAAAAAAACTCATTTCGCATTTTTTGGATTTATTTCAGTATCAGTATCCTTAACTCTTCATCATAATTTAAAAATGGCCGTCCCAATAATTGAGACGACCATAATACCAATTAACAGTACTCTAATTCTTTATAAACTTTAGCATCTCGACATTGTACCCTCTATTGGCACGGATGTAATACAGTCCTGGTGCTAGCTTACTAATATTTAATTCTGTAGACATGCTGTTAGTCTTTTCACTTAAGACAAGTTGTCCACTGTTATTAAAAATATCAATATTCGTTTTTAAGTCTTGATTCAATTGACCTTTTATCAATAACTGAATCTTATCATTTGCTGGATTTGGACTTAATTGATAACGAATACTTTCATTGTCATCAAAAGTTTGGATTGACTCGTCTACTTGATCTGACGGATTAACGTTATAATCAACGAACATTCGAGTTGTCGATTCCCTGTCAAAACCTGAGCCAGAGCCTACTCCAGAAATATATACTGCAGAAGCACCTGGAAAAAGATCATCATAAGATGGTGCTAAACTTCCAGACATAGACGGCATGACAAAGCCTAATACTCTTCCTCCTTCATTTGCCCGTTCTGCAATAAATATGATTTTGCTGGCAGAATCCCATGCAATATCTACTGGATTCCCTAGCAGCGTCTCTGATCCTTCAATCCGAGTCTGCTCAGCCATTGAAACAACTCCGTCTTGTGAAACTTGTGTGTAATTTCTAATGACAATAAATGCGCCATCCGTAGATGAACTAGCAGCTCCTATATCAGTCAAAAACATGATATCATTACTTCCATCATATGTGAGTCCATGAGTTCTAACTAAGCCTTCTACCATTACAGTTCTATCTGGTGAAACTGAAGATCCTGTGGATGCAAAAAAGTCATCATACTCTGCGAGCATATTTGAATTGTCCACAATTGCAAATAGTTTTTCACCTTCTGCATGAATACCCCATAAATTGATATCTGTATTTAATTTACGGTCGAATTTAATTCCTGAAGCATCTACAGTATGAATGAAAAATGCATTTTGTTGACCATTAGCATCATTGGCATCCTGTGCGACTACGGCTCTATTATTAGACCAAGCTAATTCTCTACCATTTCTAAAACCACTAGAAGCACCACTTGTAAAGCTCGGATTTCCACCCATCATTAAAGAAGCATTGACATCACTAAACTCTACTAGAGAATTATTCATTCTATTGATTTGGTAGGCTTTATCTGTCGCTGCAGAATAGTATATGCCATCAGCGTCTTTTGCTAGATTATTAAAGCTATGTTTCGTAACAGAGTTATCTTCTAATATCTCATATACATTAGCCATTTGTTGTGTATTAGAAGAAACAAACAACTGGGAAATAGACATTAACTCATCAGATAATTGACCATCTTCATCAGAAGGAACATGAATTGCTGATGCTCCTGCAAATTCATAATTATAAGTAGGTGAAGCATTTCCAGCTGCAGTATTTAGAGGAAACGCAAGAACTCTTCCACCACCGTTAGCACGCTCTGCTACATAGATCATTTGATTCGTCTTAAAGAATCCTACATCTACTGGATTACCCAAAAATGTGGATGGACCTTCGACTCGAACTTGCTCAGATGCAGAGACAATATTATCTAAACTTGCAGCTGTGAAATCTCGAATGATCACTAATGCTCCATCGTCAGGATCTCCTCCAGAACCAACATCTGTAAGGATCATCAAGTCCATACTTGGTACATAATGTAAGCCATGAGTTCGTATGATTCCTTCTATCTCTACGCTTTTACTTGAATTGATGTCTCCAGATCTCGAAGCAAAGAAATTTCTGAAAATAGCAAGTCTATTGGTATTATCTTCTATGGCAAAAAGTGTTTCACCAACGGCTTGAATTCCCCAAAGGTTAATATCTACGTCATATCTTTTTGATAATCTAAAAGACTTACCGTCTTCACTTCTCGTTAATACTGTTAACCTGTTTTGCTGACCATTTGCATCATTAGCATCTTGAGCAATAACAAATCTGTCACCGCTGACAGTGATCTCTCGACCATTAATACTTTCTGCTGCAGATGATCCAACGATCATAGGGTCACCATCTGCGCCGATATTATCGAATACATATATGGCTCCATTGTTTCTATTCAACTGGTACAAAAGGCCATTATTCATGTCATAATAAATACCATCAGCATCAGAGGTAGAATTATCAAACGTCGATGCTGAGATCCTGTTAGCATCATCAATCTGAAATGCCGCAATATTTTGTTGTGTATTAGAGGATACAAAAATTTCTGGAACACCAGTCATCATTGGCTCTTCTACGACATTATCATTTACAAGCTCTCCACTACAATCACCAGTACCACTAAATGGCATTGCTAAGTATGGAAATGATGAAGAGAATGCTTTGTCGTTATTTTCAACACCTGTTGTATATGTCAAGACATCTAATAAATCTTGAGTCACTGGGCTTGCAGAATTGGCAGGATCAAAATCATCATACCATAATCCAACTGCAGCTAAAACAACTCCTGCTACAGCTTGTAATTCTATACGAGTCACATCATCTTCTAGTCTTCTACCGTTAGGGAAACCATCCATATTTGGAATAAACTCTAAGGCAGTTGACGTATTAAAAGGCGCTACAGTTAAGCCTATTGCTGCTGCTTGTATAAGCCCTAGTGAACTGAAATTTGGATCTGTTCTCGGAGTAGCTGGGACGGCCATATTTAATCGTAACATATCACCACCATTGGGAAGGAAATTATTCACAAATGGTTTACCCGCGGCGAGTGGATTTCCTTCTTTTCCAGTTGCTAATTGATAAGGAATGACATTAGGAACTCCTGTATGAAATGCTGGCCATAAATCAACTGATCTCGGCATTCCAGGGCCAGGCAATAAGAGTGTTCCGAATACCGCATCATCAAGCGCAGTACCTGCAACAGCATCAGTCCCTTTTAGACCGAATAGACCGTCACCACCATTACTAAAATCAAATGCCCCGAGACTATTTTTTTGGATACGAAGAGGTCCAAATGCTGGAACAGCACCACCGAATAAATCATCATCCATATATAATCCTAACTCAGGATTAAAGAAATATTGATCCATTGTTGTTTCTGAAATTTCATCATAAGGGGTGATCGCATTCCAAAAATCTTTTTGTCCGATTGGGATAACAGCCTCATTTGTTAACGGCATACCTAATCTTGATACTTGTACCCAGTCACCAGCAAATGAAGGTTCATCTTCTTTGCTAATCGTCGTGATAGCTGGTCTGCTTGCAGATGCCCATACACCGATAACATAATCTGCATCAAGGATATCAGCTGGTTGTGCTGCTGCACTTGCTTTTAATAATGTCGATATTGGCACCTGAATCGCTATAGCACTTACGTTATAACAAGCTAATCCATCAGTAGGCGCGCCATCTTGTCTTGGCGAATCACCTAAATCAAAAATACCTGCTAAATCAACAAAGAAAGGATCATCAGTTGGTCCAGCAAAAACGGTTTCACCTGTTGAAGCTGAAGTGATAGCACTTGCGAAAAGATTATCATAAGTTGTCCCTAAGCCAACTGCACTTTCAATAGATCGAGGTCCAATATTATTTGGAGGAACGATTCCATTTTCAATAATAACTTGAAAGCTATTACCTCCATCCATACTTCTTTCTAAAGTATAAGTCGTCTTAAGATTTTGCTTACCCAATCTGATATTAAAAAATGTTGTTGGATCTTCATTGACTTGATTAAATGTAAATCTATAAGTCACTTCATCTCCTGGGACAGCAGCATCATTATCAACATGAATTTCATATCTGATATTTTCTCCGAAAGAATAATAATTTGGTCCACCTTGAGGTAATTGTAGTGGAACATAGGTTGCAATTAATGTAATTGTATTTGGATTATCTGGACTTCTAAATGCATATAAATCCACATTATCCGCAAGGGGATCATCTGCAATAAGAGGAGCCTCTCTATGGCTTGATGCCATACTTATAGAAATAGTGAACATCACTCCGATGAGGGCCATGACACTAGTCCGTATATATTTAAAATAATTCATTGTCTAGTTTTTAAAAGTGAGTGATTTTATTGGCTTACTTCAGTACCTCTCCATGGCATTGCCATATATGGGAAACTGCTTGAAAAAGGAACATCATTTGCTTCTACTCCCGTGGAATAAGTCAACACATCAAGTAAATCCTGAGTCACTGGACTTGGAGATGTATTAGGATCAAAATCATCATACCATAAGCCAACTGCTGCAAGGACGACACCAGCCACAGCTTGTAGTTCTATTCTAGTGACATCATCTTCTAATCTTCTGCCGTTTGGAAAGCCATCCATATTTGGAATAAATTCTAAATCAGTGCTTGTATTAAATGGTGCGACAGTTAATCCAATAGCTGCAGCTTGTACCAATCCTAGTGAACTAAAATTAGCATCATCTCTTGGCGTCACTGGTACGGCCATGTTTAATCTTAGCATATCACCACCATTCGGTAAAAAATTATTGATGAATGGTTTTCCCTCAGCAAGAGGATTTCCTCCTTTCCCTGTAGCGAGTTGATATGGGATTACATTAGGAACTCCAGTATGAAAAGTTGGCCACAGATCGACTGATCTAGGTTTACCTGGAGCTGGTAGTAATAATGTGCCAAAAACAGCATCATCAAGAGCAGTACCGACTACGGCAGTGCTTCCTTTTAGTCCATATAAGCCATCAGCGCCATTCGAAAAATCAAATGAACCTAATGAAGATGTTTGTATTCTAAGAGGTGAAAAAGATGGAACAGCACCACCAAATTGGTCATCGTCCATATATAGAGAGAGCTCAGGATTGAAGAAATATTCATCCATTGTTGTCTCTGTGATTTCATCATATGGAGAAAGTCTATTCCAAAAATCTTTAGCACCAATTGGGATAACCACCTCATTTGTCAATGGCATGCCTATTCTTGATACTTGAACCCAATCTCCATTATAGCTCGCTTTATCTCCAGAAGACAATGTCTTAATTGCTGGACGACTTGCGGATGCCCAAACACCAATCACATAATCAGCATCAAGAATCGAGGTCGGTTGAGATGGAGCACCATCTTTTAATAGAGTTGAAATAGGTACCTGTATAGCGATAGAGTGAACATTATACTTAGCTAATGCATCTCTATTTCCACCTTCTTGTCTTGGAGAATTTCCAAGATCGAAGATTGCTCCTAAATCAACAAAAAATGGATCATCAACGGGTCCAGCAAAAACTTTTTCGCCAGTCATAGTGGAAGTTACAGCCCCATTAAATAATGCATCATATGATGTGCCTAAGCCTACACCCGACTCGATCGATCTTGGGCCAATATTATTAGGTGGAACCTCTCCATTTAATAAAATTGCTCTGAATGTTTCTCCGCCATCAATACTCCTTTCTACATTATAGACTGTTTTAAGATTTTGCTTACCTAATCTAATATTGAAAAAAGTACTACCGTCCTCATTTATTCTACGAAATGTAAATCTATAAATTATTTCATCTCCATGAACAGCGGCGTCATTATCGATATGAATTTCATATCTTATATTTTCACCAAAGGTATAATAGTTTGGTCCTCCATGAGGAACCTCACCTGGAATGTAATTTGCGATGATCGTAATTGTATTTGGATCATCTGGACTTCTGAAAGCATATAAGTCTGTATTATCTGCTAAAGGGTCATTGGCAATTAAAGGAGCTTCTCTATGACTTGAGGCCATTGAAATTAATGAGAAACACAACATTGAACTAATTGCCATAAGCTTCCAAATTAATGGGAGAGCTTTGTGTACAATTTTGATTTGCATATATGTGGATATCTGTTATTAGACATAGAAGTCAAAAAAAGTCCTCTATTCTAAAGTGGTTAAATAATAGTTTGATACAGTATTGAGTATTACTTTGCTGATTCGAGCTTAATTTAGTTCGACTTGCAAATGCTTTAATTCGGGATGCGCTGAATTTGTGACCGATGCAGCTTCAGCATATATTTTGGAAGATTCTACATCATTTAATTTTTGAAAGACTCTTGCCATTTTTCTATTGACATCAATATTATTAGGTCTTTTTTCATATTCTTTTTGGATAAACACTAATGCTTTCTCCGGATCATCATAAAGTGTCAGATATAAATCTGTGTATTCTAAATTCATATTGTGACCATGAACCACGTCATCTTCTAACATTTCCAGAATTTCTAATTTTATATTTTCTAATTCAGACAATCTGTTTTGGTCTTTATATATATGTGCTAAGGAAACGTAAAATCCAACTTCCGGTATTATACTAATTGCCTCATTCAGTGTTTTTTCTGCATTTATAACATCATTATTCATTAATTGAATTTCTGCAAGAGATGCTACTGCGAATGGATAGTCAGGACGCATAACAAGGATGTTTTCAAAAACCTTTTTAGCATTTTCAATTTGATCATACCTTTGATATAGTTCACCTAGAGTCTGCATCGCCCATGCTGTTTCTTCATAACCTGGGTAGCCAGCATTCACAGCTAGGCCCATGGCATCTATCGCACCATCTATATCGCCATGAATTTCTCTGAGATAAGAGATACGACTATACGATCGAAGGTCCGGTTTCATCATTGCCATTTTATCAGCTATGGCAATTGCTTTTTCATAATCTCCTAATTCAACATAAGCATCTACTAGAACACCATGAATTTGCGCATTTCTAGGATTGAGTACAAGAGCTTGCTGAGCAGTTTGAAGAGCTGTACCAAATTCATGTAATGAAAGTTCTACACCAGCCTTGTGAAGAAGTGCCATAAATTTAGTGTCATTGTCAAGATCTTGCTGAGAGAGTACTTCAGTCAACATAGCAAGCGCTGAAGGGTAATAATGCCCATGCTCTCCAGTGACTCTTGCTTCTTTAATAAATAATTGAGCTAAAACTAACTTAGCTTGGTTATCATTCTGATTTTTTAAAATTGCTTGTGATTTATCTGCATACATATTTTGAACAAAATCCCATTCTTTACCAAATTGGATTTTTTCTGACCTGTCAAGTAATTCAGGAATGCTAGAATTAGAAGATATAGAGACTTCACTATTACATGAAATCAGAAGTATGCTGATTAAAAGAAAAATACATTGTAAATGAATTCTACTGAGGAATGTCATAAAATATAGGAGTTTTAGAATATTGTAATTGGTTTACTATTCTATATACGTGTGCTTTGGTGCAATCGGATTTCAATTCTTAATAAAACCTAAATATTTATCACTGTTTTAGCAAATCAGTCATCTGAATGCTAATTGTTCAGCATAATTCTATTTACATTTGAACAAAACATTTAAGATAAAGACTGAAAAAATCATATCATTAATAGAATCTAGGGACCAGAAAGGCATTTCTGCGCTGTATGACCAATATAGTGGAGCTCTTTTGGGGGTTATTATCAGGATAGTAAAAAACAAAGAACTTGCAGAAGAAATACTCCAAAAGACTTTTCTAAAAGTATGGGAGAAGATTTCGAGCTATGATTCTAATAAAAGTAACTTATTCACTTGGATCGTATCTATAGCACGAAATACCGCTATTGATCATGTCAGACTTAAAGGTTTTTCAAATCTTCAAAAAACCGATTCGCTGGATACAAGCGTATATGATATAAACACCACAAATATTGAGACAGATGGTATAGATGTAAAAATGTTATTATCAAAGCTGGACGAAAAATATAAGATCGTCCTTGACATGATGTATTTACAAGGTTATTCTCAATCGGAAATATCTAAGAAACTTGATATACCTCTTGGCACAGTTAAGACAAGAGCTAAGGCTGCTATTAAAATTTTAAGACAAGAATTAATCAATGAAAAGAATTTATTTTTTGGCATATTGTTTAACCTAATTCTATTCTTTAGTCTCATATGACAATGAATATTAAAAATATAAGGGACTCTGGTCTATTGGAACTGTATGTGCTTGGAGAGGCATCTGCAGAAGAACAGAGTATTGTCAGAGCTGCATTGATTCATTATCCTGAGCTAAAAAAAGATATTTCAGAAATCGAATATTCTCTTTATAAATATGCTTCTTTTCATGCTGTAAAACCTAGCCCAAGTGTTAAAGAAAAAGTTTTAACTGAAATTTCAAATCAGTCGACTCCTTCGCAAGTAAATGATACTTCACCCGATCCCGTTGTCGGTACTAGAAGATCTTTTTTACTACCGTTTATAATCAGTTTAATCTCAGCATTAGGACTACTGGCCTATTCCTTTATTAATACAAATAAGCTAGAAACAGTCATAGACGATTATAAACAAGATAAAATTGCCTGTGATTCACTTCAGCAAATTCAATTAGATCAGAACCATTTATTTGCTGCTTTATCAGCGCATGGTAATAAAATTCTTCCAGTAAATGCAACCGAAAATTACTCAGTAACTGATGTGTATATTCATCACAATCCTGAATCTCAAAAAAATTATTTGCAAATAGTTAGATTACCTGAGCTTCAAGCAAATCAAAGTTATCAGCTTTGGTCTCTCAGAGGAGATGATGCCATACCTTTAAATGTCTTTCAAGGTGAAGGTGATAAAATTTTCGAAGTACAATTTGTAGAAAACACCAATGCTTATGCAATTACAATTGAACCATTGGGTGGACAGCAAGCTCCGACTTTAGAGCAGTTGATCGGTGTGATACCTGTAACATAGCAATTTCTTTCAATTATTATATTTATGTTTTTCAATAATTCCAATAGTATTTAATACAAATCTATTGTTTTGAATAAATAGTAGGATTTATTTAAATATAAATTACTCATTTGTGAAACTACAATCAATATTATAAATCTCCTATCCATGTTAAAAATTGTTTAATATAAAAAATGTGACAAACGCTATAAAGTAATTATATGTCTATATAGATATATGCTAGAAATGTTCTAGTTATTTAACTAGCGTGAAATATTTTTATTAAAAAATTAATGAACATGAAATATTACTTAATGAGCCTTATTCTTTTCTTGATATTTACTAGTTGTTCAAAAGACGAAGTAAGTGAGCAAGAACTATCATTTACAGTTACCCAAGGAGAAGTATTCACATATGATTTAGGATCTAACCCAACGGAAGGGTCAGTAATGATTACTACACAAGCTTCTAATGCTGAAAGAAGTGAAATCGTAGAAAGTAGCCAAGGTGGAATACAATATGAATATTTTGCAAAAGAAAGCTTTACTGGAATAGATTATGTAGAGATAACTTCGAGCTTTTCAATTGGGGATAATAATTTAAAGTCAACCATTTTTAAAATCAGCCTTACTGTAGAGTAGGTCTTGTGATGTCTGCATAAGAGTACAATTATTAAAAAGAGGATTAGTCTTAATACAAATCTAATCCTCTTCCGGTAAATGAGACTTGCTAACAGGCTGAAGAGGTCTTTAAACTAAAAAACGTACAATTTTGAAATTAACGCATGTCTTTAAAATTCTAAGTGTTGAGATATAGATCACAGCCACTTATTCTTTTTAAAATAAAACAAGAAAGAAATAACGATTAGAATCATAATCGCTAGTAAAATATAAAAGCCGTATTTAAATTGTAATTCAGGCATATAAGCGAAATTCATCCCATAAAGGCCTGCTAAAAATGAAATCGGTACGAAAACTGTCGTTATGATAGTTAACACCTTCATAATTTGATTCATCTTATTGCTAATCTCTGAAAGATATAAATCCTGCAATCCGTTTAATATATCTCTTTGAGAATCTATTCGATCTAATACTTGAATCGTATGGTCATAAAGGTCTCTGATATACATTTGATTTGATTCTTGATTAAATTCACTATCCGATTTACTCAACTTTGAAATTGATTCTCGTAAGGGAGTAATTTGTTTTTTTAATAAAATAATATTCTTTTTCAACTGATGTAGGTCATTTTTAATATTGTCACCTGAATCTTTTATTATTCTAGATTCTAAATGTTCTATTTCTTCTTCAAATTTTTCCAATACAACAAAGTAGTTATCGACAATTAAGTCAACTAGAGAAAAAGCAAGATAATGAGCGCCCCTATTTCTAACCCTTCCATGGTTGTTAGTGACCCTTTTTCTAACTTGAAGTAAGACATCAGTCTGATCTTCTTGAAAGCTAATAAGCGAGGTATTATTATAATATACACTAATTTGCTCTAGCTCAATTTTTTTCAAAGACCTATCATATTCAATGGATTTAAGTAAAATCAAATTTCCATTTTCATACTCCTCATATTTTGGTCTTTGTTGGATATCTGCAATATCTTCTAAAATCAAATGATGGATATTAAATGCAGTTCCCAATTTATTTATAATTGTCAGATCATGTATGCCTCTTAAATCATACCAATCTATTACTTGATCTTTATTTTCGAAGTTGATTAATTCATCTTGGCTATACGTTTGTTCTTCAAGCAGATTTGCATTATAGCAAATATGATGGATCGTTGGATTTTCGAGGTTGTGATTACCATTGTATATAATAGAACCAGGAGGTGTACCCAAAGTGGAAATTTTCTTTTCTATCATAAGAATGAGTAGCTTTTAATTAGGATTTATTAATCAATTCGATTGTTCTATGTGGATATGGAATTAAGATTCCTTCTGAATCAAATCTGATTTTGATAGCTTGAAATAAATCTGAAGATAACTCTAGAGAAGTGGCATGATCTTTTACCCAGATAAATGCTTTTAAGTCTACAGATGACTCCCCAAGACTGACTACTCTGATTAAAACGATAGGTAAGTTCTTATCACGCTCTTTTTTCGTTCTATTATCAAAAGTTAATGGGTGTTTTATAGCTTCTTCTGTAATTATCTTTTTTGCGGTTTCGATATTGCTATCATAACCAATACTAAATATAAGCTGTTTACAAATTTTACCTTCGCGATAGTCAGAATTGATGATCGTCTCATTACTAATGATAGAATTCGGAACAATAATTCTTCTATTTTCATAATCCCTTATTACAGTATGTCTTAGCGTAATATCTTCTATTACGCCTTCATGTCCTTGAGATTTCATTAAAATTCTATCTCTTATTTTGAATGGCTTAAATATGACAATAAATAAACCGCTGATAATATTACTAAGGGCTTGCTGAGATGCAAAACTTATGGCTAGCGCAAACACTCCAGCACCAGCTAATAGTGTTGTTCCAAAGGCTCTAAAAGCAGGTACATTATACATCGCAAGTGTAAAACCAATACCATAAACTAAAGCGATGACTACATAACGTAAAAAGTAATAGTTAGTCTTATCTTGTGTACTATCATCGACTTTATTTAAGAATTTATTGAGTGCTCTTTTCGCTAATCGAGCAACTAAAAGTGTAAGTAAAATTGTAATAAAAAACCCTGGAATATTATTATTGAAAATAAAATCTATCCAATTATTCTCAGTAAAATATTTAAGTACATCTTCCATATTAATTTATGTATATAGTTAAGTGACCCTTTGTAACAAATACAAATACATTTTATTGTTATCCATTCAATGATTTACTTACAGAATAATCATTTGGAGAGTAATATGATTAATTTAGTATCTGTCAGATTTTTCATCTCATGTGGTTGCATGCTTTCGAATTGAATCGATTCGTTTTTAGAAATAATAGTATTAGTTAGGACCTCCAAAATTATACCTTCTACGACAATAATTGATTCTTTCTCTACATGAAAATGTGTGTCGAAGACAGTGTCCCTCTTAGAATGGTTTAATAAGACTCTGAATTGGTTGAAATCAATTGTTTCAATCAATGGAATAAAAAGTGATTCCCATTCATAGATCAAATTCTCTTTATGACTAAGTGTCCTATCAAAAATTCCTGGCATAACTTCAAGGTATTCATCTGATGGAATATCAATAATATTCCAATTAACAAAATCTCCCCTTTTATTATGAGACGAAATATTTACTGAAGATGAACCAAGATTTGTTATTGTATTTCCTAATTTCA
>Ga0209828_1000770_pt1 | contig 30313 bp, 26 predicted proteins | sample MaitaG_FD_187429 | JGI IMG/M metagenome (GOLD analysis project Ga0209828, IMG submission 187429) | Marine algal microbial communities from Maine, USA - Maine_Asex2 metaG (SPAdes) (version 2) | ecosystem: Host-associated > Algae > Red algae > Unclassified | place: Maine, USA | collected 2015-01-05
TCGTCGTTCGACCTAACGCGGAGCGAAGCAGATTTCCTTGACGCCAATGGGAGCCACGACACCGCTTACGTGACAACCCGCATGGTCAATTGGATAGTGTCAAGCGTGGGCCAGCTCGCCGACTGGGAACCTCGGTACGAAGCGATACGCGACATTGCGAGTGGCGAGTCTGCGAAATACGTGGTGCCGGGTCCGGGCGCTGCGATCGTGGAGCGATTTGCTGGAGTCGCGTCGATCGTCAATGCCTTCTACGAGCAACGCCACGGCGATGACCGCACCGAGCCGTATCCGTCGGCGCGGATCGAGGCCGCGTTTGCGGCGGCCACGACGCAGTAGATCTGGGCAGCGCGGCGGCCGGGGATCAGTCGGTGTAGCGGCGGAGCTTGGCGGCCTGACCGCGGATGCTGGTCTTCTTCATGGCCTTGACAATGTTCTCGACCTGGGAGTCGGGTACGCCAACCACGGCGTAATGGTCGGAGATCTTGATGGGGCCGATGTCGGAGCCAGAGAGGCCCGCTTCGTTGGCGATTGCACCGACGAGGTCGCCGGGGCGTAACCCAACCTTGCGGCCAAGGTTCACATGCACGAAACCCTTGGGGCCATCGAAGCTTTTGCCTTTGCGGCCTTTCTCGAACTTGCCGCCCTTGCCTTTGCCCTTGTTGTCACGGTCAAACTTGCCCTTGCCCTTGCCGTCGCGTCCCTTCTTGTCGCGTTTCCAGTCTGAAGCGTCGGGGATCTCGCGATCATCGATCGTTGCCCCGCGGGCGCGGTGCACAAGCTTGATCGCTGCGAGCGCAATGTCGCGTTCGCTGAATTCGCCATTCAACGCATCGAGAACCGCGGTGTAGTCGCCAAGGTCGTCGTCTTGCAGCGCGTCTTTGACGGAACCCACGGTCATCTCGATTTGTTTGGTGCGGAGGTCAGCCACCGAGGGGACCTTTGCGATCGTGAATTGCTGTTTCGTGAGCCGCTCGATGTTGCCGAGCAGTCGCCGTTGCTTCGGCTCAGCAATCGTGATCGCAACGCCCTCGCGGCCAGCTCGGCCGACGCGCCCAATACGGTGCACATAGGACTCGGGTGCAGCTGGTACGTCGTAGTTCACTACGTGAGTCAGGGTGTCCACGTCGAGACCGCGGGCCGCCACGTCGGTGGCGACGAGTAGCTCAGCGGTGCCGTCGCGCAACCTGGCCATGACCCGGTCGCGCTGCTTTTGGTCCATGCCACCGTGGAGCGCTTCGGCCCGATAACCGCGACCATTCATGGTCACGGTGAGTTCGTCGACCTCGTGCCGGGTGCGGCAGAACACGATGGCCGAGTCCGGTGCTTCGATGTCGAGGATGCGACCGAGGGCGCTGGCCTTATGTGAACGCAAGACCATGTACACGGTTTGGCGAATGAGCGGGTTGGCTTCTTCGCCCTTGCTCTTGGCGATCTTTACGGTTGCTGGATCGTGCTGATATTTGCGGGCCAACTTTTCGATCCGCGACGGCATGGTGGCCGAGAAGAGCACCGTCTGGCGGGTATCAGGGGTGGCCTGCAGGATTGCTTCGATGTCTTCGGTGAAACCCATGTCGAGCATCTCGTCGGCTTCGTCGAGCACGACAGTCTGCACGGCGTCGAGATCCAGCGAGCCTCGCTTGATGTGGTCGATCAACCGGCCGGGGGTGCCAACGACGACGTGAACGCCGCGGCGCAGCGCTTGGAGTTGACGGCTGATGGGTTGGCCGCCGAAGACGGGCAAGACCTGGACTCGGGACGCGCGGCCGTATTTAAAGAAGGCTTCGCTCACTTGCACGGCGAGTTCTCGAGTGGGCACCACGATGAGTGCCAGCGGGATGGCGGCATCGTTCTTCGAGATGCCGTTCAGGATCGGCAATGCAAAGGCGGCCGTTTTACCGGTGCCGGTAGCGGCCTGGCCAAGAAGGTCAACGCCATCGAGCAGCTTGGGGATCGCCTGACGTTGGATCGGCGTTGGCTCTTCGTAACCCAGTGCAGCCAAAGAGGTCAGCAACTCTGGTTTGAGGCCAAGGTCTGCAAAGCCGCTGGCAGGGGGCGTGGGCTCGCTTTGTTCTTCGTTGCTGTTGTCGGCCGGTTCGCTATTGGTTGGTTCTTGGCCCGTGTCGGTGGGGGCCTCGGCTCCTTCAGTTTGCTGCGCCGCTTCGTCTTCCTCGGCCGCTTCTGTTTCGACGGCGGTGGGGAGGTTGTCGATGACGGCCTCGCGGTCGGTGGAGTCAGATGGCGCCGGGTGTTCGGGCGTGTGGTTGTTGACTAACCCCGCTTCGGGGGCGGGTGCGGTGTCATTGGTGCCTGCAGAATCGGCACGGGAGTCTTCAGCGGCATTGTCTTCGGCTGCGCTACCAGCGTCGTGGGCTTCGTCGGGGGTGACGTTGTCGTCGCTAACGCTGTCGGGGCGAGCCTGAGCCGGGGCGTCAAAGGTGTTAACAAATGGGTTCGGACGGCGTGACTTGTCTACGGTATGGCTCCCACAATCGGTCGCTCCCGAACCAGCAGCGTGGTCCTCGGTTTCGGGCAACTTTTCACCGAGCTCTTTCGGTGCTTCATTTTCAGACATAACACGAGCTCGACTTTGGTGGTGGGGGACCTACACCCTAATACCGGCGTTCTCTCCGCGTGCGAGCTGACGGGCATCAGGCTTCGGTCTCTCCGAAAGAACTGGGCTCGACACTGTCGTACGGCTGGTTTAAGGTGCCATTTACGCTTCCCCGTGTAACTGAGTGAGGGAGCGTTTCGTGCTTTCACAGTCTGCGTCGGCCACCTTGCGTGGTATCGACGGCCAGCGAGTCGAAGTAGAAGTTCATGTCGTTACGGGAGTGCTGCCGTCGTTCAACGTTGTCGGGTTGCCCGATGCATCTTGTCGCGAGGCACGGGACCGGGTGCGAGCTGCGTTGAACTCCAATGGGTTCAAGTGGCCAAATGGCGCCAGAGTCACCGTGAACCTCGCACCCACGCAGGTTCGCAAAGAAGGCTCGGGTCTCGATCTAGCGATCGCACTCGGCGTGATCGCAGCAGCCACGTTGCCCGAGGCGGTTGCGGACCGCTTGGCAGACGACGGGGCGCCAAAACAGAAGGAACATCATCGCCTGCCGGCCGAGCTCTTGGATGGTTTCGGCTTTATCGCCGAACTGGGTCTCGACGGATCGTTGCGATCGGTGCCGGGGATCTTGTCCCGGGTCGCAGCGATCGACGATCTCACCGTGGTCGTGGCTGCTGCAGCCGCCCACGAGGCAACACTGGCAGGCACCGAAACCGTGCGGGGGTGCTCGAGTCTGCGCCAGGTCGTTGACTGCCTGAAAGGCCATGAGCCGTGGCCTGACTTGCCGCCAGCGCCGGTCAGGGTTAGCAGGCGGCCTGCTCCAGACCTCGCTGATGTCTCCGGTCACCCGTTTGCTCGTCAGGCACTCGAAATAGCTGCGGCTGGGGGCCACAACTTGTTGCTCGTGGGCCCGCCGGGCGCTGGTAAAAGCATGCTGGCGCGCCGGTTGCCGGGGATCTTGCCAGATATGGATACCCAGGTAGCGCTTGTCGCGAGCAGGGTGCATTCGGTGGCGGGGTTGGGGTTGCCAAATGATTCGCTGCTGCGGATCCCGCCATTTCGTGCGCCGCATCACTCGGCGTCGATGACCGCATTGATCGGTGGTGGCAGCGGTCGACTTCGCCCCGGCGAGATCAGTTGTGCCCACGGTGGAGTGCTGTTTCTCGACGAGCTGGGCGAGTTCGCTCCCGGAGCGCTCGATGCCATGCGCCAGCCACTCGAAGACGGCAGCGTGCGGATCAGTCGGGCCCACGCTTCGGCGCTGTATCCGGCGCAATTCTGTCTGGTGGCCGCAATGAACCCTTGCCCTTGTGGGCTGCTCGGCTCGGTTGAGCCTTGTCGGTGTAGTGACCAGGCGCGGCAGCGATACATGCGCCGACTCTCTGGGCCTTTGCTGGACCGCATTGATTTGCGGGTGCACATGCACCGACCGAGTGCCAATCAACTCCTGTCGACAGACAAGGGCGAACCGAGCGCTGCGGTGCGAGACCGAGTACTGGCGGCGCGCGAGAGATCCGCCGCCCGAGGCTTGGTATCGAACTCGATGATTCCGGCGGGGCGTCTTGATGAGCTTGCGCCCCTGACCGACGCTGGCAGGTCAATGCTTAAAGGTGCACTCGCCGATGGGCGCCTATCTGCCCGAGGGCTGGCGCGGGTGCGCATGGTTGCTCGGACTATTGCTGACCTTGCCGACGAATCGACCGTGAGTGAGTCGGCAATCGCAGGTGCCCTTCAGCTGCGAGCAAGACCGGTCTTGTTTGAGTCTTTGGGAGTCACCCATGTCTGAGTTCAGCGCAAACGATCGAGACGCAGTCCAGGTTCATAGCGAGGCCGACTTGGCGGCGCTTATTGCTTTGGCGGGACTCCCGAGTCTTTCGCCCCGGCGTTTCTGGTCACTCATCGAGCTTGGCTCACCCGCAGAGACCTGGCAGCGGGTGGCTGCTGGCGGAGCGCCTCGGCACGGCAGAGGCCCAGACGCAGCGACCCGGTGGCCGGGCTGGTCGAGCTTGATCGATCCCGAACGCGAACTTGCTCGACATCGCAGCACGGGGGTCGCTGTGCTTCCGTTCGGCCATTCTGGATATCCCGACGCGCTTCTGTGTGACCCGGACCCGCCAGCCGTGGTCTTTCGCCAGGGCCCCTGCACGCTCGATGATCGAGTGCGGGTCGCGATTGTTGGTACCCGTAAATGCACCCCCTATGGCCGCGATATCGCCCGTGAGCTCGGTGCTTCGCTCGCGCACCGAGGGGTCGATGTTGTCTCCGGGCTTGCGTCTGGCATCGATGCTGCCGCCCACGCAGGCGCAGCATCACAGGACCCGGCCCGCATGGTGGCGGTCGTTGCTGGCGGCGTCGATGTGGTGTACCCGCCACGCAATCGGGGCCTGTACGAAAAGGTCGCCACCAGCGGTGCCTTGCTGAGCGAATGGCCACTGGGGGCGAGCCCTGCACCATGGCGTTTCCCAGCTCGCAATCGGTTGGTTGCGGCTATGTCTGCCGCAATCGTTGTCGTCGAGTCCCCCGAAAAGGGTGGCTCGATGTACACGGTCGACGAAGCCTTGACTCGCGACCGGGCGGTCTTTGCGGTGCCAGGCAATATCCGTTCGCCGGTGAGCCGGGGAACGAACAAGCTGATCGCCGACGGAGCTCACGCGTTGTACGACATCAACGATCTCCTTGATTCAGTAGCGCCGCTGCAGGGACCAACGCTTATTCAAACGACGCTCGGACTTGACTCCTGGCTACTCGAAGCAATTGGCTGGGAACCAATGGAGCTCGATCATCTCGTGGGTGAGTGCGGTCGAACACCGAGCGAAGTCACGCTCGAAGTCGAACGCCTGATTGGCGGCGGAGCGTTACGTCGACTCGGCGGAGTCATCGAGCGAGTCGCGTGAACGGTATGAGACAAACGGTGCTCGCGGGCTTGGCTTTGTTGGTGCTGCTGGTTCCCGCCCCCGCTCAGGCCCAAAGCGGCCGGCCCACGTTTCGCGCCGTGCGCTACGTGATGCCAGTCGAAGCCCTCGTGATAGACCCGTTTAGACCACCAGCTCACATTGGAGCGCCTGGTAATCGCGGTCTTGAGTTCGGCAACGATCATGACCACCTGGTGGTGGCAGCAGCCGACGGGCTGGTCACGTTTGCCGGTTCAGTCGCAGGCAGGCAGATCATTACAGTCCACCATCCAGACAACGTGCGAACGACATACACGGGCATGAGCGAAGTCTGGGTGGCCGAGAACGGACACGTAGAACAGGGCGAGTCGATTGGGCGTGCCGATGCAAACCTGCACTTTGGCGCCCGGTCTGGTCGCCACTACCTGGATCCACAGGTCTTGCTCGACGCCAGCACCGAAGAAACTCGAGCTCGCCTACTACCAACCTCAAACCCGAACTGACCTCTGTCCTCAGAATGCTCACGATGAATATGGCATGCTCGGGCGGTTCGGTGTCGTGGTGCAGATATCGTTCCCGACGCAATGAGTGCGCAACCGGCGCACCCTTATGACATAGGTCTGACCGTCAGCGGTCGCACACTCTTTTGGGGTTTGCGCTTGGTCACGACTTCCCTTCAACCGACTGGAGAAAACCATGGCACCTGTTGTGTCTATGAAGCAGCTACTTGACGCAGGAGTCCACTTCGGACACCAAACTCGTCGATGGAACCCGAAGATGAAGCGATTCATCCACGGTGAGCGCTCAGGTATCCACATCATCGACTTGCGCCAAACGCTGGGTCTCATCGAAGACTCCTATGGCTTTGTTCGCGACACCATTGGTAATGGTGGTTCGATCATGTTCATCGGCACCAAGAAGCAAGCTCAGGACAGCATCCAAAGCTACGCCGACCGCTGCAACATGCCCTATGTGAACCAGCGTTGGCTGGGCGGCATGCTCACCAACTTCGAAACGATCTCAAAGCGCGTCAGCAAGATGCGTGAGTACGAACGCATGATTCAAAGCGGCGAGTTCGATGTCATGCCGAAAAAAGAGGCTTTGCTGAAGAATCGCGAGCTCGTCAAGTTGCAGCGCAACCTTGGCGGTATCAAGAACATGACCAAGCTCCCCGATGCAGTCTTCATCCTCGATGTGCGCAAGGAACACATTGCGGTGACCGAAGCCAACAAGCTCGGCATCCCGATCATTGCCGTCGTTGACACCAACTGTGACCCAGACCTGATCCAATACGTGATTCCAGGCAACGATGATGCCATTCGTTCTGGCGAAGTTATGACCCGCATCATGAGCGACGCGGTCATCGAAGGCCGCTTCATCAATAGCCGCCGTAACCCGGCCGCTGCTGCTGCTGCTCCTGCGGAGCGTTCTCCGGAGGACGAGGCTCGCATTGCCCGCGAGCAGGCATTGGCTCAGGCTGCTGCTGCCGAAGCCGCTGCTGCCCGAGAAGCGCGTGTGCAAGAGAACATCACTGCCGCTGCCGCAGCGCCTTCGGTAGACCCCGCTGCTGCTGCAGAAGTAGCTGCTGGAGATGCCGCTGAGGTGTCCGAAGTCGCCGCTGGCGAAGCAGCCATTGCTGCACCAGGAGCCGGCGAGACGTCAGAGCCAGCGACCACAATCGCGCCTGACGACGCACCAGCGCCAGCCGCCGTTGCGGCCGAAACCACTGAGACCCCAGAAGGGACAACCGATGCCTGAATTCGGTGCCAAAGACGTAAAAGCCCTGCGCGACGCAACCGGCGCCGGCATGATGGACGCCAAGAAGGCGCTCACCGAAGCTGGTGGCGATCCCGAAGCTGCAACCCAAATCCTTCGCGAAAAGGGTCTCAGCAAGGCTGCAAAGCGTTCTGATCGAGACAACTCCGATGGTGCGGTTGCCATTGCTCAAGACGGCAACAAGGTTGCCATTGTGCTGCTGCGCAGCGAAACGGACTTCTCTGCCAAGAGCGAAGACTTCGTTGCAGTAGCCCAGAAGCTCGCCGACGTAGCCTTGGCGGGCGGCGATCCAGCTGCTGATTGCGCCACCGACATCGAAGACCTGATGTTGACCAAAAAAGAGAACATCGACGTGGGCGCAGTCCATGTGGTCGAAGCTGCCGAAGGGAATGTTCTCGACACCTACCTGCACGTGCAGGACGGTCGAGGCACCATTGGTGTTGTGGTCGAAGGCAACGGCGTTGCCGACGATGTGTTGCACACCATTGCGCTGCACTGTGCGTTTGCGAACCCTCGCTTCCTTGACAAGTCCGAAGTCTCCGAAGACGACGTGGCCAAAGAGCGCGTTGCCTTGCTCGAGATCACAAAATCCGAAGGCAAGCCCGAAGCCGCTTGGGACAAGATCGTCGATGGTCGTCTTAGCGCTTGGTACAAAGAAAGCGTGCTCCTAGAACAGGGACTCAACGGTGACAAAGTCACCGTTACCGAGACCGCAGCTCCGGGAACCATCGTGCGATTTGCCCAGGCCCGCGTCGGCGCCTGAGCACCTTCTGAAGAATAACGAGAAACTAAAAAGGGACATATGTCTGACCAACCTGATTACTCATCGAGCGGCACAGAAGCGGCTCGGTGGAATCGGGTAATGCTCAAAGTCTCCGGCGAAGCGTTCGCCGGAGATCTTGGCTATGGCATCGATGGTGACATTGTCGGGTCGATAGCCCAGACCATCGCCGAGGCGCGCGACCGTTTCGACGTATCGATCTCGGTCGTTGTTGGTGGTGGCAATATTTGGCGGGGTCTCTCCGGGGCCGGCGCTGGCATGGATCGAGCCCAAGCTGACTACATGGGCATGCTGGCAACGGTCATAAACGGCCTTGCACTTCAAGAAATGCTTGAGCGCTTGGGCGTTCCAACGCGAGTGCAAACCGCCATTGAGATGTCTGAAATTGCTGAGCCCTACATTCGTCGCAAGGCAATACGCCACCTCGAAAAGGATCGGGTTGTGATCTTTGCTGGTGGAACGGGAAATCCGTTCTTCACCACCGACACTGCGGCGGCATTGCGGGCCGCAGAGATCGATGCCGAGGTCCTTCTCAAGGGCACACATTCGGGCATCGATGGGATCTACACCGCAGACCCCAAGCTCGATAAGACTGCAACCAAGCTCGACTCGGTCACCTATCTCGATGTGTTGAGCAAGGACTTGCGAGCGATGGACGCCACTGCGACCACACTTTGTATGGACAACGAACTGCCGATCGTGCTGTTCGATCTCATGGGTGATAACCATGTCCAACGAATTCTTGCCGGCGACGCCATCGGCACCATCGTCAGTTAACCCGTTGCGTCAGTTAACCCGTTGCGTCAGTTAACCCGTTGCATCAGGAACGCCCTGCTCGCTGATAGCGAAGCGGTTCGGGACCGAAGACTTGCAGACTGCGGCACAGCGTTTTCGGCGCGGTGCGAGCTGGAAAGGCGGGCTACCCGTGCACTAGTCGGGTAGCGAAGCGGTTCGGGACCGAAGAGTTGCAGACTGCGGCACAGCGTTTTCGGCGAGGTACGAGCTGAAAAGGCGGGCTACCCGTGCAGACTAGAGAGCTCCTCGTTGGAGTAGATCTTGCGTTTGAATCGCGGATTCTTCGACGACATGTCGATGCTGTATAAGCCCTCGCTCGGCGGGGTTGGTAAGTCGAGAATTTCGCACAGGTTTCGAGCGAGCCACTGTTCGATCTTCAGTACAACAAGCTTCTTGCGAAGTCGGCCTTGAACATCTCGATTGAGCACCGTCGGCAGGGTGTTTAGCGTAAGGATCTCGTCGATGGCGGGGTTAGCCATTTTCTCCCGCCCCTCGGAGCTGGCGTAGAAGTGCGTTACTGCGAACACCGTGCGGTTGGGCTTGACGCTTTTGAGGAACTCACACGACTTGACCACGGTCGACCCGGTGCGGACCATGTCGTCGAAAAGCACCAGGTCGCAACCGGCGATCTCGTCAATGGTGGAGTCGCTCTCTGCGTGCAGGCTGATTTCGACTTCGCGTTCTCCGGTTCGCTCTTTGTCGAGCAGGATGAACTTTGCAGCGGGCAGCTCCAAGGCGGCGAACATGTTGCGTACGAAGTCGCGTGCGCCTTTGTCGGGAGCGCACAAAACCAAACCATCGCCGTCGCAGTCGAAGTCGACAATGTCCGCCTTATGGAGGTAGTCGGCGTACAGCTCATAGGGGATCAGGTTGTGGAAACGGCCTTCGAACACGCGAGCGAATTCGGCCTGCACCGCGACCGAATGGTTGTGCACCGTAATAACCCGGTCAACGCCGGCGAGCTTGAGCATCTGGGCATAGAGCCGCGAGGAGAATGGTTGGCCATCAAACTTCTTGCGGTCGTCAATGTCGCGCTCGAAGTGGGTTTCTCCTTGATCTGGCTGCGGACCGCGATCCTGAGCGCTGTAGTAAAGGTCGGGCTCGATCAGAATCACGGCGCGTGCGTGGTTGTCTTTGGCGGCCCGAGCGATGAGCAGGTTGCGCATCGCCAGCGAGTTGCGACTCGTCGTGAGACTAGACGTGCTCACGATGACGACGGTCTTGCCCGCAAGCCCGGTGCCGATTCGGGTGAGGTCTTGTTCGTCGGAAATGAACCGAGGGCAGAATTCGCTATTTGCGAACGTCTTCATGCTGATCAGATCGGCAATGTCTTCGGACTGGCCTAAGGCGAACGCAACGTCGATTGCGAACGGATCGTCTGAAGAGTTTCCGACGACAATTACGTCGCTCGCAAGCAGTGATGAAGCCAAGATGTGGTCTCGCTAGGTCGTCGGTGTACGAACCCTACATCGTCGACCGGCTGCTGTCGTGACCAAAATTTGACCTATTTCGCATCCATTTCGACTGCGTGATGAACAAGGTGATGGTGGGGCGCGAGTGGGTATTCCCACTCCAACTGTCACGCCAATTGACTGCTCCGTGCGCAAACGTCGCCACACGGTTGCGATGGTTCGGGAACGAATCCCACGGGTGGTGGCCGCTTTGGGGGCAGTTGGGTCAGTACTGTTGCGGGAGCGCCGGTCGTGGCGTCAGTAGCCCCAGGAGAATTGATCGCCGTGAGCGATGAGATGATCGAGCTAATCCTCGAAGATGCCAAGGACAGCATGGAAGGCGCAGTAGCCCATGCAAAGCAGAACTTCAGCGGCGTACGTACGGGGCGCGCAACCCCGGTGCTCGTCGAGAAGATGCCTGTCATGTACTACGGCGCTCCGGTGCCGCTTCAGCAGTTGGCGTCGTTCAGTGTGCCCGAGGCCCGCATGCTCGTAATCACTCCCTTTGACAAGGACTCAGTCGAGGGAATCGAGCGTGCGATTCGCGAAAGCGACCTTGGCCTTTCTCCATCTACCGACGGAGTCATCGTGCGACTAGCTTTCCCGGCGCTGACCGCTGAGCGGCGAAAGGCTTTGATCAAAGTGGTCCGAGGCATGGCCGAAGACGGTCGCATCGCCATTCGCAACAGTCGACGCAGCGCACGAAACGATCTCGACAAGATGAAAAAAGATGGCGATGCACCCGAAGACGACATCGACCGCGCCGAGAAGCAGGTCGACGACTTGACGAAGAGCTTCGAGACCGAAATCGATACTGCTCTGACCGCCAAAGAGGAAGAGCTTCTCGAAGTATGAGTGATCTCGATCCACCCGTTGGCCCAATCCGTGGCCCCGAGAGTTGGTTCACCGAGGACGACCAACCTAGTAGCGATCTAACATTGCCCCATTGGACCGAGCCCGGAACCGGACAGGTCGACACAAGCGCCTCGGGTGGACCCCGATGGCGAGATGGCGCCAGCGACTACAGCGAACTCGATGACATCAGGCTGCTCGACCCGACTCCGCCGCCAGAGCGCCACGACCCCGTCGAGGCGGCTAGTGAAATATTCTTCGGCAGCGATGGCGCCGAGGCCCCGCCGCCCGCACCTCCAGTCGATAGCCCGGCGCCCGCTCCAACTGGTGGTCGCGCCCAACGGGCTCGGGCTGCCCAGACCGCTGCCTCGGCCGCCGAGAATCCCGGAGCGCCTACGCCCACCGCCAAGAGCGGCGATCGCAATATTGCTCTGGCGACGATTACCGGACTCGGGCTCGCGGTCCTGGCCCTTGGTGCCCTCTCGGTCGGCGAAGTTCCCGGCCTGGTCGTCGCTACGGCAATTCTTGCCTTAGCCACCGCAGAGTTCTACAACGCAATGCGCAAGGTCGGCTACACACCAGCAACCTTGCTCGGCATCGGCACCACCATTGGCCTAAACGTAGCCGTGTACTGGAAGAGCACTGCGGCCTACCCTGTGGTGCTTTTTCTGGCAGTCGTGTTTGCGTTGCTCTGGTTCCTGATGGGGACCAACTCTGGAAGACCAGTGCCGAACCTGGGCATCACGCTGCTTGGCATCGGCTACATCAGCGTGCTCGGATCGTTTGCTGGGCTGCTGCTTTCGAGCGACTCGATCGTGTTCGATGAGGTCGGCAATGCTGTCTTTGAGTCCAACGGTGCCGGCCTATTATTCGCTGCCATCTTGGCCACAGTGGCCTACGACATCGGCGCGTATGTGGTGGGCAGGTCAATGGGTCGAACCCCGCTTTCGGCCCATAGCCCGAACAAGACGCTCGAAGGCGTAGTTGGTGGAGCACTGATCTGCATCGTCGTGTCCGTGGTGGTCGTAGGCGGGTTCAATATCGCACCGTGGGGCGATTCGCCCGGCGGCATGGGTGACACCATCATCTTGGGTGTTGTGGCTGCAGTTGCCGCAACACTTGGAGACCTGTGCGAGTCGATGCTCAAACGTGACCTCGGCGTGAAAGATATGGGCACAATGCTCCCGGGCCACGGCGGCATCTTGGACCGATTCGACGGTCTGCTTTTCGTGATGCCCGCAATCTGGTGCGCAGGCCTCGCCCTAGGCATCCTCGAAGCCACCTCCGCTGTATCGGCGTAGTCGCCGTTCGTTACCCTCCCTAACTGAGTTTCTCGCCTGGGGTTCGACACTCGCTCCTGCGGGCGTTACCCGGCACGCTACTCGACCCCGTTAGTCCGGATTCAGGGCTGGGACCTCGTTGCCGGCACAGAGAGGCTCGTGCTGGACCGGGGGAAGGCGGGGCGGAAGAAATAGGCTGAGCGGGTGACGTTACGTGTGGCGGTGTTGGGATCGACGGGTTCGATTGGCACCCAGACGCTCGACATCGTGCGGTTAGCGAACGCTCAAGCCGATACTGTTGGCACCGAACAGCCATACCAGGTGGTTGCTCTGGGCTCCGGCGGGTCGTCCTTGAAACTACTCGTGCAACAGGCAGCCGAGTTCGACTGCCTGACCATTGCTGTGGGTGATGCAGCCGCAGCCCAAGAACTCGCAGCGCGTTTGCCAACAGCCAACGTGCTCGTGGGCGACGAGGGCTTCGCTCAGGCGTGCCATGGGGCCGATGTGGTTGTCAACGGCATCGTTGGTTTCGCCGGTTTGTCAGCCACACTCGAAACGCTTCGCCTCGGCAAACGCCTTGGCCTCGCCAACAAAGAGTCGCTGATCGCCGCTGGCCCTGTCGTGCAAAAAGTGAGAGCTACTCCGGGTGCCGAGATCGTCCCAGTCGACAGTGAACACTGTGCTCTCCACCAGTGCTTGCGTGCAAATGAGTCCTTCACCGAAGGACGCATGGATCAAGTCCGTCGGCTTGTCGTGACCGCCAGCGGCGGCCCGTTTCGTGGTCGATCTGCGGCTGACATGGCAACGGTCACGGTCGAAGAAGCGCTCGCGCATCCCACATGGTCAATGGGTCCCAAGATCACCGTTGACAGTTCGACACTGATGAACAAGGGTCTCGAGGTCATCGAAGCCAACGAGTTGTATGGCGTTGGTTTCGATCGCATCGAGGTTGTCGTGCATCCCCAATCGGTCGTGCACTCCATGGTCGAGTACACCGATGGTGCCACGATCGCCCAACTTTCGCTGCCCGACATGCGCCTCTGTATTGCCTACGCACTCGACTACGACAACCGGCATCAGAACCCGTACGGAGCGATCGACTGGACCACGCTGAGTCAACTCGACTTCGCCCCACCCGACCGCCAAGCGTTCCCTTGCCTGGACCTGGCTTACGCTGCTGGTCGCATCGGGGGCACCGCTCCTGCAGCGCTCAGTGCCGCAAACGAGATTGCCGTCGAGGCCTTCTTGCAGGGCCGGATTGCGTGGGTTGACATCGCCCGCGTGGTCGAGAGCGTCTTAAGCATCCACAATGGTGACAGTGACCCTAACCTCGACGCCGTACTCGCAGCCGATTCCTGGGCCCGCGCGGCCGCTGCTGAACAGCTGGCTCGATGACGCCTGATCCATCTGTTGTCGACCTCCCGGTCGACGGAATCGACATCGATCGCAACGGCAGCGATCCCAGCGTAGATCCTGTGGCTTCACCGATGCAGGCTGCCCAAAGTGACAATGGCAGCCTGCCGCTTTTGTTTGGCTTCATCGGCGTGATTCTTGCGATTGGGTTCTTAAAGACCTGGTGGTTCCCTGGCATCGTGGCCGGCCTGCTGTTCATGCTGTTCATGCACGAACTCGGCCACTATCTGACCGCACGGGCATCGGGAATGAAGGTCACCGAATTCTTTCTCGGATTTGGCCCAAAGATCTGGTCTTTCAATCGGGGCGAGACCGAGTACGGGGTTAAAGCCATCCCGGCCGGTGCCTATGTGCGCATCATCGGCATGACCAATCTCGACGAAATCGATCCTGCCGAAGAACACCGCACCTATCGGGCTCAGCCCTACTGGCAGCGCATGATGACCATCTGCGCAGGCTCAGCCATGCATTTCCTAATGGCAACGATTGCACTGTTCGTGCTGTTCGTGAGCTACGGCTACAACGGCTTCAACGGACCGCCTTGGTACGTCGATGTTGTCATCGAAGGCTCGACTGCATCGGAGCTGGGTATTCAAATCGGTGATGAGATTGTGTCGATTAACAATCAGACCTTTGCGAATTGGGACGAGTTTGGCGACGTAGTTAGCGGGTTGCAAGAAGGTCCCGTTGATATCGCCATTCGTCGAGCAGACAACGAGATTTTGCTGGTTGGTGAACTGGGTCTTCGACCCGAAGATGTGCTGCTGGATGGGTTTGGTCTGTACCTGCTCGAAGAGGATCCTGCAGTTGGGCTGCAAGCTGCGGTTGTTTGGCCCCAAGAGTCTGCTGATGCGTTTGGATTCGAACAGGGCGATGTCGTCCTCAGCATCGACGACGTGGAGCGGCCGGACCAGATTGCGATGGCAGCAATGCTCCGAGAGCGCAACGGCGAGGAGCTCGAAATTCAGGTGTTGCGCGACAGCCAAGTCGTGTCACTCGTGGGCACAGCCAGAGATGACAGCAATCTCGACGCACTACTCGAGGAGTTCGGTATCAAGCCGACCGATCGGCTGCTTCGCCTCGGTAGCACGAGCGTGACCGACGAAGCCTCGCTGCGTCAGGCCTTCGCCGACCAAGCTGGCGAGATCGTGCGGGTTCAGGTGCTGCGCGGTGGTGAGACTCTGCGCCTTGAGAGCGTTGTTAAACTTCGTACCGTTGCTCCGTTCCGCGGGTTCTTTGGCGTAGGCCCTGAGTTCGTGCCCGAAGCCGAACCTGGTATCGGGCAGTCTGCGGGACTGGCTATCAGAGACTTCGGCGTGATCTCTCAAACCAACATGCGTGGCCTTGCGGACATGATCAACCCGGCTCGCTGGCTCGGTTCCGGTGAACCAGCAATCGATCGTCGTGCGCCAGAGTTGGCTCGCCAGGCTCAGCAGGAAAACGCACCCCCGGTTACGCAATGTGATGCACCCGACAGCGAGGACACCAGTCGGCCGTTGTCAATTGTTGGCATTGGTCGGTTGATCTCCTGCAGCGAGTCCGTGGACCAGGTCCTGTTCTTGTTTGCGGTGGTGAACATCTTTGTTGGCCTCTTTAACCTGTTGCCGCTGCTGCCTGTCGATGGTGGGCATGCCGTTATCGCGACCTACGAACGAGCTCGTGAACTTGTGACCCGCAAACCGCACCGCGTCGATGCCGCCAAACTGATACCGCTTACGTGGGTCGTAATCTTGTTGCTGGTTGGGGTCGGCGTATGGACAACTGCGCTCGATATCTTTTCTTGGCCGGGGTCTTGATCGCCGAGCGCGGACCCGAGTCCGGTGCTCAGTCAACCGCCCAGCAATAGCTAGCAGCTTGCAAGCCAGTTCTCTGACGACAAGGAAGTCAACCTCGTGGACATCATCCCGGTAGCCAAGCGCCGCAAGACCCGCCAGATCATGGTCGGCAATGTGGCCGTTGGCGGCGACGCAGCCATCACGGTGCAGTCGATGACCACCACAAAGACGTCCGACGTCGAGGGAACGCTGCAACAGATCTACGCGCTCGCTGCGGCTGGCGCCGACATTGTTCGTTGCACCTGCAACGAACGTGCCGCAGCGGAAGGCCTCGCCCAAATCGTGCCGCGCTCGCCGGTGCCGATCGTGGCCGACATTCACCACCAGTACAAGATGGCGCTCGCCGCCCTCGATGCCGGAGTGCACTGTCTACGGTTGAACCCAGGCAATATCCGCAAACCCGAACACATCAAGACCGTCGCCGAGGCGTGTGGCGAAAAGGGCGTGCCCATCCGGATTGGCGTCAACGGCGGCTCTCTACACCCTGACCTCTACGAGAAGTACGGCGGCACGGTGACTGCCGACGCCATGGTCGAGTCCGCGCTACAAGAGATGGCCTACTTCGACGAAGTGGGATTCGAAGACATCAAAATTTCAGTCAAGGCCAGCAGCGTCCCGCTCATGATCGAGGCCTACCGCAAGCTCAGCGACGTAACCGATCATCCACTTCATCTCGGCGTAACCGAAGCCGGCCCGCCTCCCAACGGTCTCATCAAGTCGACGGCCGGCATCGCCACGCTGCTCGCCGAGGGAATCGGGGACACTATTCGCTATTCGCTGACCGCTGACCCGGTGCAAGAAGCTCGCGCTGGCCGAACACTGCTTGAGTCGATGGGTTTGCGTGAGCGCAAGAATGTTGATCTCATCGCTTGTCCGTCATGCGGACGAGCAGAGATCGATGTGTACGACATTGCGAATCGGGCCCTCGAAGCTTTTGGTGAACGAGAGATCCCGCTCCAGGTCGCCGTTATGGGCTGTGTGGTCAATGGCCCGGGTGAAGCTCGCGACGCCGACTTGGGAATTGCTGCTGGCAATAAGCGCGGCCACCTGTTCGTGAAGGGTCAGAACGTTGCCGTTGTGCCCGAAGACGAGATGGTCGATGCCCTGGTTGAATGGGCCGAATTCATGCATGAGCATGGGGTCGACGCTGCACTGGCCCGGGCCGACACCGTCAAAGCGGCGCGCGAAGCCGAACGCGACCGCAAACTTCAACTCGAAGAACAGGGCGACGACGTCAACAATGCCGAAGCCAAAGTGAACCTCATCCGCAAGCGCTAGAGGGCTAGAGAAGGGCGAACACCCCTGAGAGGGGAGTGCGGGATGCGAGACATGCCAGATGAGCTATAATCAGGTCGCACTGAATAATTGATTGTTAGATCGGTTCAGAGCGTGGGCATTTTGTCCACGCTCTTTCGTTTTATGGGCCGAACCCAGGAGGTGACTCATGACAGCCGAAGACCGCATCCATGCCGTTGTGGATCCCATCGTTGATGAGATGGACTTAGAGCTTGTTGACCTGGTGTACGCCGGCGGCCGACTCAAGATCATCATCGACCGACCCGATGGCCTCGGTACCGAAATCCTGACCAAGACGACGCGCATGATCAGCCACGAGATGGACCTGCAAGATCCAATCAACGGCGCCTACACCCTCGAAGTCTCGAGTCCCGGTGTCGAACGCCAGCTTCGTACCGTCGCCCACTACACCCGGTCCCTCGGTGAGCAGGTAGCGATCAAGCTCAAGCCGAACGACAAAAAACTGCGCCGGATCAAAGGTGAACTGATCGCAGCGAACGAAGACGCAATCACCGTGAGTGCCGACGACGGTGAACACATCCTTTCTTTTGACGAGATCGCCAAAGCCAGCACGGTCTTTGATTGGGGCCCCAAGCCAAAACCAGGCGGCCCCAAATCTGGTCAAGCCAAAGAGAAGAACACAAAAAATAAGGCGCCCAACGAAGTTGCTTCTGGCAGCACAACAAATAAGGCCGCCGCTGGCGAGTCTTCAAACGATGCCCCGAAAGGCTCAGGATCATGAACCAAGACATGATGGAAGCACTGCAAGCAGTGGCAACCGAACGCGGTCTCACCATCGACACGCTGTTCGCTGCACTGGCCGACGCACTCGAATCGGCCTACAAGCGCCGCCCCGATGCCTGGGAATACTCGTGGGTCACGATTGATCCTGACACCATGGAGTTCCGCGTTTTTGCTCAGGAACTCGACGAATACGGCGAGCCATTCGGCGACGAATTCGAAGTCACCCCCGACGACTTCGGACGTATTGCTGCCCAGACGACCCGCCAGGTCATGTCCCAACGTATTCGCGAGGCCGAGCGCGAACTCAAATACGAAGAGTACGCAGGCCGCGAGGGTGACATCGTCACCGGCATCATCCAGCAGACCGATTCCCGGTACACACTTCTTGACTTGGGTCGAGTCGAAGCGTTGCTTCCCCAAGCCGAACAAGTCCCGCACGAACGACCCGATCCCAACACCCGCCTCAAGGCCTACATCGTCGAAGTTCGTAAAACGCCTAAAGGCCCCCAGATCGTTGTCAGCCGCACCCACCCTGGTCTCATCAAGCGCATGTTTGAGCTCGAGGTCCCCGAGATCGCTGACGGCATCGTCGAGATTATGGCATGTGCCCGCGAGCCGGGACACCGCACCAAGATTGCTGTGCGGTCAAACGACGAGAACGTCGATCCCGTAGGCGCATGCGTCGGCGCTCGTGGCAGCCGTGTTCGCATGATCGTGAACGAGATGAAGGGCGAAAAGATCGACATCGTTCCGTTCAGCGAGAACACCCAAGACTTTGTCATGAAGGCACTGTCGCCCGCCAAGGTCAAAGAAGTGCTGCTCGACGACACCACGGGCACCGCCACGGTAGTTGTGCCCGACTACCAGTTGTCGCTCGCAATTGGTAAAGAGGGCCAGAACGCCCGCCTCGCCGCCCGGCTGACCGGATGGCGCGTTGATATCAAGAGCGAAACGGAAATGGCCGAAGAGAAGGCCTACTCCGAGATCGACTGGGCCGACGGTGAATGGATCACCGACGAAGAGACCGGCGAGCAGATGTGGCAGCCGGGTGCTGGCGGCGACGCCATCTCGTCAGTCGAATGGGAACAAATGGTTGCCGCCAACAATAGCGACGACGGCGAATCCAAGAGCGACACCGGCGACGACGGCGAGACCGGCGACGACAGCAACACCGGTGATGACAGCGCAAATGACGCCGGTAGCCAGGAAGAAGAATAAGCCAACGTCGCCGATCCGGACCTGTATCGGGTGTCGGCGCCGACGTGCACGCGCCGCGCTCTTGCGTATTGGCTTGAGCAATGACGCATTACTGATCGATCAACCCGGGGCCGGGCGCGGCGCGTGGTTGTGCCGCAGTATCGCATTGGCACAGTCGCAGATCGCGGCAGTGCATGGGCCCGTGTCGCTGAACAGCGATCTGACCACGGGTGGCAAGGCGAAATTCGATCCGTCATGCGTCGAGGCAGCCGTTCGCTCAAAAGCATTTTCAAGAGCTTTGCGCTCAAAACTCGTTGATCGCGTCTGCGGTGATACCCTGCTGGGCTGGCTTGGTAAACCGACCCACTAGCTATCCAGCTACCCGGGCTCCGACACCAGGTCAAGAGGATCGTCAGCCCCCGGGTTGTCGCGTCTCAACACTTCCAGCAATACCCCATTTCCCAGAACAAGGAATACAGCCACTTGGCTAAGAAAGTACGGGTCTACGAGCTCGCTCGTGAACTTGGGCTAGATAACGCAGAAACCCTCGCAATATGCGAATCGCTTGGCATTGGTGTCAAGAGCGCTTCTTCTTCAATGGAGGAAGCGCACGCTGACCGCGCTCGCCGCAAGGCCGATCGCGAAGGGCTCCGACGTGAGCCGATCGTCGAGGAAACGCCCGAAGACAAGCCGGCCGAAGCACCGAAATCGGTAGTTTCGACCAAGAAGCCGCCGCCACGGCGCACGCCGCCAGTCCCTGGCGCTGCCCCCGTTCGACCTGCGCCACCTGCCGCTCCGCCGCGAGCACGGCCGACGGCCGCAACGCCGCCGCCGAGCGCACCTCGGCCAGCGAGGCCACCGAGCGCACCTCGGCCAGCGACGCCACCGCCAGCAGCGCAAGCGTCGGCACCGGCTGCGTCACCATCCCCGGCTGCGCCACCAAAGCGAGTCGTAACCTCTAGCGGATCAAGTGGCCCATCACGCCCTCGCCCCGAAGAAGTAGCCGCAACACCGGCTCCTGGCGACGCCACGCCCGCGGCGCCAACTGCCGAATCGAAGCCTGCTGAAACAAAGCCTGAAACAAAGCCTGCTGCAAAGAGCAAGGCCGACGACGGTAATCGTCGGCCCGACCCATCGAGCGTGCCTCGGTCGGCGTCTGGTAAGCCAATCCCACCTCCGCCGGGCCCACCAAAGAGTGCGTCGGGCAAGCCCATTCCACCCCCACCCGGCCTTGGTGGCCGCGGTCCAGCTCCAGCTGGTCGTCCTGGCGGCGGCGGTCGTCCCGGTTTCTCCCGCCCTGGTGGCGGTGGCGGCGGTCCGCGTCCTGGTGGCGGCCCTGGTGGCGGCGGTCCTCCGAGCGGTCGTCCTGGTGGCGGTCGCCCCGGTGGCCCTGGTGGTCGCGGGAATAACCGCCGGCCTCCTCGTCGCAAGCGTCGTCGTCGTCGTTCGCTCGAAGAGCTGCGCCCGGTCGATGTTCCGACCTACACACCCGAAGGCGCTCCGGTGCCTTCGGGCACGATCGTCGTTGAGCGTGAGAGCAGCGCGTCCGACGTCGGACCCAAGCTCAACCGCACCGGTGCTGACATCGTGCGCCATCTGCTGCAAAACGGCGAGATGGTCATGGTCAGCCAGCAGCTCACCGATGAACAAGTCACGTCCTTTGCCGAGTCCATCGGTGCCGACGTACGCATGGTCGATCGCGGCGAAGAACGCGAAGAAGAAATGCGCGGCATGCTCGATGTCGAAGAACTTGGCGAGCGCGACGCCGTGACTCGCCCGCCCGTGATCACCATCATGGGCCACGTCGACCACGGCAAGACCAAACTGCTTGACACCATCCGTAACGCCAACGTTGTCGATGGCGAGGCCGGTGGCATCACTCAGCACATCGGCGCATACATGGTCGAGCGGCCCGAAGGCTCGCTAACTTTCATCGATACCCCGGGCCACGCAGCGTTCACCGCAATTCGTGCCCGCGGCGCGGAAGCAACCGACATTGTCGTACTCGTGGTCGCTGCCGACGATGGCGTTATGCCCCAGACCATCGAGGCAATCAATCACGCCAAGGCTGCCGAAGTTCCCATCATTGTTGCAATCAACAAGATGGACCGCGAAGCTGCGAACCCTGACCGTGTCATGAATGGCCTCTCTGAGCAGGGCCTCGTTCCTGAAGAGTGGGGTGGCGACACGGTGATGGTCAAGATCTCTGCGCTGCAGAACGACAACATCGATGGACTGCTCGACGCAATCCAGCTGATTGCCGAAGTCGAAGAGCTCGAAGCTGCACCGACCGGCCGTGCCGCAGGTGTTGTATTGGAGTCAAACCTCGAAGTGGGCAAGGGTCCCGTTGCCACCATCCTCGTGCAACAAGGGCAAGTCGAAGTCGGTCAACCACTGGTTGCTGGCGGAACTTGGGGTCGAGTTAAGGCTCTGATTAACGATCGAGGCGAGCGCATCAAGATTGCTGGCCCGTCGATGCCCGTGCAGGTGCTCGGACTTAACGATGTACCACGTGCAGGCGACGAGTTCGTCGTTGCGCAAGACGAAAAGACGGCCGGCAAGGTGGCCGAAACCCGTGCTCATTACCGCCGGGTGGCGAGCATCGCCCGAGAAGGCGCTGGCGGAGCAAGCGGTGCCAAGCTCGAAGACCTTTTCAGCGATGTGCAGATCGGTGAAGCCGCCAAGCTCGAGCTCATAATTCGTGCCGATACCCACGGCTCACTCGAAGCGCTGGCCGACAGCCTGGCTCGCCTCGAACGGCCCGAGGTCAAGATCAACTTCTTGCACAAGGCTGTTGGTCCACCTGCCGAAAGCGACGTAACACTGGCTCAAGCGGCTGGTGCCACGATCATTGCTTTCAACGTTCGCCCCGATCGTGGCGTGCGCACTGCTGCTGATCAAGAAGGCGTCGAAATTCGGCCCTACGAGATCATCTACGAAGTCATCGACGACATCGGAGCTGCCGTTATCGGCATGCTCGAACCAGAGTTCAAAGAGGTTGTCACAGGCGAGGCCGAGGTTCGAGAGATCTTCCGCATCAAGGGTGTTGGTCTGATTGCTGGTTGTTTGGTTCAAAGCGGTGTGATCACTCGCAACGACAAGGTTCGCTTCCTGCGAGATGGCACGGTCATCTGGCATGGCACGCTGACCTCGCTCAAGCGCTTCACCGACGACGCAACCGAAGTGCGAGCGGGCTTCGAATGTGGTGTCGGCCTAAGCGACTTCGAGGACCTGCAGGCTGGCGACATCATCGAGACCTACGAAGAACAAGAAATTCCCCGCACGTAACGCTACTGAGGCGGTGCCTGGCACCGCCTCACTAGGCACCTTGCGGCTGTCGCCTCGTGTATGTACTCGGATTGCAGATTGATCTGCGTTTTCCGTTGAGCCATTCGCTCAAGGAGAAGCGGATGACACTTAAACCCATCGTCGACGGGTTGCGCAACCGCTTCGAAATAAGTGTGGCCGAGGTCGCTCACCAGGATGCGTGGCAGCGCTGCGAACTTGGCGTCGCCCTCGTGAGCGGCGACATCTCGACAATCGAACAGCTGGCCGATCAGGTCGAACGGATTGTCTGGCAGGCCAACGACTGCGAAGTTCTCCGCATCGATCGGCACTGGCTCGAAGTCGACCGTTAAGAGGTTGCGCGGATAGGCACAGTGCGAAGCTCCACATCGGCGCAACTCGTGGGGCTGCCAACAGATGTCGAGACCTACCCGCTAGCCCCCTAGGTCGACAATCCTCGCCACATTTCGCGTCCATTTGCGTCTTTCTGGTGATCCCGCGTCGTGAGCGAAGAAATCGGAGACCGAGGTGTAGCTCATAATCGTCTACGGTGTTTTGGGTCAGAGGCGGAGACGATCAAAGGAACATCAAAATGACAGCACCTGGTTGGTACCAAGCCGACGGTGATCCCGTAGGTACAAACCGATATTGGGACGGAGAAACCTGGGTGGGCGAGCCGGTGCCATCAGCGCCAGTCGCGGCCCAGGCCGCAGCCGGCGGTTTTGGCTATGCCGATGGTTCGGGCGCAGTTAAAGCGTTTCCGTCTGGGCTCAAAACACTGGCGATTATCGTGTCGGTGCTCAAGGCCTTGGGTTGGGCGGGTCTTCTGATTGCCACGATCTGGGTCGCTTCCTTCCTGGACGATGCCAACGAATTGGACAACGCCTTCGGGGGAACCGTAGATCTTGGTGGTGCCGTTGGCGCTGCGATTGGCACGATGGCGGTGGTGCTCATTATGGGCGCGTTATTGCTGTTCTTTCAGTTCCGATCTGCAACCCGTGAGAACGCAAGTTCACTGTTCAATGTGGCGCTCATCATGACCATCCTGGATGGACTCACCCTGGTCCTGGTGTTGCTCGGCGCAGCGAATGCCTCGAACGACGACTTCTCCAGCGACAACGGCAACGGCAACTGGATCATGGTGTTGGCATACGTAGCGATCTTTATTGCCCAACTCATGGTTGCCATCAAAGCCAAAAAGGCCAGCTGACACAGCGGAGACACAGCGCAGACATAGGGTATCTTTGCGACTCTTTGCGCCAGTTCTGTGAGCGCTCCAAAGAGCGAGTGAGCTGGCAATGACTGAACCCGGGTGGTACCAGGCCGACGGTGATCCGGCTGGCACGAATCGGTACTGGGACGGCGAACTTTGGATCGGGGAACCAGTCGCGGCTGCGCCCGCAACGACACGCCCCGGTAGTCCGGGGTTTGGGGTGCGGTCCAAGAACGCGCCATGATGCTGTTTATCGCGGCCGAGATCATGGCGATCCTCGATGGACTCCTGCTTATTGGACAGTTCGGCGATGGCGGTGCTCTCGGGGTCATTGTGATGATGGGCTTGTTTGTCTCCCAGGTCATGATTGCGATCTGGGCACGACAAGCCGATAACTAAGCAACCAGGCAGACTTCGGCGCTAGCGTGGCCGAGTGAGTCGACGAAATCAACGAGGCAGTCGCGGGTACGCCCGCACCGATCGATTGGGCTCGACCCTGCGAGAGATTATCGGCGAAGAATTACGCCGAATCGACGATGACTATGTCTCGTACGTAACCGTGACCGATGTCGATGTCGACAATGAGCTCACGCGTGCCCGGGTGTATCTGTCAACGCTCAACCTCGACGACGACGACATTCAGGGTGTCTACGCCCATATGGGTCGCATCCGCAAAGCGATCGCGCGCCAGGGCAATATGCGCCGGGTGCCCGAACTCGAGTTCATGATCGATCCTGGTCTGCGCTCTGGCACCAGAGTCGGTGAGATGCTGCAAACAATGGAAGCTCAAGGCGACCGAGCACTGGTCGAGAGTGCAGCCGACCCATCCGAAGAAGAATAAACCGTCGTGAGCAACAACCGCGACGAGGGTCCAACTGGGTTCGTAGTCGTCGACAAGGAAACCGAGTGGACCAGCCACGATGTCGTCGCCAAAGCTCGCGGCGTTTTCGGCACCCGCAAGATTGGACATAGTGGCACCCTTGACCCTGGAGCCACCGGGGTGCTGGTGCTTGGCGTCGGTCGAGGTACTCGACTGCTGCGCTTTATCACCGACCTCGAAAAGACCTACGTGGCTGAAGCCGTGCTCGGGGTCGAGACCGACTCGCTCGATGCCGATGGCGAAGTGACCGCGACCCACGACATGTCCGTCGTCACCATCGAAGATGTGCAGCGCGTTGCTCGCCAGTTTGTCGGCAATATCGAGCAGATCCCGCCCATGGTGTCGGCGATCAAAGTCGACGGCAAACGTCTACACGAGCTCGCACGCGAAGGTAAGACCATTGAGCGCAAGCCTCGCTCGGTCACGGTCCACGAGATCACGGTTGATCCTTCGTTCGTAGAGACTGCACCCGGTGAACCGAATGTATTCCGCTTCACCACGCGCTGCGGGTCCGGAACCTACATCCGCACCATCGGCGCCGACATTGGCGCTGCGCTGGGCGGGGGAGCGCACCTGCGGTCGCTGCGCCGAACCGCAATCGGGCGTCATACTGAAGCCCAGTCTGCCTTGCTCGAAGAAGCGACCATCATCTCCCTCGCCGAGGGTCTTGCCGACTATCCGTTCGTCACCCTCGACGACGACACGGTAGCGAGGGTGCGCAATGGTCAGCGGCTGGACGAGGAGACACTGACGGGCGATGGGCCATGGGTTCTCGTCGACGAAACCGGCGATGTCGTGGCTGTCCATGAGCGGGTAGAGGGCGGCAAGATCAAGCCTGCCGTTGTCATCCCGGCACCTGTTGACCCAATCGAGTAGTGGCGGCGAGCGCGTCTTGGGTATCTCGCCGTTACCCTCTCGGGGTCAGACAATCGTCTGGCACCTGCTTACGAGCAAGGCTCAGTGCTTCGTCACGGACTCACCAGTTCGAACGGGCACATAGGCCGGGTCCGAAACCCAAGATAGGAAGCGCACCATCATGGCTGCAAAAGCTGCTGCAAATCTGCCCCCTAAGGCTGCAACAATCGCGAAGCACGCACGTGGCGAAGGCGACACCGGTTCACCCGAGGTCCAAATCGCACTGCTGACTGACCGAATCGTGCACCTCACCGAGCACCTGCAGACTGCCAAGAAGGATCACCACAGCCGACGTGGCTTGCTGATGCTTGTTGGCCGCCGTCGCCGGCTGCTGGACTATCTTGCGGGCATCGATGTCGAGCGATACCGCTCGATCATCGGTGAACTCGGACTGCGTCGCTAACAGGTCGATCCAAGAACAAATGCGTCGAGACCAGAGGGTCTGTCGCCATCCCCTTCAGAACCGCATGCCGTAATCCCACATTTGGGAAGCGTCATGGGTAATGATTACCGAAGCCACCTAGTCGGTGGACAGTCGAGAAGGCCTCGTTCGCAATCGCAGCTTCGCTTCGCTCCGGCCGCTCTGCGGAATCCGCAGCCCTGCTGAGCAACGATTCTCCGGGTCCCTCTCCACTGGTCACTGGCTTTGGCATGACACTCAAGGTGAGTGTCACCCCCTAACTCAACGGCCGCCCGCCGCGTTCTCGTATAGAACACGTCCACATGGACACGTCTGAATGGACATTGGCGGCGCGGTCATGCAGGAGAAAAGCATGACCAAAAACGCAAAGAGCGTTTCAACATCAATAAAGGGTGCCGAAGACAAGCTCTTCACACTCGAAGCTGGTCGCATGGCCAGTCTGGCCGGCGGCTCAGTTATCGCATCCATGGGTCGTACCCAGGTGCTCGTAACCGCTACCGGCGCAAAGCAGGCGCGAGAGAACGCTTCGTTCTTCCCGTTGACTGTCGACGTCGAGGAGCGCATGTACGCCGCGGGAAAGATCCCCGGTTCGTTCTTCCGTCGCGAAGGTCGCGCCAGCGAACAAGCCATCTTGGTATGTCGCCTGATGGACCGCCCTCTGCGGCCAAACTTCCCTGACGGGTTCCGCAACGAGGTTCACGTCATTGCGACTGTTCTGGCTGCTGACCAAGAGAACCAGTACGACGTACTCGCACTAAATGCAGCGTCGGCTGCGCTCATGTTGAGTGATATCCCGTTCGACGGTCCGCTCGGCGCAGTGCGCCTGGGTTACTCAACCGACGGCGAGTGGATCCCCTTCCCAACCTACGAAGAAGGTTCTGCTGGAACCTTCGAAATCGTTGTGGCCGGTCGCGAGACCAGCACCGGTGATATCGCCATCTCCATGGTCGAAGCTGGCGGCGTTGCCGGTTCGATTCCGAAGTACGAAGCGGGCGCTCCCAAAGTCAACGAAACCGTATTGGGCGAAGGCCTCGAAGCCTCGAAGCAGTGGATCCGCCAAGCCATTGAGCTGCAACACGAGCTCGTCAAGTCTTTCGGCGCCAAGCCAAAGATGGACTACAGCGTTACCGCCGACACGACCGACGAGGTCTACGAAGCAGTAGCCGCAGTCGCAACCGACCGTGTCAAAGAAGCAATGACCATTGCCGACAAGGTCGAGCGACAAACCGCCGAAGGCGCCATCAAGACCGCGGTTCGTGAAGAGCTCTCCGATCACGACGGCGATCTCATCGGTGGCGCATTGCGCAAGCTCACCAAGAAGGTCGTGCGTGACCGGGTGCTGAACGAAGGCATCCGCATGGATGGCCGTGGCCCCGCCGACATCCGCGAGCTCACCTCTGAGATCGGTGTGGTCTCGACCGCGCACGGTTCTGGTCTGTTCCAGCGTGGCGACACGCAGGTGCTCAACGTGACCACCTTGGGTACTGGCCGCATGGACCAGATGATCGACGGTATTGATCCTGTCGACCGCAAGCGTTACATGCACCACTACAACTTCCCGCCTTACTGCACTGGTGAAACAGGCTTCATGCGTGGTCCTAAGCGCCGCGAGATCGGCCACGGTGCACTTGCAGAGCGTGCACTTGTTCCCGTAATCCCTGACTTCGAAGACTTCCCCTACACCTACCGTTTGGTGTCCGAAGTAATGGCTTCGAACGGTTCGAGTTCGATGGCTTCGGTCTGCGGTTCTTCGCTGTCGCTTATGGACGCTGGTGTTCCCATCGCCGCTCCGGTAGCGGGCATTGCCATGGGTCTGATCCACGAGGGTGACAAGTACATCCCGATCACCGACATTCTCGGCGCCGAAGATGCAATGGGCGACATGGACTTCAAGGTCTGTGGCACCGCCGACTTCGTGACCGCACTCCAGATGGACACCAAGATCGACGGCATCCCTGCCGACGTTCTTGCTGCTGCCCTTCAGCAGGCACTCGATGCTCGCATGCAGGTACTCGCTTCGATGGCTAGCGCCATTGCGGAACCGCGTGCCGAGGTCAACGAGAACGCTCCCCAGATCGTCAGCTTCGAGATCCCGATCGACAAGATCGGCGAGATCATTGGCCCTAAAGGCAAGGTCATTAACGCCATGCAGGCCGAGACCGGCGCCGACATTTCTGTCGACGACGACGGCATGGTCGGCGTGGTGTCCATTGCGTCTGCGAACCGCGATGCAGTGGCCGAGGCCGAGCGCCAGGTCAAGCTAATTCTGGACCCGCCGACCCCCGAGATGGGCATCACCTATCAGGGCCGTGTTGTCAACATCACCAACTTTGGTGCGTTCGTGAACATCATGCCCGGTCGCGACGGCTTGGTACACATCTCCAAGATCGGTGGCAAGCGCCGCATCGACAAGGTCGAAGACGAGCTCAGCCTCGGCGACGTGATCGAAGTGATCGTCGAAGACATCGATCCAAACGGCAAGATCAGCCTGATGCCAGCTGAGTTCGCGGACGAACTCAGCGGCGGTGGCGACGACAATGCCAGTGGCGACTCAAAGGGCGGCGACCGTGGTGGTCGTAGCCGTGACCGCGGCGACCGCGAAGGTGGCGGCGGCCGAGGCCGCGGCGGCGACCGTGGTGGCCGTAGCCGTGACCGTGAAGGCAGCAGCCGGGACCGTGGTGGCCGCAATCGCGACCGCGATGGTGGTGGTCGTGACCGCAGCGGCGGCGGCGATCGTGGTGGCCGGGCCAAGAAGACCAGTGGCGATGTCGAAGTTGTGTCATTCAACGATTCCTTCGACGCCGAACAGTCAGATCGCTACGGCGACCTGGACTAATTCAGCTCTGGCCTCTGAGCAATCAGGGACCGGGCTAGTTCTCATCTCATTGGGCCGTTCGGTTTTGACTCTGTTCAAGCCGGGCGGCCCTTTGTGTTTTCGGGCCGGTCTACTCAGTTTGCTTCCCAAAGAAGCTGTTGAATGCCTTGCGGGGTGTTAACTGGTCGGCATGAGTGAATTGATTCGCGTCGGAGTCCTGGGGGCTGGAGGACGCATGGGCCAGGCGGCATGTGCGGCGGTAGCGGCCGACCCGCAGCTGACACTGGTCGCTGCGTTCGACCCGCACGGCGACGGCATCGAAACGGCACAAGGCCTGAAGATCCACGATGATCTGGATGCCTTCCTCGCCGAATCGCCGCAGGTAGTCGTGGACTTCACGGTCGCCGAAGCCTCACGAGCCAACCTGCCTCAGGTCGCTGCCGCGGGTATCCATGCGGTGGTTGGTACTACCGGCTTCACTGACGACGATGTTGCAGACCTCCGAACAGCGTTCGCCGCAAGCAATCTGCTTATCGCCGCGAACTTTGCCATTAGCGCAGTGTTGATGATGCGATTCGCCGAACTGGCCGCCCCGTTCTTCGATACGGGCGAGGTGATCGAGTTGCATCACGATGGGAAGGTCGATGCGCCCTCTGGAACGGCGGTCGCCACGATCGAACGAATGGCTGCTGCCTCGGCGGACTGGGCCGATGATCCAACCGAGCACGAGGTCTATCCCGGCGCACGCGGTGGAATCGGGCCAGCCGGTATCCGAGCACACTCCATTCGTATGCGGGGCATGGTCGCCCACCAAGAAGTCATTCTCGGAGCACTCGGCCAGAGTCTTACGATCCGCCAAGACAGCTATGACCGGTCGTCGTTCATGCCTGGCGTCGTGCTGGCGTGCCAACGGATCGCCGACCACCCCGGCACAACCATTGGCCTCGACCCCATCCTCGACATCTAACCCGAGCCGCAACACTCACCTCAGCTTCTGCGTGACAAGAGTGCCCCTTAGGCGGTTTGGTCCCGGAGTTGGTGGCGGAAGGGAGTGACGGGTGAGCTAATCGGGGGTGGCTCACTCGCTACTAGAGTCAGCGAGTGAGTTCTGGTGACGAGGCTGTGCCCGACTACGGCTTTGCTCGCCGTCCGAAGTGGGTCGTGTCGCATGTGTTAGTCGCGGCCCTCGTGATCGCAATGGCGATCGCTGGCATGTGGCAGATCAACCGACATGGTGAGCGGGGCGAACGTAACGAACTGGTCGTCGCCCGGGCGCTGCAGGAGCCGGTGCCGCTGGTCTCGATTGCTCCTCCAGGAGCGCCGATCGAGATCGGCGACCAGGAACAATTTCGTCGGGTCACGATCACCGGCACGTATCGCCCCGAAGACGAAGTCCTCGTGCGCAACCGTAGCTACGAGGGATCACCCGGCTGGTGGGTCCTCACCCCGTTCGTGACCGACGAAGGTTGGGGTGTTGCGGTGAATCGCGGTTGGATCCCGCTGAGCTATAAAGCTGGCGAGTTGCGACCAGGTACCGAAGCCCCAAGTGGCACCATCGAGATCTTGGGCACGGTGCAACCGGCGCGGGTGGCCGAAGGGTTCCAGGTCGCGGATCCCGAAGAGGGCAGACTCCTGACGCTGGGTCGCCCCGATGTTGCTCGGCTCGCTCAGCAACTCGACTACGATCTGTCGCCAGTTGTCGTTCGCATTGACCCAGCCTCTGCTGGTGAACAGGTGCAGCCGATCCCCTTGGCGCTTCCGGAACTCGACGGTGGTCCCCACGCCAGCTACGCAGTGCAGTGGTTCATCTTTACAACGATCGCCTTAGTCGGCTATCCGCTCGTTCTGCGAAGGGTTGCCCGAGGCAAGGCAGGCTCCTACACCTACGCCGACGATGAGCTGGCCAGCTGACGAACCCG